>OGCI01002548.1_pt1 | contig 11863 bp, 7 predicted proteins | sample 1570021 | NCBI WGS metagenome assembly OGCI01 (sample SAMN06264664, study PRJEB24512) | hot springs metagenome | isolation source: Hot spring water | place: South Africa: Tshipise | collected 2015-06-21
CGCGGTCTGGTCGATGAACCGATTAACATCCGTGCCCTGAAACGTTTTGTCACCGATAAAGTGTATGCTGAGCCGCGACAGCCAGTCGAGCCAGCTCCAAGACTTTACCCTCAACAGGTGGCAATCATAGGGGCTGGTCCTTGCGGTTTGACAGCAGCCCAGGATCTGGTAAAGGCCGGTTATGGGGTGACCATCTTTGAAGCGATGCCCGTTGCAGGAGGAATGTTGCGCTTGGGCGTTCCAGAGTACCGCTTGCCCACTTCGATTATTGAGCGGGAAGTCCAGGATATTTTGGACTTAGGGGTTGAACTGCGCTTGAACACCCAGGTTAATAATCTGGATGATGTTTTTGCGGAGGGTTTTGACGCCGTCCTAATTGCGGTTGGCGCCCATGAGGGCATTCGTTTGCGTATCCCTGGGGCAAATCTTGATGGAGTCTTGGTTAACACCCATTTTTTGAGAGATGTCCGTCTAGGTAAATACGTCAAGCGCAGCGAAGATGGAAAACCTCTTGAAGAGGGCAAATACCAGTTGGGGAAGAACGTTTTGGTATTGGGGGGTGGAAATGTCGCTATTGATTGTGCTCGGACTGCCGTCCGATTAGGGTCCAACGTGGCGCTGGCTTGCCTTGAGTCAAGGGAAACCATGCCGGCGCATCCCTGGGAGGTGGAAGCGGCTGAAGAAGAAGGGGTAAAAATCTACAATGACCTAACTTTCGAACAAATTTTAGCGGATGAGAATGGGCGGGCTTGTGGAGTCGAGTGTATGCGGGTGGCATCGTTTCATTTCGATGAAACGGGGCGTCTGCACGTTGAGAAAATACCCCATTCAAATTTTGTCATTCCCTGTGATACGGTGATCTTTTCAGTGGGTCAGCGAGCAGGTTTAGCTTTTATCCCTTCCGATGCAGGGGTTGGTATCACCCAAAAGCAGACGATCGCCATTAATCCCAACACCATGGCCGCCACTCGCCCCGGTGTGTTTGCTGCCGGTGATAGTGTTTCTGGTACTGCATTCGTCATCGAGGCAGTAGCCAGCGGTCATCGAGCTGCGGAGTCGATTTTGCGTTATCTTCAAGGAGAAGCGTTAGAGAAACCACCGAAGCCAGAGCTACCGGTAGTGCGCTTGAGCCAGCAAGAAATTGAAGACCGCCTTGCGCGTGGGGAACTGCACCATCAGGGGCGTGTACCCTTACCAGAATTGCCCGCTGAGCAAAGAAGAGCATCTTTTGACGAAGTCGAAGGAGGCTATGATGATGATAGTGCTCAGGCTGAGGCAGCGCGCTGTTTGGCGTGCGGGGTTTGCTCTGAGTGTATGAGTTGTGTGTTTGCCTGCGGGGCGAAGGCAATCGACCATGATATGCCTCCTCGACAGAAGGAAGTTCAAGTCGGGGCAATGATCCTCGCCCCAGGCTACGAAATCTACAGAGCTGAGCTTTCAGAAGAATACGGCTTTGGCAGGTATCCCAATGTTATTACTTCCCTGCAATACGAGCGTTTTCTTTCTGCCTCAGGGCCGACTTTTGGGCATCTAAAAAGGCCCTCGGATGGACAGCAACCAAAACGAATCGCATTCCTCCAGTGCGTTGGCTCGCGCGATCAAAGCCATGATTACTGTTCTGCCGTCTGTTGCATGTATGCGACCAAAGAAGCCATCATGACCAAAGAGCATCACCCAGAGATCGACATCCAAATTTTCATGATGGACATGCGGGCGTTCTCAAAGGGGTACTGGGCATACTTTGAACGGGCTGAAAAGAGATATGGCGTGAAATATACCCGTTGTCGAATTAGCTCCGTAAAGGAAGATCCATTGACACATAACTTGTGGGTCACCTATCAGGAGCAAGATAACAGCCTGATAGCACGGGAGTTCGACTTGGTGGTTTTATCGGTTGGCATGGAGATCTCAGAAGAGGTTCGGAGCCTGGGGAGAAGATTGGGTATTGAACTGGATCCGTATGGCTTTTGTCACACGGTCCATTTTAACCCCGTGCAGACCACACGGCCAGGTATTTTTGCAGTGGGTCCCTTCCGAGAGCCGAAAGATATCCCCGAATCCGTTGTTGAAGCGAGCGGTGCAGCCGCTTGTGCTGCAGCGCAACTTAGCAATGCCCGCTTCCAACTGACCAGCGTTCCAGAGTTCCCGCCCGAACGCGATGTCAGCCAAGAAGAACCGCGCATTGGCGTTTTCGTGTGTCACTGCGGTTCGAATATTGGGGGATATTTGGATGTGCCAGCAGTCACCGAATATGCTCGCCAACTACCGTACGTAGTCCATGCAGAAAATAATCTGTACACTTGTTCACAGGATAGTATTCGCCATATCACCGAGCAAATCAAAGAATTGAAGCTAAATCGGGTGGTTGTTGCCTCCTGCACACCGCTGACCCACCAGCCGCTCTTCCAAGATGTATTGCGGGCGGCAGGTCTCAATCCTTACCTGTTTGAAATGGCGAATATCCGTAATCAATGTTCCTGGGTGCACTCCCATGACTGGGAAACGGCAACCGAAAAAGCTTGTCAGCTTGTCCACATGGCGGTTGCGAAAGCAGTGCATCTCACCCCCCAGAAAACAGTCGCTGTGCCAATTGAACACTGCGCCTTGGTAGTGGGAGGGGGTATTAGCGGCATGGCAGCGGCTTTGAATTTAGCTCAGCAAGGTTTCGAGGTGCATCTTATCGAAAAAGAGGCTGATTTAGGTGGCAATTTAAAACGTGTCTTTACGACTTACCGCATCAGTGAGGTGGACATCACAGAGACATCGCCCCAGAAGTTATTAGAGTACCATGTGCAGCAGATTCAGAATCAACCTCGAATACACGTCCATACCCGCAGTCGGGTTGTGGATTTCAAGGGTTTTAGCGGCAACTTTGTAAGCAGGGTGGAGAACGAGGAAGGACAACGCACAGAAATTCGACATGGGGTGACGATACTCGCCATCGGAGGGCAGGAGTATCGCGACTGCGAATATGGCTTGGGCAGTTATTCTGCTGTTATGACGCAACTTGAATTAGAGGACAAGATTGCTCATCAGCCAGAACAAATCAACCAATGGAAATCGCTTGCCATGGTTTTGTGTGTCGGTCCTGCTGAGCAGTATTGTAGTCGAATATGCTGCACTGTCGCTCTGAAGAATGCTGTTGCCTTAAAGGATATCAATCCCAACTTACAAGTGGTGATCTTCTATAAGGATATTCGAACCTATGGCTTCAAAGAGCGCCTGTATGCGAAGGCGCGAGAGAAGGGGATTCTCTTTATCCGTTACACGGATGAAGATCCTCCCCAAGTGATCGGGGAAAATGGAAGTGGAAAAGTGACCATTATAGCCAAAGATCATTCTTTGAACCGCAACATCCGCTTGCAAGTAGATGCATTGGCTTTATCCATGCCCATTGTACCATCGGAAACCGCTCATGAAGTGTCGAAACTCTTCAAAGTACCCCTTGGGACGGAGGGATTCTTCCAAGAAGCGCATGTCAAATTGCGCCCTGTGGATGTCCCCACGGAGGGAATCTACATCGCCGGCATGGCACATTATCCAAAATTGGCGGATGAAAGCATCATCCAAGCTCAGGCAGCCGCTTCTCGAGCGGGAAGGATTTTGAGTCAAAAAGCCATGGTTGCTGGCGGCAGGGTGGCAATTGTGGACTCCTTCAAATGCACTGCCTGTTTAACCTGCGTGCGGATTTGTCCTTTCAATGTCCCTCAGATCAAATCAGACCTGATAGGGGTGGGCGGAATCCAAGGCGCAGCGTACATCGAAGCAGCTGTTTGTCAGGGTTGCGGCACCTGTGTAGCGGAATGCCCCGCTCAAGCGATTCAGTTGATGTATTTCACGGATACTCAAATTTTGGCGAAAATATCTGCTTTGTGCGAAGCTGAAGGTTGGCAAGAGTTATGCCTAGCGTGAATTCGAATTATCAGATTGTTGCCTTTTGTTGCCAGTATTGTGCTTATGCAGCTGCTGACTTGGCGGGAGGGTTACGTTTGCAATATCCCCCGCAGGTCAAGATTATCCAAATCCCCTGTACTGGGAAAATGGATATCCTCTACGCTTTGCAATGTTTCGAGAAAGGGGTGGATGCCGTGATAGTAGCGGGTTGTATGCCCGGCGACTGCCACTTTTTAGAGGGGAACTACAATGCCATCCGCCGGGTGGAGCGGGTAAAAGACCTTCTAAGGACAATCGGTTTGGAACCTGAGCGGATCAAGATGTATCATATCTCTTCATCGATGGCGAGTCAGTTTGTGTCTGCTATCGAAGAGATGCTCACCATGGTAGAAAAACTTGGTCCGAACCCGCTGCGGTCTATTGATAAGGCAAAGCAAAAGGAAGCGATAAGCAAAGGAGCGGGTTGAAATGATAAGCCATACAACCCGAAAGGGTTCTTTGTTGAGTTTGGAGGTGATCGATGATCGTTGCTGAACAAAAACCGTTTGAAGAGATCAAAAGCTTGATCGGGTCAGCCAAAAAAGTGCTGGTGGTTGGGTGCGGCACTTGTGTCACCGTTTGTTTTGCAGGAGGGTCGCGCGAGGCAGCGATTTTGGCAACTTCCTTGCGAATGGCGTCGAAACTGGACGGTGATCCCAAAGAGGTCACGGATGTAACCGTTCAACGCCAATGTGAGTGGGAGTACCTCGATACCATTGCCGAACAGGTAGGTGAGGCGGAGATTTTGCTTTCGCTGGGTTGCGGAATTGGCGTGCAAGCGATAGCCGAACATTTTCCGAAGACATGGGTAGTACCCGGCTTGAACACCTCATTTTTGGGACTGCCTTCCGAGCAGGGGGTATGGGTAGAGCGGTGTGCGGCGTGTGGCGATTGCATTTTGGGGCTTACGGCAGGGGTGTGTCCGATAGCGCGTTGTTCGAAGTCATTATTAAACGGGCCATGCGGCGGTTCGCAGGAGGGTCATTGTGAAGTCAATGCTGAAATTCCGTGTGGTTGGCAATTAATCTACGACCGTTTGACCTCTTTAGGCAAAACGGAACTGCTCTATGAAGTTCGTCCTCCAAAGAATTGGCGAACGTCGCGTGATGGAGGTCCGCGCAAAATCGTCCGACCCGACCTGCGCTTGAGCGAGGAGGAGTAAAAGATGGTTGACCACTACGAATCAAACGGTTATTTGAGCGGCTCGAATTTGGAACGAGTCCTTAAAGCGGGTCATTTCGCAGTGACCGCGGAACTAGGCCCCCCTCAGAGTGCGGATGGTGAGGTCATCTGTAGAAAGGCGGCTTTACTGCGGGGTTATTGCGACGCGGTCAATATTACAGATAACCAGACTGCCATTGTGCGGATGTCGAGTATAGGAGCAGGGGCAATTCTGGTCAGAGAAGGATTAGAACCGGTTATTCAAATGACCTGCCGGGATCGCAACCGCTTGGCGATTCAAAGCGATCTTTTAGGAGCATACGCTTTGGGGATGCGGAATGTCCTCTGTCTCACCGGAGATCATCAGACCTTTGGTAACCACCCCGAGGCAAAGAATGTTTTTGACATTGACTCGGTGCAGATGATTCAACTGGTAAAGGGTTTGAGAGATGAGCGAACCTTTCAATGTGGCGATCCTCTCAAGGGATTAGAGCCCCGCTTTTTCATCGGCGCGGCCGAATCTCCTTTTGCCGATCCGAAAGAATTTCGCCCATATAGATTGGGGAAGAAGATCAAAGCCGGAGCAAATTTCATCCAAACCCAATTGGTTTTTGACATACCGGCTTTCGAGGCATTCATGGAAAAGGTGCGTTTGTTGGGTTTGCACCAGCAGGCATACATTTTAGCCGGAGTGGGGCCGCTGAAAAGCCCGGCGATGGCAAAATACATGAAGGAGAGCGTACCGGGAATCTTAATACCGGATGAATTGATCCAACGACTTGATGAGGCTGGCAAACCCTGGGCAGGGAAGAGCAAGGATGAATTATCCAAGGAAGAGAAAAAAGCCCGCGCAGAAGCATGGAAACAAACAGGCATCCAAATCTGTACCGAGCTGATTCGAAAGATTATGAACATTGAGGGTGTGGCTGGTGTACATATTATGGCAATTGAATGGGAAGAAGCCGTTGAGCCAATAGTCAAAGGGGCAGGTTTGTATCCGCGACCGGTGGTTGAGCCAATTGCGGCCTGAAAGGGAGTAGAACGGAGCGCGTGATGGAAAAAGAGAATTTGTCCAATCCGCCAATCGTCGAGATTCGACCTCATTTAGCCCAACGGGTTGAACAAGAGCTAGGGCATAATGTTTATCTGTGTTACCAATGTGTGAAATGTACTAGCGGTTGCCCGATGAGTGAATTCTTCGATTGGCAGCCCAATCAAATTATGCGCGCGTTGCAACTAGGACAGGAGGATATTGCCTTACACAGTAGGACGCCTTGGTTGTGTGCTGCCTGTCAGACGTGTACGACCCGCTGTCCCCAAGGATTGGATATTAACGGCATTATGGAGTTCTTAACTCGCGAAGCGGTTGCTAGGGGGATCAAGCCACCAGCTCCTGAAGTGGCGACCTTTAATCGCGCTTTCTTGCGCCAAGTCCATCTCTGGGGGCGCTTATATGAGCCGGGCTTGATGATTGAGCTGAAGTTATCGAATCTGCGCAGTTTATTCGAAGACATCGGCTTATACACGCGCATGTTGCGGAAGAGAAAGGTGGGCTTTTTCCCAAAAATGGTTCGTCCGCCGCGCCGACCAAAGGCACGCAGCGTTTTACCTCAAGCGATCGCTTATTACCCCGGTTGTTCGCTGCATTCCAGCGCAAAAGAATTTGACCAATCAGCCCGAGCAGTCTGTCGAGCGTTGGATTTGGACATCTATGAACCGAACGGTTGGGTATGTTGCGGCTCTAGCGCTGCCCACCGAGCTGACCCTGAGGCTGCAGTCAAACTGCCATTAATAAACTTGAAGCTTTTTGAGCAGAGCGGATTTAGTGAGGTAACCATGCCTTGTGCCGCTTGTTATAACCGCCATCAGGCGGCTTTGTACGAGATCCGTCATCACCCTCAGACACGACAAGCTATCGAAAAAGAATTGGAGTATCATTTTCAAGACTCAATTCGCGTGACAACGCTGGTGGAGGCAGTCTATAACCATGCGGGGACAACCAAAGTTGCAGAGCGAACCAAACAAAACCTCAAGGGCTTACGGGTGGCTTGTTATTATGGATGCCTTATGACACGTCCCCCTCATGTGACGGGGGCTCTCCATGTGGAGAATCCCACTGAAATGGAAAGTTTGTTGGCTGCAGCGGGCGCGCAAGTGATCGACTGGTCGTATAAGACAACCTGTTGTGGTGCTGCGCACTCGTTGACGCGACCAGAGATTGTATGGCATCTCAGCTCAAATATCCTTATCGAAGCACAAAAGGCGGGTGCTGAAGTCCTTGCTGTGGCTTGCCCCCTGTGTCATACGAACTTAGACGCCCGCCAATTTCAGATGGGGCTGGATAGATCCCTGCCTGTATTATATTTCACCCAGTTATTGGGCATTGCGTTTGATTTGTCACCGTCGCAAATTGGTTTGGAAAAGAATCTTACGGATCCATTTCCGCTCCTTCGCTCCAAAGGTTTAATCCAGTAATCTCATTCGTTTTCGCCTGATGACCCATTTCGGCTTCTCCGCTACAGGCATTCCGGAGAGCAAAAGATGAAAAAGATGGATCATCATTTAGAAGTTATCGATCCGATCGAGGCGATGCAAGAGCTTTTGATACGCACTTGGTCGGAGATGTGCCGCTTATATGAGCTCAATACAAGTTTGCCGGACATTCAAATGATTTTTGAACAAGTGGATTTGGAGGATGCCTGTATTGCTGCTGAAAAGATCATCGTCAATCTCCTCCTTGAGGTGATGGAGTCGGTGGGGCGTTTTTCGCCTTTCTATCGCCAACCGCCGCGCGCCTTTGGAGTAACGTCTTATCGCAATCCCAACACGCAACGAGTTGAGTGGATCTTGGCACCCGAGGGGCATCGGCGCTGGGAGGCAACCTTGAGCCAACTGGAATGGCTGCTCAGTCAGTATGGTGGGATCTTGCAGGCGGTGATTCTGGTTGAAGGCTTAATGGTTCGCAGTACGCCAAGTGACCCTCAAGTCCTGGCGTATTGTCATTGTGAACCTCCCCATGCGATCCAGCTCAAGCGGTCGCTGGTCCAAAAACGGGAGATCATTTGTGATACCTGTAAACAGCCGTACGAGATGGCCGAACGATTAGCGTAATCGAGATAGATCCATAGAGGGGGTATTTAGGGGGTTGGATAAATTGTGTCCTTCCAAAGGTGTGTAGGAATTGATTTTGCCTTTCATTCTGATGGAGCACAGCGCTTAATTCCGCCTTGTGGTTCCATCGGAGCGGCGCAGCTTTTATACATTCTTATAAAAAACATCTTTTTGGAAGAATTTGCTCAAAATTGCTCATTTCTGATTTGAACAAAATCTTGCAAATTCCATCAAAATATTTTATAATGATGGACAAATTTGTTCGTTTCTTTCACCTTCCGCTAGAGACAGGCACTCAACCGGTGAGTAAAACCCTAATTCCAGCTCAAAGGCGCGAACGAATTCAAGAGTATCTTGCATTGCATCGCATTGTCCCTTCGTCAGAGCTAAGCCGTTTGCTCAAAGTGTCCGAAGCAACTGTGCGACGCGACCTTGAATGGCTGGAAAGAGAAGGGATTGTCGAACGGACTCACGGTGGGGCAGTTCTCAGTCGGCGAATGCGCATGGAGCCCCAATATATGCAGCGCGCCACCCGCTACATGGAACAAAAGCGGGCAATTGGACTTAGCGCAGTGTCTTTTATCGAAGAGGGGGATATCATCTTCATCAACAGTGGGACAACTACGACCCAGATGATCAAGCAAATCCCTCGCGATGCGAGCATTACGGTCTTTACCAATAATCTACAGGCAGCTTTAGAGGTAGGAGAAGTTGGGTATGAATTGATCCTATTGGGGGGTAATTTTCAACCGACTTCGAATTCCGTAGCCGGCCGTTTTGCAATTGAAATCCTTGACCAAGTTTATGCCGATAAAGCTTTTGTCAGCGTGGATGGTATCAGCTTACGCCATGGATGTACGGTTCCATCTAGTGTGGAGGCAGAACTCATCCGAAAAATGCTGGAACGTACTCGAGGAGTACGCACCATTTTAGTTGACCATTCTAAATGGGGCATCGTCTCGAATTTTCAAGTTACCCGTTTAGACCAAATTCATCGCCTGATCACAGATGATGGGCTCGATCGGCACACTCGCGAAATGTTAGCTAATTTGCCTATAGATGTTGTCATTGCCGAGCTTCCGCATTAAGCGGATAGATTTGTCGGCAATTGAGTGTTTGGTAAAAAAGAATCTTGCTTGTTATTTTGGAGGCTCTGCATGTCTTTCCTGTTTAAGAAAAACAAAAAGAAATTTACCCGCATTTTTTTTGCGACGGATATTCATGGGTCAGAACGCACTTATCGAAAATTCCTGAATGCTGGCAAGTTCTACGATGCCAATGTACTGATCATGGGGGGCGATATAACTGGGAAGTTATTGATCCCCATCATCAAAGAAGGTAACGGACGTTATCGAGCTACCTTGCAAGGAACAGTTCACCATGTGGAGGGCGATGAAGAGCTCAAAAATTTGATCGAGCGAATCGGATTGCTAGGTTTTTACTACAAGGTAATGGATGAAGATGAGTTCAACTCGTTGCAAAATGACAAAGCAGCAGTGGATGAGCTTTTCCATCAACTGGCGCGCGAGCGTTTGAATAACTGGATTGACTTAGCTGAAACCCGCCTGAAAGGCACCGGAATCCGCTGTTTTGTAACGGGAGGCAACGATGATGATCCTGAGGTTCTAAGCGTCTTGAAACGCAGTGGAACCGAGGCTTTTGTTGCCTGTGAAGGCGAGGCAGTGTTGATTGACGAAGACCATTATATGATTAGTGTTGGTTATAGCACTCCCACACCTTGGAATACACCGCGGGAGATCAGTGATGAACAGTTAGGCGCCTATATCGAAGAGATGGTCAAAAAGGTGCCGGATATGAACAAAGCTATTTTCAACTTTCATGATCCCCCTAAAGATTCTACCTTGGACACTTGTCCAATGTTGGATTGGAGCACCGATCCACCTACACCGATTGTCAAAGCAGGACAAATCGTCATGCATGGTGCCGGCAGTGCCTCTGTCCGCCAAGCGATCGAAAAGTATCAACCAACGCTGGGATTGCACGGCCATATCCATGAGTCACAAGGGGTAATCAAGATCGGCAGAACCACCTGTGTCAATCCGGGCAGTGAATATGGTGAGGGCATTCTGCGCGGTTGTTTGGTAAACCTACTTGAAGGTAAGGTCGAGGGTTACCAAATGACTAGCGGATGATCAAAATCAATTATCCAATGGAGGTGAGATGGTTTTCGATTCTTGCATTTGGTTTGATCAAGGAATTAATGTAACTCATTCGAGAACTTAATTTAGAAAGGAGTTCGATATGGCAACAGCGGTGGCAAAACCGGAGGTGTTTACCCGTAAAGCCTCAGGCTTAGTGCGGGTCATGTCTCCCTATTCAGCTTTTATTTACAATATTTTGACCATGGGCCTTATTTTCCCATGGACCTACTTGTGGGGACCCGGCGCTCTACCCGGCGGAAGTTTGTTCTGGGGTATTATTCTAGCCATGCTCTTCGAGGTGCCGATCGCCTTTACCTATGTATGGCTCTCCACTGCAATGCCCCGCTCGGGTGGAGACTATGTCTTCCAAAGCCGTGCGTTTGGCGGTTTTTGGGGCTTTACCATCCTGATGTCGGGATTTGTGATTTGGATTTTGCAGTGGGTTGCCTTGTCCGGCTGGCTTCTTTCATATTTGGGTTTCGCACCTTTGTTCTTGGGGCTAGGGGCAACCCTTGCTAATCATTCCTTATCCCAAATCGGCGTGTGGTTTACAACTCCCTGGGGGATTGTAATTGTCAGTATTATCAATGCTCTCCTCTCGATGCTTTTGCTGGTTAGTGGCTTCAAGAACTATGTCAAGTTTCAATATGTGATGTTCTATGGCATTTTGATTGCCTTTGCGACAATGTTGGTCGTTTTGTTCACTACTCCTACATCCGAGTTTGTGGAGCGGTTGAATGCCTTCGCGGTTGCTTCTGGAGGCGCTCCGAACTTCTATCAAACCGCTAAGGAAGCCGCAATTGCTGCTGGCGTAGATCTCAATCCACCGTTTAGCTTTTTCAATACCTTAATGGTTGCTGCTGTCGCTTGGACAAGCTTGCAATGGGCAACCTATTCCGCGGAACAGAACGGCGAAATTAAGGATGCCCGCTCTTTCAAGAGCCAAACCTTCATTCTGGTTGGTTCTTTGATCATGACCGGCATATTGTTGGCGATTCTCGGTGTAGCCTTCCAACGCGTAGGTGGTACAGAATTCCTGTATATTGCCGGAGCTGGGTACTGGTCGGGAGTTTCGGAAGCTACCATCAGTGGTTTCTGGCTCTGGCCGAACATTTTGGCTGTCGCTCTTACCGCTAGCCCGATTGTTGTTATCCTGATCGGCATTGGGTATATCTTAAATTCCTTCCAAATCGTCAACAACTGCTACATCGGTGTAACCAGGATCATGGTAGCTATGTCTCTCGACCGATTGCTACCGGCTTGGTTCTCAGAGGTTAGCGAAAGATTCCATACGCCGGTCAATGCTCACATTGCCTACTTCCTAGCTAGCATTCCGGTCATCTTACTTTACAACCTCTATGGTGGTTGGGCATCTCTGACCCTCGGTGTGACCTTTGCCTGTGGATATGTCTTTGCCTCCAGTAGCTTCGCCGGAGCGGTCTTCCCTTATCGAGCCAAAGAGATTTATGAAGCTTCACCAGGGGCAAAGTATAAAT
>OGCI01002549.1_pt1 | contig 11846 bp, 11 predicted proteins | sample 1570021 | NCBI WGS metagenome assembly OGCI01 (sample SAMN06264664, study PRJEB24512) | hot springs metagenome | isolation source: Hot spring water | place: South Africa: Tshipise | collected 2015-06-21
AACCACTTCACGTGTCCATCGCAGAAAGCAAGGTTAGAACCCGCGTTGTGGCGCGTGTAGGCGTTGACGTTTCGCAGCACATTCTGCACCCACGGGTCGTTCAGGTCGTACTGATGATCCCACAAATCGTCGCCAGTGTAGTCCGGCAGGGCAGCGCGTCCACTTCCCCAATATGGCAGCCATGGTGTCCAGCAGTCCCCGAGCATTACCAGCTGAGCCGGGCGCTCGATGCCGGACTGCTTGCTGAAGTCGGTTTCGCCGCTGACGACCCGAATGATGCTCTCGTTTGCGCCGTAGCTGAGTACAGATCCGGCTGGTTGCCAGCCATCCTGCGTAAGGTACCAGTCTCGTGCCCGCCTGGTGCTGGGGCATTCGTAAATGCGGGTGTTCTTCAGATATGGGTGGATTTTGTAGTACCACTGGGAATAGAGTTCCCACATGCGTGGTGGCGGAAAGTTGTCTGGGTAGGTATACCAGACGGGAAAACGCTCGTCGTAGTCTTGTGAATACATCAACATCCCCAGAGCCAGCTGCTTCACATTCGAGTTGCAGCTTGCCGACCGGGCTTTCTCCCGTGCTTGTGCGAACACCGGGAACAGAATGGCAGCCAGTATCGCGATAATCGCGATGACCACCAGCAGTTCGATGAGTGTGAAACCGATTCTGCGTCGCATTTTCTGTCCTCCTGGAAATTGTGTCAACGTGCACTTGAAGGTGGCGGTGCGCTCACTCCGCCCGGTACGTAACCGGGGGGATACGGGCTGACGCCTGGCTGCGTGGTCTCTACGGTACGACGCACTCGTCCACCCGTAAACCACCAGTACGCCAAGCCCACCAGCACGAGCACGATCGCAATCACGACCACTGCAGCAGCTGGGCTAATCTCGTTTCTCTTCACGGGATACCTCCTTTTTCTCGTTCTGGATACCCGTACTGCTTCGCTCTCTGAGAGGACCGGGTTTAACAGGTACATTTGCACCGCTGCCCCCGTTCAGACATCCATGGTGTGTGACGCCTATCAGTAGCGTTCGGTTGCGGTAAAATTTGCGGTCTGTGTATATACCGACGATATTTAGACAAGAAAATCAAACATGCAGGGATAAGCTGTTCGGATAGCGAAGACCGATGCGACAGAGCTGACAGGCGACCTTAGGCAGGAGGTAGGGCGATGGTTGATGAGCAGATCACAATCTGCATGGAGCAGAACGGGGCAAAGCGTGTGGTGTTTTCTGTGAACGGTGAGGATGCCAGCTGGTGCTGGATTGTCCCATTCACGATCCGGATAGGGATGGCACTGGTGCGCATGGATGGCATCGGTGGGGTGGAGACAAAGCCTGAGCACCGCATGAAGGGGTACTCTCGCCGGGTTCTGGCGCGAGCGATGGAAGAGATGCGCGCAGGCGACGCGGGCATCAGTATGCTCTACGGCATATCGGGCTACTATCATCGTTTCGACTACGTCACCGCCGGACCGGAATACGCCGTGTTTGTGCCCGGCGCCGACGGCGAGGTTCCTTTGCCAGATGGCTGGAGCGTTCGGGAGTTCAAGCCGGCAGACCTGCCCGCCATACGTCGGATATACGACGATCAGACTGCGCTGGCAACGGGCACTGCGGTCAGGACGGAGAACGCGCGCGTCTGGCAGAAACTGCAGGAGACGCCCGGAAACTACCCGCAGGATGAATGCTGGGTGGCGGTGTCGCCTTCGGGGCAGGTGGAGGGTTACGCATGGCGAGCGAGGTGGTGCTGGTCGGTGCGGGAGATTCTGGAAAGGGAATTTGCCGATACCCTGCCTTTGGGCGAGGTGATTGCAGACTGTCCGGATGCGGCAGATGCTTTGCTGGCTCTATGCCGGCGCAGAGCGAAGGAGGAAGGCAAGGAGGAGGCTTTAATGATGATGCCTCCCGACAGCACCATGGCGAACGCTGTCCGTTATATTGATTGCCGGATGGTGCAGCTGTTCACCGATAACGGCGGTTCGATGGTGCGACTGCTGGAGGCAGGTCGTTTGCTGAAGGCGCTGGAACCTGAGCTGAGCCGACAGGTGCAGCGGTCTGGCTGGTCGCATCCCTGCCTTCTGAAGATCAGTACCGAGCTGGGCGAAGCCACTTTGAAGGTGACAGAGGATTCGGTGCGCGTGCTCACTGCGGGAGCCGACGAGAGCAATCACCCACAATATAACGTGACTCTGCCAGGCAGAGTGCTGGCGCGGTTAGCAGTGGGGTTCGCCCGGGCAAGCGACCTGTGTGCGCGTGCAGGCGTGGCAGTACCCGATCCGGTGCTCTACCTGCTGGAGACGCTAATGCCGACCCGTTATCAGCACATGTACCTGCCCGACAGGTATTGAAAGAGAGTGCCCCTCAGGAGAGGGGCACTGCTGTTTTTCTCGCAGCGGGTTTATTCGTCTCCCAGCATTCCGAAGTTCCGCACGAGGATGCCGAAGTCGAAAAGCGTGACCTCCAGGTCGCCGTCGAGGTCGGCGTAAAAGTCCCAGCTCTCATCGCCCGAGAGACTGCCGAACGCGGCGACCAGTTGCCCGAAGTCGAACAGGGTCACCTCGTTATCGCCGTCGATGTCGGCGTTCATCAGCTGCACGTCCACGATGGTAATGGCGGAGACTGTGACATTCGGTACCACCTTGCGCAGCCAGTGACTGCCGCGAAAAGCGATATCGTAGGTTCCAACCGGCACCACGGGAAGAAGGTAGCTGTACGAGTGACTGCCGTCCGGCTGCTCGGTAGCGTACGGGGTGGTGAAGAACCGTTGCACGACATTCGCGGTGCCGGGCTGGCGCAGTTCCACCTCCAGGGTGGGCAGGAAGGCGTCGTTCTCATCCTCCCATACGTCCTTGGGCGGCTGAACCGCATACCCAAAGTCTTCCAGCCCCACTGTTCCGAGCAGTGTACCGTTCGTCTGCACAGGGATGCCGGAAAGCCGGATGGTGAAGTTCGCCACAGGGTGCCCGTAGAACTCTACTCTCTGCCATGTGCTTCCGGCGTTCACCGACAGGTAGGCATCGCGAGAGCCGATAGGCGCGTTGAAGTCCCACGTCACGAAGTACAGACCGGTCGCGGATCTTGGTTTCACCACGCTCCAGCCGATGTCTCCCTGAACGTCAAAATACAGCGAGGTAGGCAGAGTGACGGTGAAAATGTAGTAGCCCGCATACTGTGCGGTTACTTCGAAAGCCGCCGACCCCGTGCTGTTTTTCAGAGGGATCAGATTGTTCACGTTGGGTGGTCGCGTCGCGGTCACATTGCGGAAGAAGTACAGCCGTATGGGCGAGTTGGGCGCGGTGACCTCCGCGCTGAACTCGATCACCCGCACCTCTCCACCGGCTCCCACGTTATCGTAGTCCACCCACCAGTTCGAGTTAACGGCGTCGCGGTTGCCGGTTGGGTCGTAGTAGAACAGGTGCGGAGCCGGTTCATCGTTCGGGAAGTTGTCGTAGATGAGCGCGGTCCGCTGCGGGCTCAGGCTCTGCACGCTCAGTGAAGGCTGTGACGCACCGCGCACTGCGGGGCGTATGCTCACACACTCTTTGGGAATGCGAGTGACCTTCGTGCGCCACTGCGCGTGCGCCGTCGCTGCCAGCGCAACGAGCAGAAGCGCCATGACAACCTTTCTCATTGGAGTCTCATCCTTTCATCAAGTGATAGAAATCCTACTGCAGGATAGCACACCTGCTCTGGGCGTGTCAAGCAGGAGCGAGGGTGTTTTAAAAATCCTCGCAGGCGCAAGTGGTTGTAAACCCCTCTCCCGACCTCTCCCCGACGCGGGGAGAGGCGTGCCTCGCAGGGGAGGGGGCGGAGGTCTGGTTCCCGGACGACAACTACTGAGCCTGTAATGAACCCCATGAGAAGTGAAGGAGCGAGGTGGAAACCTCGCCCCTGCTCGAAGAGCAGACGGCGCCGGCGGACTTTCTCACTCCCAGCCGATGGCTGGCACCCAGTGGCGCGTGAAGTAGTCGCCCAGAGTCAGGATGAACATGATCAAGAGCCAGAAGAACCCCGCCGACGCCCATAGCCACGTCAGTCGCGTGCTGTAGCGCACGTGCATGAAGTACAGCACTACCAGCACCGCCTTGGCGATGGCGATGGTCAGCGCAATCACGTTGTTCAGCAGGGTGTGACGTCCGGGTAGGTAGGCCGCGCCCACCGTCAGCACCAGCAGCACCAGCAGGGCAGCGTATACCAGCAGGTACACCCTGATCGGCACGATATGCGTGTGTGAGTCGTGTCCGTTTGCCAATGCCATCACCTCGGTATCAGATAGAGTAGCGGGAACAGGAATATCCATACGATATCCACGAAGTGCCAGTACAGCCCTACCAGCTCCACCGGGATGAAATCCTGCACGCTGGAATGCCGGATAGCGATGAGCACCGCCATAACCGCCATCACCAGCACACCGATCAGCACGTGCAGAGCGTGCAGTCCCGTCATGGCAAAGTAGAGACTGAAGAAGAGCTGCGCCGGGCGGAAATACTCCGCTGGCTCGAAGCGGAAGTTTGGACCCGGTATCAGCCCCTCCACATACTTGTGGTGGTACTCGAAGCCCTTCACCACGAGGAACGCCATTGCCAGCGCCATGGTGACCGACAACCACAGCAGTTGCTGTTTGGGCATCTGTCGCTGGGCGTAGTGCACGGTCAGCGCCATGGTCAGACTGCTGGTCAGCAGGACACAGGTGTTGATGAAGCCCAGCGGGATGTCGAGGCGCAGGTGCGCCTCCCAGAAGGCGGTGTGATTCGCCACACGATACACGAGATAGGTGGCAAACACCGCCCCGAAGAACATGATTTCGGTCACCAGGAACGTCCACATCCCGACGATGTAAGACTCGTTCTGCTGATGGACGTCCTCGAATTGAAGGCTAACGTTTTGTGGTGCTTGCTCCTGTACCACTGAAGACCTCCTCGGGCTCATGATGGTTGTCGTAGGCGTATGGCTCCTCGGTCACAATCGGAGTCTGCTCGAAGTTGTGCGTGATGGGCGGCGAGTCGACCTTCCACTCCAGCCCGGTGGCGCCCCATGGGTTTGGGCCGGCAAGAGCGCCCGTTCGCAGCGACCACAACAGATAGAAGACGGGCAGGATAAAGCCGATGCCCAGCAGGAACGCGCCTGCCGTGCTCATCACATGAAGCATCTGCCACTCCTCAGGGTACCAGTGGTAACGGCGCGGCATCCCCAGAAAGCCCAGCACAAACTGCGGCAGGAAGGTCAGGTTGAAACCGGCAAAGATGACCAGCGCCGTCAACTTGGCAATACCTTCGGGATACATGCGTCCCGTAATCTTGGGCCACCAGAAATGCAAGCCTGCCATGTAGCCCAGAATGGTTCCACCCACCATGATGTAGTGGAAGTGTGCTACCACGAAGTAGGTGTCCTGCAGGTGCACGTCCGTGGCCAGTGCTGCCAGGAACAGTCCCGTCAGCCCACCGATGACGAACAGCCCAATAAAGCCCATCACGTACAGCAGGGGCGCGCGCAGGTCGATGGTTCCCTTGTACATGGTAGCCGTCCAGTTGAACACCTTCACCGCCGAGGGCACCGCCACCAGGAAACTGAGCAGGGAGAAGACCATGCCCGCATACACCGACTGCCCGGTGGTGAACATGTGGTGCCCCCACACGAGGAAGCCGATGACGGCGATGGCGACGCTGGAGAAGGCGACGAAGTGGTAGCCGAAGACGCGCTTGCGCGAGAAGCATGAGACCACCTCGCTGATGACGCCCATCGCGGGCAGAACCATGATGTACACCGCCGGGTGCGAGTAGAACCAGAACAGGTGCTGGAACAGGATGGGGTCGCCGCCCAGCGCCGGGTCGAAGATGCCCAGCCGGAACACGCGCTCCGCCACCACCAGCAACAGCGTAATCGCCACCACCGGCGTGCCCAGCACGATGATGACGCTGGTGGCATAGTGCGCCCAGATGAACAGGGGCAGGCGGAACCACGTCAGTCCCGGTGCGCGCATCTTGTGTATCGTCACGATGAAGTTGATGCCCGTGGCGATGGAGGAGAAGCCGATGATGAACGCGCCAATGATGGTTAGCGTCACCTGCGAGGTGCTGTAACTGCTGGAGTAGGGCGGATAGAACGTCCATCCCGTGTCCACGCCGCCGGTGACCATCGCCCACGTGGCGATAAGTCCTCCAGCCATATACAGATACCAGCTTGCAAGGTTCAGGCGGGGAAAGGCAAGGTCACGCGCTCCCACCATCAGCGGCACCAGAAAGTTGCCCAGCACCGCGGGGATGACCGGAATCAGGAAGAGGAAGATCATCACCACGCCGTGCATGGTGAACACGCGGTTGTAGTTCTCGGAGGTCATCAGGTCGCCCTGCGGGGTCAGCAGCTCAAGGCGAATCAGCCCCGCCAGCAAGCCTCCGACCAGGAAGAAGAAGCTCACCGACACGAGGTACAGGATGGCGATGCGCTTGTGGTCGGTGGTCAACAACCACGAGAGCACCGTGTCGCCAGCGTTCAGGTAGTTGTGGCGCACCTCGCCGGGCTTGGCAACCGTCACACTCATGGCTTCACCTCCGCAACCTTCGTCGAACTCTCCAGCGACTTGATATAGGCAACGAGCTGAAGCACGCGCTCCTCGTTCAGCAGTCCCTCATAGCTGGGCATGATAGGCTCGTAACCATCTACCACCTTCGCCAGAGGGCGCAGGATGGACTCACGAATATACTCCTCATCGGCGGTCACCACGGTACCGTCGCGCATCTTCACCTTCTTGCCGAACAGCCCGTAGTGGGTGGGACCGCGCTGACCGTCGGTAGCGCCGTGGCAGGCGTTACAGCGTAGCTGCGTGTACAGTTTCTCCCCCGCCTCCTTCAGCGAAGCGGTGGACACCCCAGCCATGGTGCCCGCTCCGCTTGCGGTGGCGTAGGGTCGCGCCTCGCCGCCGCTCGCCAGCCACTTCTCGTAGTCCGCTGGCTCCAGAACGTATACCCAGCCAATCATGCGCGAGTGCTGAGTGCCGCAATACTCCGCGCAGAACAGGTGGTATTTGCCGGGTTTCGTCGCGGTGAACCACACCACGTTATACTTTCCCGGAAGCACGTCGCGCTTGATGCGAAAGGCTGGCACGAAGAAGCTGTGTATCACGTCCTGCGAGATCATCGTCAGCTTCACCGGTCTGCCTGCCGGGATGTGCAGTTCGTTGTTCTCGCGGATGCCGTTGGGATGCTGGACGTGCCACATCCACTGTTTGCCGATGACGAATATCTCCAGCGCGTTCTCGGGGGGCGGTCCATACGCACTGGCGTACAGCTTCGCCGCCCAGACAAACACGATAAGCCCGATGGTCAGTGGGATGAGCGACCAACTGATCTCGAGGCGCAGGTCGGTCTCTTTGGCTCCGGCGCGACTGGCTGTCGATCCCCGGCGATACCGGAGGGCGAAGTATACCACCAGCGCACCAATCAACACGGTGAAGAACACCGTCACTGCCACCAGAAACCAGAACAGCAGGTCGACCTGACTGGCGAAGGTGCTCGCCTGCTCGGGAAGAAGCTGCACCCCTTTCATTCCCTCGCCACCTCCTGAGGCGTTCGTGATGCGCGGCTGCGCTTTTCACGATAGAACTGCGTGCCGATGAATCCGCCCAGCGCCAGCAGTGTCACTACAGCGCCCAGCTGGATCACCCGCAAAATCGCCAGACTGTACTTACCAGTGGTGGGGTCGTACTGGTAACAGAAGAGAATGACCTTCTCCACCGGCGAGCCAATCTTGCCCTTCGAAGCGTCCATGATGCCCAGACGCAGGTCGCGCGGCGAGTACTCCACGCCGTAGAAGTAGCGGGAGATTTTGCCCTCGGGCGTCAGCAGCATGATGCCAGCCGCATGGGCGTACTGCCCCGACTTGGGGTCGTACTGATACCGAAAGCCGACGGCGTCCGCCAGCTGCCGAATTTGGGTCTCTTCGCCCGTCAGAAAGTGCCAGCCGGGCGCGGCATCCAGCCTGCCATACTCTTTCAGGAAGTTCTGCTTCTTTGCGGCGGCGAGTTCGGGTGTCTCCTTCGGGTCGATGCTCACCGTGACAATCTCGAACTGCTCGCCGGGCGTGTATTTGATCACGCGCAGACTCTTGAGCAATCCCTGCAGAACCAGCCCGCAGATCGACGGGCACTCGTAGTACACCAGCGTCAGCAGAATGGGCTTTTTGCCAAAGTACTGCTTCAGCTGCACCTCGCGCCCGCTCTCGTCGCGGAAGGTGAGGTTCAGCGGAACATGCTCGTTCAGCTTCTGCTCGATGGTTATCTCCTTGACCATCTCCGACACGCTGTTGCGCTCGCGGTCGCGTGCCTCCCAGAACTGCGCCCGCACTGGCAACGTGCCAATCATCACCAGCAGCGCAACCGGGATGAGGGTATATATCGTCTTCATTGTCGTCTCTCCTGATTCGCCTGCGGCGCCTGCCACTGTGGCAGTCCCTGTTCGGCTACCATCTCCATCGCTCTCTGCACCGGCACCCGCACGATGCCTTTGTTCTGGTCCACCCAGCCGTAGCTGGAGGCTTTCAGGTTCTCGCTCTCGCGGTACTTCTGCATGTCCCTGGCGGGGTCCGCCTGCAGAACCGGTGCAGGGGGTAGCCGTCGCGGTGCCGTGTCTACCTGTTCCTGCCGGGGTGGAGACGGCAGGAGAAGCCGGTAGAACCACGCCGTGATGATCAGCGCCACCACCACAGCAGCAATAAGTCCCACCACGAAGGTCATGGCAAAGCGGAAGCCCACATCCTGCTTCTCATACCCTCCGCCGTGACCGTTCTTCTTAGGCAACGGATGATGCTCTGCGCTCATAGGTCCAAGCCTCCTGCAATCGCGGGTCGTGGCGCGGCAACAGCGGTGCAGCACATACCTGCTGTGCGAACCAAGCCAGCCACAGCCCACCGATACCAGCCAGTAGAGAGATGTCCAGCCAGTGCACCCGAAGCGTTGGGATGCCGTACGCAGGCTGAATAATCCAGAACAGGTCAACGACCCGCATGACCAGAATGAACACCATCACGCGCAGCAACAGGTTCGTGTAGCGCTTCACCCGGCTGGACAGCAACAGCAGAAACGGTGCCAGAAACTGAAACACCACCAGCCCACCGCTCAGATACTGCCAGCCGCCCTCATTGCGCTTGATGTAATATACAATCTCTTCCGGCAGGTTCGCCGACCACATGATCAGGAATTGCGATACCGACGTGTACGCCCACAGCACCACGAAGGCAAATGTCAGGTTGCCCAAGTCGCGCGTCAGCTTCGGGTTGATGACGTCGGCGAAGGGCTTGTGGCGCCCCGCAAGCAACAGCACGACCGTGCTGAAGGCGAAGGCGCTCAGCCCCTGTCCCACGATAAACCACGCGCCGTAGATGCTGGACTGCCACAACGGTTCCAGGGTCATCACCCAGTCGATCATCGCGAAGGTGACGGTGAGCACGAACAAAACCAGTCCGGGCGCGCTCAGGTTGGTGCGCTTCTGTGCCTGCGTGTCATCGTCCGTTTCGTCCTGCTTCAGCGAGGAGCGTCGCAGAGCGGAAGCCAGCGCAATCCAGACGGCGAAGTACAGCGCACTGCGCGCCAGGAAGAAGGGCACGTTCAGGTAGCCTGTCTTATGCTGAAGATGCTCGCTTGCCTGCAGCACCTCGGGGCGCGTCCATGGGAACAGCTCGCGCATGCCCGCAAGTATCGGCAGGAAGAGCACAAGCATCAACGGGAGTGTCGCCGTGCCAGCTTCCAGAAAGCGCAGGATGGGCAGACCCCAGCTGCCCCGCACCGCGTGATGCAGGAGCGTCAGTCCGAACATGCCGAGGGTCAGGCAGAGCCACACGATGTAAGCGTAGTGGTAGGAGCGGAAGAACTGGGTCTTGCCCGCTACGCCAAAGCCCACCACGCTGACCAGCAGGGCAACAATGCCCACAGTGAGAGCGGTCTGACGAAGGCGTGCGAATCGCTGATATGTCTCTTCGACCGGGTTCATGGCTTGCTCTCCGTGTTCGTGGTCTCCTCCTGAAGCTTCTTCAGGTCTTCAGGCGTCAGCTGCTCGCGCTTCGTGTACTGGCTGAGCTGCAGAACGCGGATGTATGCGGCGATTGCCCAGCGGTCCTCCGGTTCGATGCGCGAGGCGTAGCTGTACATCACCCCAAAACCGTTGGTGATGACATCGTAGAAATAGCCGACAGGCATGTTGCGCAGGCGATCGGTGTGGAAGGTCGCCGGGGGGCGGCGCAAAGCCAGACCGCGCTGAGCGATCATCCCCTGACCGTCGCCCACCTTGCCGTGGCAGGGCATACAGAACGCCTCATACTGCTGTTGACCGCGCTGAAGCAGCTCGCGCGTGACCCTGACCGGTATCTGAGGCACGGGCTTGTTTCCCACCTTGCCCGTGTAGAACGCATCGTCCTTGCGCAGGTTTCCCACGGGCACGGTATTCAGCACGGGCGTGCGGTCGGTTTTGCCGTCGGCAAAGAAGACGTTCGCACCCTGCGGCTTTGCTTTGGGCTGGTGCCACATGTCGGTATGGCATCCCGCCAGAACCGCCATGGCAACGGTGGCGGCTGTCAGGGATGCTAATCGGCGTAATCGGGTAAGGGCAACACGCATCGTCTACTCTTCCACCTCCGAAACCAGCCTGGCGCCTGCGCTCTCCAGAAAGTGGCGCGTCCTCACACGGTCAAATTGCGGGTCGCTCGCCTCGATACACAGGAAGAAGCGATCCTGCGATGCCCGCTCGAATCGCGGAGCGTTAAAGATGGGATGGTGCGGTCGGGGTAAACCGTTCAGCGCCAGCATCCCGATGAACGCCCCAAACGCTGCGAACAGCACGGTGGTTTCAAATGTCACCGGAATGAAAGCGGGCCAGCTCAAGTAGGGGCGCCCTCCCACGTTCAACGGATAGTCCACCACCGACACGTAATACTGCAGCGAGAAACCGGCAATCGCACCGATCACGCCGGAGATGAACACCAGCCAGGGCACTTTGTGGTCCTCGAAGCCGATGGCTTCCGACAGCCCGTGCACCGGGAAGGGCGAATAGGCGTCCATCTTCGTGTAACCCGCCTCCCGCGCACGCTTCGCTGCGTGTATCAGCTCGTCTGCGTTCTCGAACTCGGCGATGATGCCATGCAGGGGAACGCTCATGGTGTCACCTCCGTGCTTGCGACAGGTGTTACCGGCGCGCCTGCTGGTGCACGATGATGCCTATCGGTCTGGTGGAGCAGGTCGCGCATCTCAAAGATGGAGATCATCGGCACGAAGCGTACGAACAGGAACATCATGAAGGTGAAGAAGCCGATGGTTCCCAGGAAGAGCGCCCAGTCCCACACCGTCGGGTAGTACATGCCCCACGAAGACGGCAGGAAATCGCGGTGCAGGCTGGTGACCACGATGACGAAGCGCTCCAGCCACATGCCCACGTTCACGATCAGCGAGAGCATGAACAGCAGGAACACGTTCTGCCGAACCTTCGGTGACCAGAGCGCCTGCGGGATGAGACCGTTACAAATGAGCAAAGCCCAGAAGTACACGCCGTACGGTCCGAAGAAGCGGTTGGCGACGAGGTACTGCTCATACTGGTTGGCGCTGTACAGGGCGGTGAAAATCTCCATGACGTAACCGTAGAGCACAATCAACCCGGTGGCGAGCATAATCTTTGCCATCCAGTCGAGGTGCTTCATGGTCAGGAAGTCCTGCATCTTATAGAGTGCGCGGATGGGGATGACCAGCGTCAGCACCATGGCGAAGCCCGAGTAGATTGCTCCTGCCACAAAGTACGGCGGGAAGATGGTGGTGTGCCAGCCGGGAATCATCGACACCGCAAAGTCGAGGCTCACGATGCTGTGCACCGA
>OGCI01002552.1_pt1 | contig 11831 bp, 10 predicted proteins | sample 1570021 | NCBI WGS metagenome assembly OGCI01 (sample SAMN06264664, study PRJEB24512) | hot springs metagenome | isolation source: Hot spring water | place: South Africa: Tshipise | collected 2015-06-21
AAGCGGAGGTTCTTCACCCATGGACTGTACCTGGCAGAGGGATGGAGAACCTGGACTCGGATGTGGGGCACCCCCTATGGGGATGGACAGGTGTACTTCCCCCAGTTCATCCTGGATTGATACCCTTCCCCCCACAAGCTTCGGGGTACTAAGTATACTTTACGTCACTATTCTTATACAGAGATCGAATCCACATATTCCGTTTGACAACCTCTGTCACTCGCCCTACAATAAGAAAGCACCGTTGGCGCAACGCGAAATGAATGTACCTAGGAGGATATATGAAAACGTTTAAAATCCCATTTGTGACTGTGCTATTCCTAACACTAACATTTGCCGCCAGCTTACCTCTTTTCGGGGCTGACACAGTCAACGTGTATTCAATTTGGCCTGAGAACTGGGCCCGTCCCATGTTCGAAGAGTTCCAGAAAGCCACAGGCATAAAGGTAAACTTCGTCCGGTTCTCCTCGGGAGAAGCCCTGGCGCGAGTAATTGCTGAGAAATCCAACCCCCGAGTAGATGTTCTCTTTGGAGGCCCAGTGGAAACCCACGCGGCCGGGATCGCGGAGGGGGTGTTCGAACCCTACAAACCTCCCGCCTTCGACAAACTTGCCCCCCGGTTCAAGCACAAAGATGGGTACTGGGTTGCGATAGCGGATGATCCCCTCTGTTTCATGACCAACACTCAATTCCTCAAAGAGAAGAAACTGAATCCTCCCACCTCATGGGAAGATTTGCTGAACCCCGCGTACCGGAACATGATCCAGATGGCCGATGCCCGTACTTCAGGAACTGCGGTAACCCGTATCTTTTCCATCCTTGAAGTGTATGGAAGGGATGAGGAGAAGGCCTTCGCGTACATGAAGAAACTAAGACCGAACGTGCAGCTCTATACGAAAAGCGGTGGCGGTGGTACCCTTCCTGTGGGATTGGGGCAAGCGGCCGCCGGGATCTTCTTTATAGTGGACGCGCTAGACACGAAAGCGAAAGGGTACGATGTTACCATCAGTTTCCCAAAGGAAGGAATCGGATCCGCCGCCGAGGCCATCGCCCTGATCAAGGGAGCGAAGAATCCGGAACTAGGGAAAAAACTGATCGATTGGGCTACCTCACCCGCCATGCAGAACTTGTTCGCCAAGTACAAGATCAACTTCCTCCCTGCTCATCCCGATGTGGCCGTGGAACCTAGCCTAGCGGCTATTCTAAAGAATGCGAAGATCTTCCCCATTGATCCAGATTTTGCCGGCCAGCATCGTAAACGCCTGGTAGATCGCTGGGTCAAAGAAATTCTCCCCTGAACAGGGGATAGACGATAACTCAGATGGCAACCCCTGAAACGAAACAATCGGCCTGGGTCCGTAAGGACCCAGCCGTTGCGTTGGCTGTTCTCATCATCTGGGGATTTTTAGGTCTGTTTATCCTGTTTCCCCTCCTCCGGATGTTGGCAGAGGTTTTCCTCGAGAACGGGAAGGTTTCCGCATCAGGAGTATTCACCATTCTGAAGGACCCCAACCAGCTGATCGCTCTACGGAACAGTCTCTGGTTAGCCACCTTAGTGGGAGTGGGGGGCACTCTATTCGGCTTCCTCTTCGCCTTTACCGCTGCCCGGAGCCGGATTCCCACCTGGCTTTCCATAGCCATCGACGGGGTAATTCTCCTTCCCCTTATCTCTCCCCCTTTCACCACGGCCATTGGCATGATCTTTTCTTTTGGCCCGAGGGGGTTGATCACCTACCACCTCCTTGGAATCCAAGGAGCCACCGTGTACGGACTGTGGAGCACCCTGTTCTCCGAAATCGTAACCTACTTTCCCATCGCTTACCTGGCGTTGAAACCCATGCTCCTCGCCATTGATCCTAACATCGAAGGGATGGCGTTGAGCCTGGGAGCGGGCCGCACCCGGGTTTTCCGCACCATAACTTTACCGCTCTGCATCCCAGGTTTGGCAAACTCTTTTCTCCTCCTCTTTTCCGCTTCCCTAGCCGATTTCGCCACTCCCCTCATTCTGGCCGGCAACTCGTTTCCCGTTCTTCCCACCCAGGCTTACCTACAGATCACGGGACTGTTCGACTTAAAAGGAGGGGCCGTTCTTTCCTTTGTTCTGCTGGTTCCTTCGTTAATCGTCTTTTTTCTCCAGCGCTACTGGGTTAGCCGTCGGTTCTATGTGACCATTACGGGGAAAGGGGCGGGTCAAACACCCTTCGATAGCGTGTCCATCGTCGTGCGATGGATCCTCGTTGGACTCTGTTTTCTCACCACCTTCGTGATCTTCTACCTCTACGCTCTGCTTCTTTTCGGTTCCCTGGTACGGGCCTTAGGGGCGAATCACGCCTTCACCCTGGAACATTACCGGATCATCTTTACCGAAGGCCGGAAGGCGATCCAGGATACCCTTATCATCGCCGCGTTCAGCATGCCCCTCGGCGGATTGTACGGGGTAATCGTGGGATACCTCACGGCGAGAAAACAGTTCCCCACAAGGCTTTCCATGGAGATCGTGTCCATGATCAATTACGCGTTACCCGGCACCATCGTGGGAATCGCGTACCTGATCGCCTTCAACAGCCCTCCGATCGAACTAGCGGGCACTGCCACGGTGATCATCGCCTTATACGTGTTTCGCTACGGAGCCACGGGGATCCGTACCACCATCGCCATGCTCCAGCAGATAGATCGATCCATCGAGGAGGCGTCGGAAAGTTTGGGGGCCACTAGCTCTACCACCTTTCGGCGCATCACTTTGCCCCTGATCCTCCCAGCCTTTTTCTCTGGGTTGGGAGTAGTGTTCATTCGATCGATGACCGCCATCAGCGCCACGATCTTCCTTGTATCGATCAATTGGACCCTGATCACCGTGCGTATCTTAGAGAATATTACCGAACTATCCTTAGGACCCGCCGCGGCCTTTTCCGTTTTCATCGTCGCGGCCGTTTTCATCGTACTAGGAATCATCAATGGTGTTCTGCACCGGTTCCGAACGCCAGGAATCGTGTCCGCAGAACGGATGATGGGAGGTTAGTAATTGTATGGCAGCAGTAGCAGTGCACGTGGAATCCATCTCCAAGAAATTTTCTCATCCCGTGAAAGGGGTCGTGTACGCGGCTCGGGATGTTAGCCTCTCTGTCCAACCAGGAGAGTTTCTGACCCTTCTAGGGCCTTCCGGGTGCGGTAAGACAACCACCCTGCGAATGATCGCGGGATTCGAAAAGCCCGACACGGGCCGGATCCTGTTCGGGGACCAGGAAGTGACTCGCCTCTCTGCCAACCGGAGGAACATTGGGTTCGTGTTCCAGAACTACGCCCTCTTCCCCCACCTAACCGTATTCGAAAACATCGCCTATGGGCTCCAGGTGCGGGGATACAGCGCGGAGGAGATCCAACGGGAGGTTCGGTCCGTACTAGAACTTGTAGGGCTTCCCGGGTTCGAACGGCAGTTTCCCGCCCAGATGTCCGGAGGGGAACAGCAACGGGTAGCCGTTGCCCGGGCTATCGTTATAAAACCCCAAGTTCTCCTTTTCGACGAACCCCTATCGAACCTTGACGCGAAGCTCCGCGTCCAGATGCGGACGGAAATCCGGCAACTCCAACGCCGGCTCTCCATCACCACCATCTATGTAACTCATGATCAGGAAGAGGCGATGGCCGTATCGGACCGAATCTGCGTGATGAACGCGGGCCAGATCGTACAGGTAGGTAGCGCGGAAGACTTGTACTATAGACCCCAGAACCCCTTCGTGGCGCAGTTCATCGGACGGGTGAACATGCTTCAGGGACAGATTCAGGGGGTAAAAGGCAACCGGATTGATGTCCGTGTCCTAGGCACTACCCTGACCGTTCCCAATACCCTGCCACAGGCCAAAGAAGGGCAGAACGTATCCGTTGTGCTTCGACCAGAATCGATCCAGTTGGTGCCTCCAACCTCAGCGCCTCTCCGTGGAAAGGTCCTTTCCCGTACATTTTTAGGCGAAAAAGCGGAATACCTTGTGGAATGTCAGGGCACCAACCTACAGGTACTGAACATCGACCGTGGTCCCAATCTGATCTTCCAAGAAGGGATCGAGGTAGGTCTTTCCTTTGTAGAGGATACGATCGCTTTGTTGGAGGTAGCCACTCTATGACCTTCAAACCCTCTCTCTACCTATTCCTCCTTGCGATTCTGTACAACTTGGGAAGTCCATTCCCCACTTGGCCTGCCCCTCCCGGCACTACTGCCGAAGGGAGGATGGTCCATGGCAGTCTAGATACCTTCAAGGGAGAAGGCGTACGGATTGCTTGGGGTATCTTGAAGAACCCTCAGGGGAAGGGGCCTGAAATGGATCGAGTGGTTCTCCGGATCCAGACCGACTCGAAGGATTGGGAAGCTGTCCGGATAGAAGGGATCGATCCGTTTTCTGGTTCCCGGGGTACCCTCTATTCCGCCCTTTTCCCTTCCGCCCCGTTAGACCTTTCCCTACCCCGCTCCCATTTCGACTCTTTCCCCCGAACAGAGATTCATTTCTTTCGGTCCTACGCGGAATTACAGGAGGGGAAACCTTCCTGGATCCTGTACTTCGTTGGAGTTCCCGACACAACCCCAGAGTTTCTGTCCGCTGACCGGTTGATGAATCACCTGGAAAAGGCTCTCTCTTCTACAACACCTCGATAATCCCGCCACCAAAGGTGAACCCTCCCCCGAAGGCCGTGAGCCCAATTCGTAAGGGGCGTTTCTCTCCTAGAGCTTTGGTGTTTTTAGCTGAAAACACGGGCGCCAGGATCTGTTCCAGGCAGAGGGGGATGGTACTAGAGGAGGTATTCCCCAGGTTCCGGATGTTACTGTAGACCTTCTCTTCCGGGAGCCGGTACTTCTGCCGCACCGCGTTGATGATCCGCTGGTTCGCCTGGTGAGGCACCACAAGATCCAGGTCCAAAGTCCGCAATCCGGATCGTTCGCAGGCGGCATCCAGCATCCGCATCATTCCTTTTACCGCTTCGAGGAACACCTTTTGCCCTTCCATGAAGATCTTTTCATTGGAATCCGCGGGAACCCGAAGGCTTTCGCCCGGTTCCCCCTTTGCCGCCAGAACAGGTCGATGAATCCGAACGGGCAACCCTTCTGCCCGATCACCCCCGACAAGGAGGGTCGCGGTAGCCGCATCGGCAAAGATGGGGGCAGTGATGGGATCCTCGTGGTTCGTCCGGGGAGAGAGCACCTCGGTAGTGACTAGGAGTACCACCCCATCTGGCTCGCTCTGGAGGAAATCGTAAGCCGTCTGCAGGCCATAGAGGTAGCCGGAACAGGCCGCGTTGATGTCATGGGCCTGCGCGAGGAACTCATCCCCACCCCCACCCAACTGGTGATGAATAAGGGTAGCCATCGAAGGAGTATTGTAGATGGGAGTTCCCGTGGCGCAGAGAATGGCTTGGATCTTATTCAGAGAGATGCCCGTTTGCTGGAGGAGTTTCCGGCAGGCATCCACGGCGAGGCTCAAAGCGGTTTCCCCTTCCGCTATCCAAGGCCGAGTGGCAATGCCAGTGCGTTTCACGATGTCTTCAGGGTTCCAGGAGGGGCAAAGACGGGAGATTTCCTCGTTCGATACTAGCTTTCCCCCAACCCTTCCCGTGATTCCCATAAGAGCGACAGGCACGGCCCTTGGGAGGCGTTCAATGGATTTCAGGTATTCCACGGATTTCAATCCTTCGAAGCGGTTAGTTCCCCTTTCTTTCCATTGAATGACCGGCGTTCCCGGATCTTCTCGGAGGACTGTCTTGGCGACCGTCTTATGCGCTACTTCTCCTTTCGAAATCTCTCCCGGCTCCTTTTCTTGGGTTTCCTCCTCTCCATCCACCGATAGAGGAGTTGCCTCCTGGCTTGTCCCTCTTTCTCTCTCTCTCCCCCCTTCCATGCCTTTCCCGCCTACCGCACGGAGAAGCCGTAGTTTCAGAAGGGGAGTCCCCACCTTCACCATCTCTCCTTCCCGCACCAGGATCTCCATCACCGTTCCATCCACTGGCGCGTTCAGTTCCAACGCGGCCTTGTCCGCCTCTAGCTCCGCGATGGTTTGTCCGCTTCGGACCGGGTCACCAGGTTTTACCTTCCAGGTCAGGACTGTGACCGACTCGTCGGCAGGACTCGAGCCAATCGCTTCCACCAAGTAGGTTCCCACTTCCTCCTGCACGGGACGTTCCCACCGAATGGAACCACCCAGCATCTCTACCGCCGCTTCCAGGATCCGTTTGTACGAGGGGAGTACCTCCAACTGGTTCTCGAAATGAAAGGGCACCCAGGTGTCGGGCCGAGTAATACGTCGAATGCGAACCCGGTCTCCAGCAGCTTCCGCCACGGTAGCCGCTACCTCCGCGCCCATCCCCGCCGTGTGCGTATCCTCGTGGGTCACGATGAGTCGGCCCGTCTTTAGGGCGCTACGAACCACCGTATCCACATCCCACGGAACGATACTCCGTAGATCGATCACTTCCGCTTTCACCCCCGCTTCTTCGAGGGATTGGGCCGCTCGTTCGCAGAGGGGAACCGTGTTTCCCCATCCCACGAGGGTAATCGCGTTCCCTTCCCGAACCACCCGGGCTTTCCCGGGTGGAACGAACAGTTCAGTTGGATTCCCCACCACGGCATGATCCCGATCGTTCAAAAGGGTCTTGGGATAGAAAAAGACCGTAGGGCGACCCGATTCAAAGGCCGCGTTGAGAAGCCCCGCCGCGTCAGCCGCTGTGCTGGGCATGAACACGTCTATCCCCGGTGTATGGGCTACCAGGGCCTCGAGGGTAGAGGCGTGAAAGGGGCCCAACCCCGGCCGGTACGCCCCACAGGTTACCATGAGGATCACGGGAGCCTGCCAGCTTCCATCGGTACGCCAGTACATGCAGGCTAGCTCCGAAAAAATCTGGTTGTAGGCCACGGGCATGAAATCGGCAAACTGGAGGAACGCCACGGGCCTGTCTCCTGCCAGGGCCCTCCCAATGGACGCCCCTACGATGGTAGACTCCGCAAGGGGAGAGTTCTTGACCCGACCCGGGAAATCGGTGGAAAGTCCTCTTGTGACCCCGAATACGTCTCCTTTCGGATCTTCGATATCCTCCCCAAACAGGACCACCCGCGGGTCTTGGGACAACCGGGCCCGCAACACCTCCCGGATCGCTTCAAGCATGGTCCTGCCTTCTTCCCCTGCCACGGGCAGTCTTCCAATCTGTTCCACGGATGGATCGAGTAACCTTCCCTCGTAGGGTTTTACCGCGGTAAAAACCGGCTTTGGATCCTCTTCCCTCCGTACCCGCTCGGCTAACTCCGTGAAGGTTCGATGAATCTCTTCTTCCATATCGACGAGTACCCTCTCCTCCACCCCCTTTTCCAACAATCCCTTCCGTAGGTTCCGGATAGGGTCACCTGAAGCTTTTACCGCTTCTATCTCTTCCTCGGAGCGGTACAACCGCTGGTCATCCGCGTTGGAATGACTTCCGATCCGTTCCACCTCCATCACCAGGATTCGGGGAGTGCCGACTCGACGGATCCATTGGGTTTCCTCCTGAAACACCCGGTACGCTTCCTCCGGATTACGGCCATCGAAGTACCGGATGGGTATGCCATAGAAACTCTCTGCCCTTCTGAACGAAATAGTTTGGGATTGGGGAAAATCCGCTCCAGGATCGATGGCTCCCTCCACGGACATCCGCGTGTTTAACGAAAGGCCTTCCAATGCACCAGGCAAGGAAAAGAAGGTTTTCCCCCGAGTCCTCGTGGAGATGGCGAGGGAATTGTCCTGAACAAGGAAGAGGACAGGAAGCTGTTCCCGGACCGCGTGAGCGATCGCTTCCATTACCTCTCCTTCCTGGGTGGTGCCATCGCCCATGGAGCAGAGTACCAGGGGTCGATCATTAGGGTCCAAGGTATGAACACCGGAAGGAGCTTCTTTCGTACCCTTTCCTTTGAACCGTTCCCGGATCGCCTCCGCGATGCCCACCGCGTGCAAGGCATTGTTCCCCACCGGCGTGGCCAGGCTCACGATTCGAGCGGGCGCGTAGGAAAGGAGACCGTGCATCTGCCGCCCCCTACTGAAAGATCGATCCCGGGCAAAGAGGGATCGAAACATTTCTTCGGGTCCCATTCCCCGGGCCAACATCAACGCCTTGTCCCGATAGTGACAACAGAGCCAGTCTTCGGGAATCAAGTGAGGTGCCAAGGCTGCGGAAGCCTCATGCCCCGCTCCACTCACGTAGAAAGCCGCTTCTCCGCGGCCCGTGTAACTAGCTTCCAACCGATCGATTTCTCGGCTACTCGCCATCCAGCGGTACAATTCCAAAAGGGACTCAACGGATGGACTCGAACCATTCCTGCTCATCTAAGTTGCCTCCTGGTGTATAACTTTCCACTTTTTAGACGCCGCAGGAGAGGGGTTGGTTGCAGGAAGAAAAGTTGTTGTAAAAACTAAAAAAGTATGCTTATGATATAGATATATTAAAAACTATTTAGAAATAGGAGAGATTTATGAACAAACCTCTAACCATCGCGTTCGTAATCCTTTTGATCGTAGCGGGACTTGGGTTTGGACAGGAGAGGCAGATTCCCTACGTGGACATCGCCTCTGCCCAGAAGACGATCGATACTTTGAAAGCGGAGAATCAGAAACTAGCGGATGACAATGCGAAACTCCTCAAAGAGATATCCGATCTGGAAGCCCAGAACAATCAGGCCCAGCAGCAGATCAACAAGATCGATCCTATCCTTGCCAGCGTGATCAGTAAGGGTAAGGAACTGTTCAACGTGAATAGCACGATCGTGGATGAAGGAATGAAGCAGAAGGCGGGTGAAGCGATCCGGAAGAACAATGAGCTGAAGACCCGGCTGGAACAGAAGCGCAAGGAACTGCAGGATCAAATCGCGGCAAACCAGAAAAAGATCGATTCCAACCGAACGGCCGTGTTCATCAACGAATCGAAGATCAGCAAGAACAATGACACCATCGTTCTCTTGGAAGCCTCTATCGCGAAGACAAAGAATCAGCAGGAAATCGTGGAGAAGTACATTGCTAACGTGAACGAGTTCCTCACGAAAACCGAACAGGATATTGGCAAATAATAGAGGAAACTAGTAAAAAAGGGCTGCCCTAAAAAGCAGCCCTACTGTTTTCCAAATCTGCTACCATGGAACCCACATCGGTTTTCGGATCCGAGATGGGTTTGATTCTAAACCGTTCTACCAGGAACTTCGCCACGTTGGGAGAAACGAAGGCGGGTAGGGTAGGTCCCAAGCGAATATCCTTGAATCCCAGATAAAGAAGAGCCAAGAGCACGGCCACTGCCTTCTGTTCGTACCAGGCGATGTCGAAATGGATGGGAAGATCGTTCACATCCTGCACCCCAAAGAGATCCTTCAATCGAAGGGCTGTGAGGGCCAAGGAGTAGGAATCGTTGCATTGACCCGCGTCCAGTACGCGGGGGATCCCTTCCACGGTTCCTAGATCGAGCTTGTTGTACCGGTACTTGGCACAGCCAGCGGTGAGGATCACCGAATCCTGCGGCAGTTCTTTTGCCACTTCGGTAAAATAACTTCGAGCCGGTTGTCGCCCATCACAACCTCCCATGACCACGAACCGTTTGATGGCTCCCCGCTGGACCGCATCTTGAATAGTGGGTGCAAGTTTCCGCAATTGTTCATGGGCAAATCCTCCCACGATCTTCCCTCGTTCGATTTCCGTGGGAGGAGGACACTTCTTAGCCAAGGCGATCACTTCGGAGAAATCCTTGCCTCCTCCATCCGCACGATCCGGGATATGTTTCACCCCTGGATACCCTGTGACGCCCGTGGTGAAGATCCGGTCCTTGTAGCCGTTCCGGACCGGGACCAGACAATTGGTGGTCATGACAATGGGGCCGTTAAAGAGGGCGAACTCCTTGTCCTGTTTCCACCAGGCGTTCCCATAATTCCCCGCGAAGTGTGGGTACTTCTTGAAGGCTGGGTAGTAATGAGCGGGAAGCATCTCCGAGTGAGTATACACGTCAACTCCAGTTCCCTCTGTCTGCCTTAAGAGTTCCTCTAGGTCTTTCAGATCGTGCCCGGAGATCAGGATACCCGGATTCTTCCGTACCCCGATATTCACCTCGGTGATCTCGGGATGCCCGTACGTGCTCGTGTTGGCCTTATCTAGAAGAGCCATCGCTTTCACCGCCGTCTCGCCCGCTTTCATCAGGAGATTCCCCATTTCCTCTACCGTCTGGGGCTCTAAGGTCGCGTTTAACGCTTCCACGAGGAACCGCCAGATGGTTGGATCGGTGAAGCCAAGGACTTCCGCGTGGTGGGTGTACGCGGCGATTCCTTTTAACCCATAGATGAGGAACTCCCGCAGAGACCTAAGATCGGGATCTGAAGTAGCTAACACTCCTACTCGAGTTGCCTTCATCCGCCGGATCTCTGGATCCTTCGCAAACCATACCGCCGCGTCGGGCTTCGGTTCTGTATCCTTCTTTCCATTTCCATTCTTGCCCTGCGCCTCGTATCGAGCCGATAGCAAGGAACGAACCTCAAGCCCTTCGTCGATCCATTTCTGGAACCGTTCATCGTCGAAGTTCGCGTTGGTGATGGTGGCAAAGAGTCCCTTCACGATGAATCGCCCCGCTTCCTCGATCGACCGCGGGTCCTGTAGCCTTGTCGCGTACCATGCGATTCCCTTCATCGTATGGATCAGGAGGTCCTGGAGACCTGCCGTACTCTCCGGTTTACCACAGACGCCCTGGATCGTGCATCCTTCGTTCCGGGCCGCTTCCTGACATTGAAAACAGAACATACTCATTCGCTTTCTCCTTCCATAATGTGGTATGTACGTGCCCAATATACGAAGGAGAAAGAAAAAGGTTCGTAACAAATGTTACTGTTTTCTATAAAATTTTATCTGTTCAGGCGCTTAGGGCGTCTTCCAAACTGACCGTCCCATATGGGACAACGACTTTCTTGAAGTCCTCGTCCCCATTGGGAGTCCGGATTCCCAGTTGAATAGTAAAGGTAGCGTTTTTCAGGGTCTCTTTTCTGCCAATAATGGGAATTTTGAAGGGCTTGAATTGTCGAAACACCTGGGTACGTTCCTGGAGAGTCTCGTACTGCCGGAACAACCCGAACCACCCGTACATATAGATAGATATATACTTGGTGATCCCTTCGTACACCCCTTTTACCTCTGTATTCCGCACTTGATATAAACCATCGATCCCTTCGGCCGCGTAGATTCGAGTCAAGTTGACCTGAAACACCCGGTCCGACACTAGCTCCTTTTTGTTTACAATGAATCGGAGGGTCTCTTTTTCGTCTTCCACCCGGCCTATGATACAGTACCCCTGGTCGTCCAAGTAAAAGATCTTCAGTTCTTTGTCCAACCCCACGATCGCATACTCTTCGTTGTAGGCGTCAACCAGTTTGTTCACCCGATCCATCAGGGCTGCTCCACCCCTTCTTCCCTCGGCCCCTCCGTTAGGAAAAAAGACGTCCCGTTCGAAATGGAAGTAGAAATAGCTAATATCCTTGCCATCCATAATAAGGCCCGGATAATCGTTCACGTACACCCCTTTTGCCTGTAGAGAATCGAGGGTTCGCAGACGGTGCAGATCGGACATGGCCACTCCTTTTGGAAAAGATACATTTTCACTCCATTATAGTAATCTACCTTGGATTTTGAAAGGCCACCAGGGAAAATCATGTTCGAGAACACGTCTTGCCCTTGCATCCATGTAGTGCCTCTTCTAAGCTGAATAGCAAAGAATGCAAATTCTAAGGAGTTGTAGAATCAGGAGGAGTCCCCGTGGAAAGTCTTTCATCATACTTCGATCTATCCCGCGGTCCTCGTGTCCGTGGT
>OGCI01002555.1_pt1 | contig 11817 bp, 8 predicted proteins | sample 1570021 | NCBI WGS metagenome assembly OGCI01 (sample SAMN06264664, study PRJEB24512) | hot springs metagenome | isolation source: Hot spring water | place: South Africa: Tshipise | collected 2015-06-21
TGGCAGAGCTCCACGATCCTGCCGACCGGCGCTACCGCTATCCCTTCATCAACTGCGTGGATTGTGGTCCCCGTTTCACCATCATCCAGGCTTTGCCCTACGACCGAGTGAACACCTCCATGGACCGCTTCGGTTTGTGTCCGGAATGCGCTCGCGAGTACCATGACCCGGCCGACCGTCGTTTTCACGCTGAGCCCAACGCCTGCCCGGTTTGCGGCCCTCGCCTGCGGCTGCTGGGGGAGCAGGGTGTGGTCGTGGCTGAGGGCGAGGCGGCTCTTCAGCACGCCCGGGCTCTGCTTCGCGACGGGGCGATAGTGGCTGTCAAGGGGCTGGGCGGCTACCACTTGGCCTGCGACGCTTTCAATGCCCAGGCGGTCGCTCGCCTGCGTGAACGCAAGCAACGCCCACACAAAGCCTTGGCGGTGATGCTGCCGGACTTGGCGACGGTCAACCGCTATTTCCAGCCGTCAGCTCAAGAAGTGGAAGAACTCGTTTCTCCGGCTAGGCCCATCGTGGTGCTCGACGGGGTGCTCAGTCCCCTGGTATCCCCCGACACCCGTGACACCGGAGTGTTTCTTCCCTACACTCCCCTCCACCATCTGCTGCTCGAAGGGTTCGAAGCCCTGGTCATGACTAGCGGCAATCGCCTGGAAGAGCCCATAGCCCAGGATGAAGCGCAGGCACTCAAGCTGCTCCAGCAGGGCATAGCCGGCGCGGTGCTGGCTCATGATCGGTCCGTGCTCCACCGCTGCGACGATTCGGTCCTGCGGGTGGTGGAGGGTGACCTTTGCTTCTTGCGGCGTTCCCGAGGCTACGTGCCTGCGCCGCTTCGCCTGGCTGCAGACTCGCCTGTCGTTCTGGCTACGGGCAGCGACCTCAAGAACACTTTCTGCCTGGTGGTGCGGGGGCAGGCGTACCTGTCCCAGCATATAGGCGATCTCGCCGATCACGCCACCTACGCCTTCTTCGAGAGCGAGATCGACCGCTGGCTGGAGCTGCTGAGAGTGACTCCCGCCCTTGTGGCCCACGATCCTCATCCTGCTTACTTGTCGTCGCGGTATGCCTCTCGGCTGGACGGCATCCCCCTGGTGTCAGTGCAGCACCATCATGCCCATGTTGCTAGCGTGATGGCAGAGCATGACCTGAAGGGGCCAGTGATCGGGGTGGCTTTGGATGGTACCGGCTATGGAGAGGAGGGGTCGGTCTGGGGTGGGGAGTTCCTCTTGGCTGATCGCTGTCACTTCGAGCGCCTCGGTCACTTGCCCCTCTATCCGCTGCCCGGCGGAGAGAAAGCTATAGAGGAGCCCTGGCGGATGGCAGCGGCCATCTGCCGACTGGAAGACATTGAGTGGACCGGACTTGCCGGCCGCTATGAGGATGTAGTCCGCCTGCTCACTGCCGGAATCAATTGTCCCTTGACTTCGAGCGCGGGGCGGCTTTTCGACGCGGCTGCAGCCCTGCTCGGCCTTTGCGAGGAAGCCGGCTACGAGGCGCAGGGAGCGATAAGGTTGGAGGCTGCCGCTGACCTTTCGGTCCGTAGGCGTTACTCTTACGAGCTGCGCGATAGCTCGGAAGTGACCGGACTCAAGGCGCTCGATTTCGGCCCCGCCTTCGCGGCGATGGTGTCGGAAGCGCGGAAGGGGGTTGCTGTGAGTGAGCTTGCTGCGGCCTTTCACAACACTATCGTGGCAGGCTGCGCGGAACTGGCTACCCGACTGGCCCAGGAACGGGGTCTTGGAGAGGTGGTCCTCTCCGGGGGAGTGTTTCAGAACCGGTTGGTGCTTACGCGCTTGAGTAAGGAGCTTCGAGAAAGGGGACTGGCCGTGTACACGAACAACAAGGTCCCGACCAACGATGGAGGTCTGGCGCTGGGGCAGGCGGCAGTGGCTGTGGCTCGCTGGCAGGCGGGAGAGTTGCCATGTGTCTAGCGGTGCCCGCGCAAGTGGTTTCTATCCGCGGCAACCTGGCCCAGGTTTCGGTAGAGGGGGCTTTGCGCGAAGTGCATCTGGGCCTGGTGGACGACGTGGAGGTAGGTGACTACGTTCTGGTCCACGCCGGTTTTGCCCTCGAGCGCTGGACTGAAGAAGACGTCCGGGAGTGGAGGGCCATCCTCGACGGCACCTGGCCGGGAAGGACCGAGTGAAAGTGGTGTTGTCGTTCCCTTCGGGCCACTCCACGCGCGGCGGACCGAGCGCCGACCAACTTGGGGTCATCAGGCAGTATGCGGAAGCTCTGGGGCGACCCGTGCGGCTCATGGAGGTGTGTGGGACACACACCATGGTGGCTTTTCGAAGCGGACTGCGCTCGCTACTGCCCGAGAATGTCCTGCTCATATCGGGGCCCGGCTGCCCGGTGTGTGTGACGCCCAACGGCTACCTCGATACGGCAGTGGAACTGAGCAGGCGGCCGGATGTGATCCTGACCACGTTCGGGGATCTGATGCGGGTACCGGGTAGCAATTCCTCACTCGAGAAGGAACGGGCGCGAGGGGCAGCCGTCCAGGTGGTGTACTCGCCTCTGGATGCGGTGGCCTTGGCCCGGGAGCGTCGCGATAAGAACGTGGTCTTTCTCGCTGTCGGCTTCGAAACCACGGCCCCCGGGATAGCCCTGGTGCTGCGGACTGCGCGGGAAGAAGACCTGCAGAACTTCCTGGTCCTGTGTGCTCTCAAGACTATGCCCGCTCCCATGCGGGCGCTAGCCAGTGGGGGTGAAGTCGCCATAGACGGTTTTCTGGTCCCCGGGCACGTGAGTGTGGTGACAGGGGCTCGGGCTTTCGCCTTCCTGGCTGAGGAGTTCGGCATACCTTGTGTGGTCACCGGTTTCGAGCCTGTTGATCTATTAGTGGGCATCGGCATGCTGCTCAGGCAGTTGACGGAGGGGCGGGCCGCTGTCGAGATCGAGTACACCCGGGCCGTCACCCCCGAGGGCAACCGGGAGGCGCAGCGGATGATGGCAGAGGTCTTCGAGGGGAGCGACGCGGAGTGGCGGGGACTGGGCAACATCCCGGGCAGCGGGCTCGGCTTGCGTGATAGCTACACCTTGCACGATGCAGCGGCGCGCTTTGGGCTGGAGGTGGCGGCAGGCCGTGAGCTGGCTGGCTGTCGCTGTGGCGACGTACTGCGGGGTGTACTTGCTCCTCCGGAATGCCCACTCTTTGACCGTGTCTGTAGTCCGGCCAGTCCCCAAGGACCCTGCATGGTCTCGAGCGAAGGGGCCTGTGCGGCATGGTGGCGGTACGGAAGGAGGGGCTGATGACCTTGCCGAGGTTGAGGACGGACCGGGTCCTGCTTGGGCACGGAGGGGGAGGACTGCTCACCAAGGAGCTGCTTGAAGCAGTCATCATACCGGCGCTGGACAATCCCCTGCTCCATCCTCTGGATGATGCCGCTCTGTTGCCGGTCGAGGGGTCTGGCGGGGTGGAGCTTGCGTTCACCACCGACAGCTACGTGGTCTCCCCTCTTTTCTTCCCGGGTGGAGACATCGGGCGCCTGTGCGTCGCCGGCACCGTGAACGACTTGGCCGTCAAGGGGGCGCGACCCCTGTGGATGAGCCTGGGCCTGGTCCTCGAGGAAGGGCTGGCGATCGCAGAGCTGGAGCGCGTCATTCGTTCCATCGCCGAGACCGCCCAAGCTGTCGGGATCCGCGTGGTCACCGGTGACACGAAGGTGGTGGAGCGCGGACGCGGAGATGGCCTATACATCAACACTGCTGGGATAGGTCAGGTCGTGGCGCCAGCTCCTTTGGGCCCAGGTTGCATCAGGCCGGGCGACCAGATAATCGTGAACGGTACTCTGGGCGATCACGGCATGGCCATCATGGCTCAGCGCTCAGGGATCAGCTTCTCTACGGAGCTGCTAAGCGACTGTGCCCCCCTCTGGGACCTGGTCTGGATGGTGCTGCAAAGCGGGGTGGAGTTGCACGCCATGCGTGACCTTACCCGTGGTGGGCTGGCGGCGGCCCTTTGCGACTTCGCTGAAAGCAGCGGATACGGGCTCAGGGTGCGTGAGAGCGACCTACCGGTACGGCCCGAGGTGCGAGGAGCTTGCGACCTACTGGGGTTCGAGCCCATTGCCGTGGCCAATGAAGGGAAGATCATGTTCGTCTGTGCCCAGGAGTCTGCGGGCTTGTTAATGGCTACGTTGCGTGCGCACCCTCGGGGGCAGGAGGCGGCGGTCATCGGGGAGGTGACCGCGGAGGCTCCGGGGATGGCCTTATTGGTCACCAGCATCGGAGGCGAACGCATCATCGACATGCCTCCCGGGGAGACCCTGCCGCGTATCTGCTAGGGGCAGTCAAGCTCTAAGGGGTTTGCTGGAAGACGCCCGTCCACAAGGGCTGTCATCTGCGGAGGGTGCCCGCTCATGGGGGCTGCCCGTCAACGGGTCTGCCCTGGAGCTACTTCCCTTGCCGTCCCAGCGCTTCCCTTCCCGGTGTTGAGGGGGTGAAGGAGCTTCGCCGTACCTCCGCTATCTGCCGATACGCCAGGAACATACAATGATATCTGATATACGCGCAGTGATAAATCGAGTAGTGATTCTCTTCACTGCATGCTAGACTGCACCCAGACTAGTGTCCGTACTAGGGGGAGTTTATGACGAAGATACTGATCGTTGACGACGACCCGGACATGGTAGCGGCTAGCCGTCTGGTCCTCGAGCGAGAGGGCTTCGAAGTGGCGAGCGCTTCCAACGCTGGGGAGGGGCTGAGCGCGGTCGAGACGCTCAAGCCCGACCTCTTGGTCCTCGATGTGATGATGGAGGAGCCCGACGACGGGCTGCGCATGGCCCGCGAGCTACGTAGGAGGGGCCACGAGCTTCCCATTCTCATGCTCACCAGTGTCAATCAGGCCATGGGCGTCCAGATCGACAAAGACGAGGAGATCGTCCCGGTGGACGAGTTCATGGAAAAGCCCATCGATCCCGGGCGGCTGGTGGAAGCGGTGCGGGCCTTGTTGAAAGCGCGGGGAGGTGAGTGATGGCTCTCATCACCGAGCGCGACAGGCTGCGGGAAGACGTCATAGCCATCGCGGAACTCACTGGCTTCAACCGCAGTTCGTTGATCCCCATCCTGCAGGAGATCAAGGCCAAGTACGGGGGTATCGACAGCTACGCGATGCAGCTCATCGCAGACGTACTAGATATCCATCCGGTCGAAGTCTATGGAGTAGCCACTTTCTACGCTTTCCTTCGTCCCGAGACTGAAGGTCGCTTCGTATTCCGTCTCTGCCGTACCCTCTCTTGCGAGTTTGCTGGGAAGGATCTGGTGGCTCGGCAGTTGAGGGAGGATCTGGGCCTGGAGTTCGGTGAGACCTCGCCTGATGGCGCCTTCACTCTCACCTGGACCAACTGCCTAGGTATGTGTGATCAGGGACCGGCCATGCTGGTCAACGACCGGGTCTATACGCAGCTCACTCCCGCCAAGGTGCGCACAATCGTGGATGAATACCGCACCTTGGTCGAGGAGCAAGGCGTCGAGAGAGTTTCGGAGCGTGCAAGATGACCGTGCAGACTGTGATCGAGACCCGGGTGAAGGGGCTGACTTTCGCTACCATCCCGGCGGGAGAAGGGTTGGCTAAGGCTCTAGCCATGCCCCGGGGGGACATCATCGACTTGATCAGCGACTCCAAGCTCAAGGGGCGGGGCGGAGCCGGCTTCCCGACCGGACTCAAGTGGAACCTCGCTGCCGCCGAGAAACGGACTCCCAAGTACCTCATCTGCAACGCCGACGAAGGCGAGCCAGGCACCTTCAAGGACAGGGTCATCCTCACCGACTACGCCGACCTGGTGATCGAGGGTATGACCATCGGGGCGCGGGCTATTGGGGCTGCCCTGGGGCTCATCTATCTTCGAGCCGAGTATGCCTACTTGAAGCCGCACTTGGAGGAGGTCATCGAAGCCCGGCGCGGACAGGGACTCTTGGGCAAGAACATCGGCGGAGTCGACGGGTTCGATTTCGACGTAGTGGTAGGGCTTGGCGCCGGCGCCTACGTCTGCGGGGAAGAGACAGCGCTCATCGAGTCTCTGGAGGGCTTCAGAGGCGAGCCGCGCAACCGGCCTCCTTTCCCGGTGGTCTCTGGTTTCCTGCACCGACCCTCGGTGATCAACAACGTGGAGACTCTGGCCTGGGTGGCGTGTATCTTGGCCAAGGGAGCGGAATGGTTCAAGAGTTCAGGCACGGCCACCTCCACCGGACGCAAGCTCTTCAGTATCTCCGGCGACTGCGCTCGCCCCGGAGTCTACGAGTTCCCCTTCGGGATCACTATCGCCGAACTTCTCGAGGAAGTCGGCGGGGAGAACGCCAAAGCTGTGCAGGTGGGCGGGGCCTCCGGTCGCTGTGTTCCCCGCTCCGCTTTCTCACGGCGCATCGCGTTCGAGGACGTGCCTACCGGCGGGTCGATCATCGTCATAGGCCCCGGACGGGACATGCTCGAGGTGGCGCACAACCTGCTCGAGTTCTTTGTGGACGAGTCATGCGGGCAGTGCACGCCTTGTCGGCTGGGCAATGCGAAGCTGCTCGAGGGAGTGGAGATGTTGATGGAAGGGACCTGTACTTCCGAATATCTCCACGATCTGCGGGCTCTGTGCAACACCATGCAGGTGGCGTCCAAATGCGGTCTGGGGCAGACCAGCTCGGTGGCCTTTTGTTCCATCCTGGATAGCTTCGGCGATGAGATCCTGGGCCACGCCGGCCGGGTCCGCTGATGCCCGCCGTTCTGACTGGTAAGGAAGCGCGCATATGAGTGAACTGATAGAGACAGAATTCCCGCCCAAGGGCGACAAGACTTACTCTCCCAAGCGCCGGGCACCGCTCAGCCAGTTGTTCGAGCCTCTGGCCGAGCCGGAGTCGCTTGACGCTATCGGTGCGACAGTCACCGTGACCATCGATGGGATCGAGACCAAGGTCCCGTTTGGCACCACCATCTTGCAGGCAGCCAAGAGTCTCGGCATCCGCATTCCTACGCTGTGCTACCACCCTGACCTGGAAGTGGCAGGGATATGCCGGATCTGCGTAGTGGAAGTAGAAGGGCAGCGGACTCTGCAGGCGGCTTGTTCTTATCCCATCACTGCCCCCATCCGCGTCAATACCTATTCCAAAGCAGTCCGGGTGGCGCGCCGGCATATCCTTGACCTGCTGCTGTCGGAACACTGCGGAGACTGCTACACCTGCATCCGGAACGGCAACTGCGAGTTGCAGGCTTTGGCCGAAGAGTATGGAGTGGACAAGTTCCGCTTCGGGCATCCGGAGGTACCGGTCCCGGTGGACACCTCCAGCTACTCGGTGGTGCGGGACATGAACAAATGCATCCGCTGCCGGCGGTGCGTGCGGACCTGCATCGACCTGCAGGAAGTGGGTGTTCTGGAAGCGGTCGAGCGCTCGAACAAGGTCCGGATCACCACCTTCCTTGACAAGCCTCTTCTCAATGTGGTGTGCATCAATTGTGGGCAGTGCATCAACCGGTGCCCGACCGCCGCTCTGTATGCCACTCCCGCGCTGCACACTGTGTGGGAGGCCTTGGACGATCCCACCAAGCATGTGGTGATCCAGACGGCCCCGTCGCCCCGGGCGGGAATGGGGGAGCTCTTCGGTCTGCCTCCGGGGACTTCGGTCACCGGGGAGATGAACACGGCCCTGCGTCGCATCGGGTTCGATCGGGTGTTCGATACTAACTTCGCCGCCGACCTCACCATCATCGAGGAGGGTACGGAGCTTATCCTGCGCCTATACAAGGCTCTGGCACTGGGGGACAAGGATGTGGCCTTGCCTCAGTTCACCAGTTGTTCGCCGGGCTGGGTCAAGTACTTGGAGCATTTCTATCCGGAGTACATCCCTAACCTGTCCTCGGCTAAGAGCCCGCAGCAGATGTTCGGCGCTTTGATCAAGACGTACTACGCCGAGAAGATGGGTTTGGACCCGGCCGACATCGTGAGTGTGGCGCTCATGCCCTGCTCGGCCAAGAAGTTCGAGTGCAACCGTCCGGAGATGTGGTCCAGCGGCTACAAAGATGTCGACTTCGGCCTGACTACCCGCGAGCTGGGCAAGATGTTCCACCAGGCAGGCATCCATCTGCCCAGCCTGCCTAAATCGGACTTCGACAGTCCCTTCGGCACGGCCACGGGTTCCGGTCTTATCTTCGGGGTGACCGGTGGGGTGATGGAGTCGGCGCTTCGCACCGTGCTCGAACTGGTTACCGGCCGCAAAGTGGAGAGCATCTACGAACAGGGTGACGTCATCCCGGTGCGGGGCTTCCAGGGCATCCGCTACGCCGAGATCAACGTCCCGGAGGTCGGCCCGGTGCCTGACATCGTCAAGCACCTGGTCCCCGACTGGAATTGGCTGAAAGGGGCCACACTCAAAGTGGCGGTGGCGCATGGTACCGCCAACGCCAAGAAGGTGATGGAGGACATCAAGGCCGGCGGGCACTTCAGCGAGTGCCACTTCATCGAGTTCATGGCCTGCCCTGGCGGTTGCCTGGGCGGCGGTGGGCAGCCCATCCCCACGAACGCCGAGATCAGGGCAGCCCGGGCCAAGGCCATCTACAGCGAGGAGAAGACTCTGAGTGTCCGCAAGTCGTACGAGAACCCAGCGGTGCAGCGCATGTACGCGGAGTTCCTGACCGACGGGCCTTGCGGCCACAAGAGCCACCAACTGCTGCATACCAAGTACCGCGCACGGGGCAAGTTCATCGAGTAGAGGCGTTGCGCGGGGCCGCGGCTCAGGGCTGTAGCCCTGAGCCGCGGCCGCCGGCTGGCAGAAAGCGGGCGGCGGCGCCATCAAGGGGATGGCGCCGCCGCCTCCATTTGCGTACGGGTCCCCTCCGGTCTGGTGGTCGAGACCCTATCGGCTCCGGGCGCGGCGTCTTTCAGAGTGACCGTGAACACGCTGCCCTTGCCCTTGGTGCTCTTCACCGTGGCGTCGCCGTTATACAGCTGAGCCAGCTTGCGCACGGTGGAGAGGCCGAGGCCGCTGCCGACCACCTTGATGGTGTCCTCGTTCTTGATGCGCACAAACTCGTTGAAGAGTTTCCCTGCCTCCTCGGGGGTCAAGCCGATCCCGGTATCGGCTACGGCTATGGTGACGATATCGTTATCACGTCGCACTGTGACCTTGACGGAGCCACCATCGCGGTTGTACTTGACGGCGTTCGAGACGAGGTTGTTGAGGATGATTTCGATCTCGCCTGGGTCGGCCACCATCTCGACTGCAGGCCCTGGCTCTAACTCCAGGGTTATCGATCGGGGAGCGGCTTCCGCGGCGAAGAGTTCCAGAGTGCTCTCGGCGGTCTTGCGCACATCAACGCGCGTAAAGTTCCGCTGTTTCTGGCCGCTCTCGATGCGGGTGAGGTCGAGCAGATCGAAGATCAGTTTACGCATCCCATCCAGGCGTACGAGACAGCGGTCGATCATCTCCCGACGCTCGGGAGGTTCGTCTGGCCGCAGGACTTTGAGGTAGCCCTCGATAGCATTGAGGGGCGCTTTCAGCTCGTGCGAGAGCACCGAGATGAAGTTGAAGCGGATTTGGCGCTTCTCTTCGGCCAGACGCCGGGCTTCTCTGCTCAAGATGAACTGGACGGTCGCCTTGCGCACGGCATAGCGTAGTTCCTCCGGCGAGAAGGGCTTGGGCAGGAAGTCGTAGCCTCCCAGCTTGGTAGCCTGCACCGCTGTCTCGAAAGTGGCGTAGGCCGTGATCATGATGGTGAGGATGGCCCGGTTCCGGCGATTGAGTTCGCCCAGCACCTCGAGGCCGTTCATGCCGGGGAGCTTGAGGTCTAGTAGTAGGAGGTCGAACTCTGCCCCACCGTCCACAGCCTGCAGGAACTGCTCGCCGGTGGTGTAGGCCGTGAAGTCATAGCGGGCGTCGACCCCCACGTCAGGTACGTGGACTTTGTACTTCGCTAGGATACGGCGGACCGCCCGGCAGAGCGGTTCCTCGTCGTCGACCATGGCGACCCGCACAATCTGCTCGTTAGCCTGCGTCGAGGCATCCATTGCCAAGACCACCGTCGTCTAGGCGTCTGTTGCAAGACCTTCGTTGTCGAGACGGCCCCCTCCACCGGCTTGGCCGGTCACCGACTGTTCCAAGCGGGGCAGTCGTACAGTGAAAGTGGTGCCGGTAGGCCCGACAGTCGGGTCTGCGTTCGATTGCACAGCGATCTGCCCCCGGTGCATTTTCACGATGCCGTGGGTGACGGCCAGACCCAGACCTGTGCCCACCCCCACCTGCTTAGTGGTGAAGAAGGGATCGAAGAGTCGGTCCATATTCTCCGGAGGTATGCCCACCCCAGTGTCGGTCACCTCGATCACCACTTCTTCCGGGCTGTCGGACAAGGTCACCGTGACGGTGCCGCCTTCAGGCATGGCGTGCTGGGCATTGCTGATGAGGTTGGTGAGCACTTGTACGATCTGGTCGCCATCGATCTCGGCTATGGGATCACTCAGCCGGTTCTCGACCTCGATCTTCACTCCCTCCTCGATGGGCAGCATGTGGATGGCCTTCTGCACCAGTTCGCCGATGTCGGTGGGCTCTCGCACCACCCGGCTCTGCCGCGCGAAGTTGAGCAGGCCCGAGATGATGCGCTTGCAGCGGTTGGCCTGCTCTACGATGGTCTGGAGGTCTTCACGGGTCTGGGCATCCTCCTCGCATTCTTCCAGAGCCAGGTTGGCGTGCAAGAGCAGAATGCCCAGGGGATTGTTGACCTCATGGGCGATCCCTGCTGCAAGCTGTCCCATGCTGGCCAACCGGCCTGATCTCTCTAGCGCCTCCTTGGCTTGTTCCAGCGACCGATGGGATTCCTCCAACTCCGCGTAGGCAGCGCGCAACTGCTCGATAGTGTGAGGCAGGCACATGTCAGAATCGGCCAACCCCGCATAGACAGCGCGCGCGTGTTCCAGGCAGGTGTGATAGCCGCAAGCCCCGCAGTTGAGAAAGTCTGCCTCGCTGCGTTTGCCCATCCGCTCGAGGATCTCCTTGAGTTCCTCCGGTGACTCCGGCCCCTCCAGTATCTGGGGATCGGGTTCGAACTCGCGCGAGAAATCGAGGTCCTGGTAGCGTTCCCAAGCTCGTAGTATCTCTTCCCGCTCGGTTTCGCTGAAGCTATCTAGGCGGCTCTTGGCATAGCTGGAGATGCGCGCCCGCCTCTGCATGTTGGTTTCTTTGCTGGTCATGCCCACGCCGGCGAAGCAGCCTTGGCAGGCGAGTATGTCAAGCAGGCGGGCGTTAGTGTGGGAGACGTCGAACTCGGCGATGGCATCGAGGAACTCGTCTTTACCTTCGGCGACGATTATGTCCCCCTCCAGCAGATCGGCCTGCAAGCCGGCGGTCTGTATCAATCCCCCAGAGATCGGGAAGACGGCGCCCACTCCTCCGTGAGGAGGGTCGAAGTCGTCATCTGCGCTCACACTCTCTGGGGTGATGCCCCGGAGGCTGAACATCTCTCTGAGCTCGGCGAAGGTGAGCACTGCCTCGATCTCCACATGAGTGGTATCGATAGAGGCTCGTTTCTTGGCGATGCACGGTCCGATGAATACGACATGGATATCTTCGCCCAGGTCATGACGGAGGGCCCTGGCCATGGCTACCATCGGGGGAACGACGGGGGCCAGGTACTTGATCAGATCGGGGCGGTACTTGCGCACATAGGAGTGGACCACCGGACACGGCGTGGCTATGTAGCGGCCTTCGGGATTCTGCTTGAGCAGCTTGGTATAAGCATGAGCCACCAAGTCGGCTCCCAAGGAGAGCTCGTGGACCGAAGAGAATCCCAGTTTGCGCAGCATGGTCACCAGGCGCCCGGTCTCAATGTCGGTGCGCTGATGAACC
>OGCI01002556.1_pt1 | contig 11811 bp, 12 predicted proteins | sample 1570021 | NCBI WGS metagenome assembly OGCI01 (sample SAMN06264664, study PRJEB24512) | hot springs metagenome | isolation source: Hot spring water | place: South Africa: Tshipise | collected 2015-06-21
TAAACCGGCAAGCAGAATAACATTTACTACCTTTTTTAAAGAAGGCATCAAAGTAGTCAGTTACTATGTGGAAGAAGAGCATGGGAAGCTGAATCTCTATAAAAAGATCTATGACCCTCTGAAAGAAGAAAAGGCTCACAGAATAATCTTGTTAAGAGATATAGCAGGTTTTGGAGTGGTTTGTGAGGAAGATAACACGGTGAAAAAGGTTTATAATACTGAAAGCTCCCAGAAAATTCCTGAGTATATAAAGATCTCTGTTTTTTTAAAAAAGAGTGAAAAAGAGATCGAAGAGTTATCCCAGATATGTAAACTGATGATGGCAAAATGAATAACAAAGGCAACATATTAATTATAGTGCTTGTTGTATTTACAATTACCGTAAGTATTCTGTTTGATTTTGTAAGAAGAGTATATCTTTTTATAAACGTTACAGAGAACTATAAACTATCAGAAAAGATGGCTACAGTTTTAAAAGCCGGATACACCTACTCTTCACAGCAGATAGAAGATTTTCTGAAAAGGCTTGATTATACTGATAAAAAATCAGAAACACTTGTGGATAGATTGGATGATATTACCATAACGGCTTTTGTGGAGGACAACAACAGCAAGTTCAATCTAAATAGCATGGTCTATCAGAACGGCATAATTAACCTGAGAAACTATGAGATATTCAGAAGACTTCTCAAAAATCTGGAGTTAGATGAGGCTTATGCAGATAGGGTAGTAGATTTTATTGACTTTGATAAGACATCAAGGATCGGAGACAGTGAGGTTAATGCAAAAAATTATTTTCTTTTTTCCCTTTCTGAATTAAAGTATATCTTTAAGCCAGAAGACTGGGAGAAATTAAAGCCGTTTGTTACCGTGTTTGGAAACGGTTTAATTAATATTAACACTGCTGATAAGGAGCTTATTATGGCTTTGCATAGGGATATAAGCGAAGATCTGGCAAAACGGATTATAGAAAAGAGGTCTGATAACCCTTTTAAATCCCGTGGTGAGGTTATAGCCTTTCCCCAGATGAATGTAATAGGTATTAATATCTCTGATCTTATAGTGGTTAAAAGCTCCAGCTTTTTTTTAAATATAGTGGCAAACAAAGATGATTTTAAAGAGACGGTTGAAGTAAGCTTTGATTTAGATGGTGGAAAAATTAAAACCAACTACTGGAAAGAGTATTAACCATTAAGGAAAAAAATGGCTGTCAACATATATAAACTAAAAGAAGGCTATCGGATAGTAAATAATATAACAAATGAAGAAAGCCTATTTAACGGTCTATTTAATGAACTTTTGTCAAAAATAGATCAGAAAAATGGTGTGCATCTTTACTTCCCGGCAGAGGATTTTTATGTAAGAAAATCAATTCTGCCGAATCTTGATGTGGATAAATTGAGAGAAATTCTGGTATTTGAAATGGAAGACCGCTTTTTGGTGGACTCTAAAGAGCTTGTTATGGATTTCATTCCTCTTTACAGGTCTGATAAGGAGCTGACGGCGCTTATATTTGCTATTGAAAAATCTAAGCTGGATGGTTATCTGAAAGCATTTGGAAAAGATATATCAAATCTTAAGACCATATCTCTTTATTATGACAGCAGTCTTGAAAATATTCTGGATGAAACCAGTCTTATGAGCTCCAGCCTTAACTTTATGCCCAAAGAGTATCTGGGTATTGGAAAGAGATACGAAAAGATTAACCTTATTAAAAAACTGTTTTTTTACACAGCGTTAATACTTTTAATCATACTGTTGGGCGAGATAATAAGCCTTCTGGTTCTGAAAAAAAAGCATGACCGATTTAAATCTGAGCTTTTATCATCTGCGATGATGTTGTCTCAGGGACAGAAGATAGAGCGAGAGCCTGTCTCTTATATTCAGTCAAAGCTTACGGACCTTAAGGTTAGCTACAGGTCTTTAAAAGGGATTGAAATGTTAGATATGTTGAAAATTTTTTCAGAAAACTTGCCAAACGGATTGAAAATCAAAGAGATAAATGGTGAGTCTGCGAGATTTATATTAAAAGGAGAGTGCAGAGATACCAACATCCTTGAGCAGTTCAGAGTTAGTATTCAGAAGTTTACAAAAGTTGCTAGAACAGTGGAGACAAAAAACCTTCCCGATGGTTCCATAAATTTTATCTTAGAGGTTGATGTTGATGAAAAATAATAGAAACGTCTTTTATATATGGATGTCTGTTTTAGTTGTGCTTTTTTTAGCTGATGTCTATCTGGTATTAAAAAACAGAGAGCTTAAGAAAAATATGGAAAATTCGAAGCTTGTCCTTGAGGAGATTATATCAAGTAGAGATTCCATAAATATCATGTCAGAGTTTATCAATAACAGTAAAAAAAGGATAGAAACAGGAAAAAATAAAAATATAAACAGTGAGATTGAAAAGTTAGCAGACCTTATTTCGGCAAAAAAACAGCTAAAGAAAGTAAATTTTCTGAGCAAAAAAAAGGAAGGCATCTATAACAGAGAAGACTATGAGCTTCGTCTTGAGGGGGTAGATATAAATACTTTGGTAAATTTCATATACAGGTTAAAAAATCTGGATTTTTTTATAAAAATAGCAAGCTTTAGTATTAACAGCTCTTTTGAAACCCCGTCATTGCTTAATGCTACCATAGTGATATCCTATATAAGTTAGTTTATGAAGATTTTATACATTCTGATAGCAGTTTTTGTTTTAATAATTCTTACACTACATTTCTGGTTATCTCCTGGCTACCTGCTGGATAAAATTAATGAAGGGCAGCATCAAGTTTCTGTTAGAGCAGCTGGTGCTGAAGGCGGTTTTCTTACCGAATATGGGTTTAGAAATGTTAAGCTTGAAAGAGCTGGAAGGACAGTCCTTGAGATAGACAATATAAAAGCTAATATATCATTGTTTAAACTTCTCATAGGCAGTTTAAAGGTAGGTATAGATTCAGAAGTGGTGAAAGGTTATCTTGAGCTCACATTAGGCGGAAATCTGTGGGGTGAATTTAATATTAAAAACCTTCCTTTTGATACAGAGCTTTTTAATATTCCACAAGAGGTATCTTTTAAAGGATTTATTGAAGGAAAGCTAAAAATAGACGAAGAATCAGCTCTTTTTGAATTTAAACTGAACAATCTTATATGGAGAAACTTTGAAATAGAAAATAATAAGCTTCCGCTGGATCTTTTTGACAGAGCAAAAGGTGGTATTGAAATAGTCAAAAATGAGATAAATATTAAATCTATTGGTTTTGAAGGTGAGAAAGGCTATGCAAGACTGGTGGGTTCCATTAAGAGTGGAAAAAGTGATCTGTTTATAGAGATATTTTCAAAAAATTTTACCGAGCCTTACCTTATCCCATTTTATGAGTTCAGGCAGAGTCAGGGTTATTATAAAATTCCTGTTAACATAAAATTGTAGATATATTACCAATTTAATGATATAATAAAAATGATTTTATAAGAAAAACAATAATAATGGAGTGCCAATGAAAAAGTTTATTTATCTTTTGCTATTTATATTGATTGTTGGCTGTGGGGTGGAAAAATACGGGTCTGGAGTGGATAAGAATGTGGCTAAGGTTTCTGTCAAAGATGTATTTATTAACACAACTTATCAGGGTAAGATTGTTAATCTGGAAGGTACAATTACAACTCAGTGTGCCTCAAACGGCTGCTGGTTTTTTTTGAAAGATGATACAGGTCAGATATTCATTGATTTAGCAACTAAAGGCTTTGCCCTACCTCAGAGACAAGGGAAAAAGGCAACTGTTACAGGAACTGTATCTTTTGGTCAGAATGGTGTATTTATCATCGCCCATGGGGTAGAGCTAAAATAATGGTTTTTTTTCATTTATCCTTTAAAAATCTTTTAAGACATAAAATCAGAAGTTTACTGACATTAATTGGGATTTCTGCTTCCATAGCAGTTTTATTCTCAATCATATCTTTTAACCGAGGTTTTGAAAGAGGACTCTCAAGAGAGCTTGAAAGAACGGGTCTTCATTTTATGATAGTCCCGTCAGGCTGTCCCCACGAGGTAGCCTCTCTTGTGCTTCACGGCGGTGTTATACCAAAGTTTCTGGAGACCGGTGTATTTGAGAAGATAAAAAAGTTTAAAGAGATTGAGCTTATCTCTTCAATTCTTGTTACTCAGCTTCCTAATCAGGAAAAAAACCGTGTTGATCTGGTCTATGGTATGGAGATACAGCATATTTCCCGAATTAAGCCCGGATGGACAATAGAGGGTAGACTGCCTGAAAATGAATATGAGATACTGGTAGGCTCTGAGATTGCCAGTCACGATAAACTGAAAGCGGGTGATAGCTATAGATACACCGACAAAATTTTTAAAGTGTCAGGGATAATTGAAAAAACTGGCAGTCAGGATGATGCCTTTGTTTATATGCCTATTAATGCTTTACAGAAAATGATTAATAAAGAGAACAAAGTTACAGCTTTGGGGGTGAGGGTTAAAAATCCTGCTGATGTCAATCATATTTCTGAATTACTATCCAACGAAATACCGGGGATACAGATTGTAACTATGGGACAGGTGATGAACAGCATCTCAAGTATTGCAAACTCTGCAAAAATCCTTTCCCTTTCCATTGCCATAATAGCCATAATTATAAGCTCCGTTGGAGTTATGAACTCTATTCTGATGGCAATATTTGAAAGAACTCAGGAGATAGGGATGATGAGGGCTATTGGTGCCGACAGACTTGACGTCTTTAAGATAATAATTTTTGAAACCATAATTCTTACCACATCAGGCGGATTGGTTGGATTAACAGCCTCGCTTCTCGGTTCGGGGCTGATAGAGGTTTTTGTTAAAAAATTTATGCCCTATGTCCCATCGGGTAAGATGATTAGCTTTGAACCTGTCATCGCGGTTTTGTGCATAGGATTTTCTGTTTTAATTGGAGTTTTATCAGGTATATATCCAGCATATAAGGCTTCCAAGGTAAGTCCTATTGAGGCGATAAAAGGATGATTGAACTTATAAGTGTAGAAAAAATATATCAAAGAGGCAGTGAAAAGGTTAGGGCACTTAAGGGGATAAGTTTGGACATTGAAAGAGGGGAGTTTGTATCTATTGTGGGTCCTTCAGGCTCCGGGAAGACCACCATGCTTCATCTTATTGGATGTCTTGATAAACCAACAAGCGGGATCATAAAGATTGACAACACAGAGATAGAACATATGTCTGAAAAAGAGCTGGTAGCCATTAGAAGAAAAAAAATAGGCTATATATTTCAGCAGTTTTATCTTATACCGGGTCTCACAGTATTTGAAAATATTCAATTACCTCTTACTTTTAGCAGAACAAAGGTTAACAGGGAAAGAATTTTAGATCTTGTTCATCTTGTGGGACTTTCAGGAAGAGTTAACCATAAGCCCAATCAGCTAAGCGGTGGAGAGATGCAGAGAGTAGCCATTGCAAGAGCCCTTGTTAATAACCCTGAGTTTATTCTGGCAGATGAGCCAACAGGTAATCTTGATACAGAGAACAGTGAAAAAATATTTTCTTTACTTGCTGAACTAAATAATAAGGGTATAGCCATAGTGCTTGTAACTCACAATCCAGAATTAGCTTTGAGAACTAAAAAAACCATCAGATTAAAGGATGGATTGATAGTTTAATTTTTTCTTAAAAACTTCATAATATGATATTATTCTTATATGTCAGACAGATTAAAGCTTGAACTATCTGCCATCTATGAGATAAGCAAAGTATTGGCAGCCGACCCTGATATTAAAAAAAGCCTACGTTCAGCACTCATAATACTTAGTAACTTCTTTAACATGAAAAGGGGGGTTGTGGCATTAAAAAAGGCTGATATGGTAGAGATCGTCTCATCTTACGGACTTACAAGAGATGAGGTAAAGAGAGGTAAGTACAAGCTTGGAGAGGGTGTAATAGGTAAAGTGGTAAAAAATGGGACTCCCATTGTTATACCGGATATTAAAGAGGATGAGGTTTTTCTCAATAAAACCAGATCAAGAAAAGAAGATGATAAAACAAAGATATCTTTTATCTGTGTACCAATCAAAATTAAAAATGATGTACTTGGTGTATTAAGTGTGGATAAATATTTTGATGCAAAAACCAAATTTGAAGATGATTTAAAACTTCTTAAAACCGTTGCGGCCCTTTTTGCCATTAATATTCAGCTAAACAGCCATTATCAGTCGGAGATTACGTCTTTAATAGAACAGAGAGACCTGCTAATTACAGAAATGAAAGATAGATACAAGATTGAAAATGTGGTGTCCAAGTCAGAAAAAATGCAGCTGATATTTGATTCCATACGCATGGTTGCTGCCACAAGGGCATCTGTTCTTATAACGGGTGAGAGTGGCACCGGAAAAGAGCTCCTTGCAAAATCCATTCATTTTCTGAGTCAGAGGAAGGATAAACCTTTTATAAGTATTAACTGCTCTGCTATCCCGGAAAATCTTATAGAATCTGAACTTTTTGGACATGAAAAGGGGGCTTTTACAGGCGCTATCAGTATGAGAAAAGGCAAATTTGAGCTTGCTGATGGCGGAACCCTGTTTCTTGATGAGATAGGAGACCTTCCGCTGCATCTACAGCCTAAGCTTTTGCGAGTTTTACAGGAGATGGAGTTTGAAAGAGTCGGTGGAAACAAAAAGATTAAGGTGGATGTCAGAATTATTGCCGCTACAAACAAAATACTCACCGAACTTATAAAAGAAGGCAATTTTAGAGAAGATCTATATTTCAGGCTAAATGTAATTCCAATACATGTACCAGCGCTGAGGGAAAGAAAGGAAGATATTCCACTTCTTGCAAACTATTTTCTTAATAAGTTTAACAAAGAATATCAAAAAAATATTGACATTACAGAAAAGGCAGTTGAAATAATGATTAACTATTACTGGCCTGGCAATGTAAGAGAGCTTGAAAACACTATTGAACGTATGGTTTTAATGGCAAAAAAGGAGCTTATTGATGAAAATGATATTCCTGTAAACATTAGAAGAGCCAAACCAGAAGTAGATATTGAGCTGTCATATAACGTGGGGCTACCTAAACTCATAGAAGACATCGAAAGGGAGCATATCCTGAAGGCTCTTGAAATTACTAAAGGCAACAGAAAAAGGGCGGCTAAAATTCTTGGTTTAACGGAAAGACAGATAAATTACAAAATAGAAAAGCTTAATATAAATTTCTGATACAAAAATGTAATTATTACAATTCTGTAGCAAATCCATAACATTTTGAAATAACAGGAAATATAATCTCAATTTGTGGCAAAATACAATTTTGTAGTTTAAAAAAATCTCCTCAATATCAAAAACAATAATAAAATCAGCAACTTATTTGTTGGCATCATAACTGCTCATAAAATGCTAAAACTAAAAGGAGGCTTTTATGAGTAGAAAAACCATTTTTTCAGTAGTAATGGCAGTTTTGATGTTTATGACAGTGGGTGTAAAAAAATCTACAGCAGTCACATCGGAAGATGTGAAAAAAGCATTGGGCTTATCTCTTTACCTACAGGGCGGCTATACGGCAAACTTTTCCAATGATGGGAAGACAACCGATTTTAGACCCTTTGATACCAACTCCAACCAGTTTACCCTTGACCTTGCACAGGCAATATTTTCCAAAGAGGCAGCAGAAAAAGACAGTTTAGGTTTTAAGTTGAAACTTAGTTTAGGTGAAACAGCTACTTACATCCATTCAACTGGGACTATGCCAGATGAGGTTGACCTTACAGAGGCTTTTCTCGAATATAATTTTGGGGAAGGGATGAAAGCCACAATAGGCAAATTTGCTACCTATATAGGCGGAGAAGTAATCGAGGCTATTGACAATCCTAACTATTCAAGAAGTTTTTTGTTTTACTATGCAATCCCTTTTACCCATACTGGGTTAAAACTTTCTAAAGCCTTTTCTGATAGTTTTTCACTGTCCCTATATCTTGTAAACGGTTGGGACAATTTTCAGGATGAGAACAAGGATAAAAGCATAGGTATTTCTGCATCTGTAGCACCCTCTAAGGATATCTCACTTTTGTTGAATGCTATTACTGGAAGAGAGGGGTTAAATCAGAGGAGCGTTTTTGATGCAGTGTTAACTATTAACGCTACAGATAATATGACCATATATATTAACGGCGACTATGGTATGGAAGATAATGCATCAGGCATTAATCCCGGTGAAGATGCAAAATGGTATGGAATTGCAGGCATATTAAAATATAAGTTCTCAGATAGCTATAGCCTGTCTCTTAGAGGTGAGATGTTTAAGGATGATGATGCTTCAAGAACAGGGACAAAACAGACACTTACAGAACTAACATTAACACCTGAAATCACAACTAAAGGCGGTCTCATAGTCAGACCGGAAATCAGATATGACATGTCTGATGAAAAAGTGTTTGATGGTGGTAACAAAGATTATCAGATTACAGCAGCCTTAGGGCTAATGTATAGGTGGTAAAAAGGAGGAGTATATGAAAAACTATATCAGGTATTTAAGTCTATTGGTGTTAATAATGTGTATTACAGATGTAAGCATGGCTGAAGAGGTTGCCACTAAAGCGCCTACCATAGAAGATGTGTCGGGGAAGATAGATGTGGTTCAGAAAAATGCAAACTATGTATGGACACTGGTAGCAGCTTTTCTGGTATTTTTTATGCAGGCTGGATTTGCTATGGTAGAGACAGGTCTTACCCGGGCTAAAAATGCTGCAAATATTATGATGAAAAACCTTATGGACTATGTGCTGGGTTCACTTGCATTTTTCTTTATCGGTTTTGGTCTTATGTTCGGGACTAACCCTACGGGATTTTACGGAACCGACGGGTTTATGATCTCCGACTTTGCAAAAGAAAAAGATCTTTGGGTGTTTGCCTTCTGGATGTTTCAGGTGGTATTTGCTGCAACGGCGGCTACCATTGTTTCCGGTGCTATGGCAGAAAGGACCAAATTTATAGCTTATATGATTTATAGTGTAATTATAAGTGCTTTCATATATCCAGTTTTTGGCTCATGGTGCTGGGGAGGCCTTTACCATGGCAAAGGCTGGTTGGAAAAAATGGGTTTTATAGATTTTGCAGGCTCAACTGTGGTTCATTCTATAGGCGGATGGGCAGCATTGGCAGGTGCAATAGTTCTGGGACCCAGATTGGGAAAATTTGGTCCCGACGGAAAACCTAAAGCCATTCCAGGTCACAGCATCACCTTAGCTGCACTGGGGGTATTTATACTGTTTTTTGGTTGGTTTGGTTTTAATCCGGGTAGCACTACTGTTGCAGGTGGAGATGCAGCTAAAATTGCGGTAAATACCAATTTAGCAGCAGCTGCAGGTGGTCTCTCTTCCATGATTACTGCTTGGATTTTATTTAAAAAGCCTGAAGCGTCTATGACACTAAATGGAGTTTTGGCAGGATTAGTGGCTATAACCGCACCCTGTAACAACGTATCTGCTATGAGCTCTGTAATAATAGGATTGATAGCAGGTGTGATAGTAGTTATATCAGTTCTTTTTATCGAAAAGGTTCTTAAGGTTGATGACCCGGTTGGAGCTGTATCTGTCCATGGTGTTTGCGGTGCCTTTGGAACTCTTTCTGCAGCCTTATTTAATGAGGCTGGATTTAGCTTTCAGCTTTTATATGTTCAAGCACTGGGTGTGGTAAGTGCCTTTATCTGGTCTTTTGGACTTTGTCTTATAATGTTTTATCTGATAAAGAAAACTGTTGGGCTTAGAGTATCGAAAGAGGAAGAGATGGAAGGACTGGATATTACTGAACATGGGAATATTGCCTATCCTGACTTTGTGCATGCAGAAAAATAAGGAGGACTTTATGAAAAAGATAGAAGCAATTATAAAACCATTTAAACTGGATGAGGTGAAAGAAGCTCTTAATGAGATAGGCATTAAAGGCATGACTGTATCGGAAGTAAAAGGATTCGGACGTCAGAAAGGCCATATTGAGCTTTACAGAGGTGCAGAGTATGAAATATCTTTTATACCAAAGATTAAGATTGAGATAGTTACTCAAGATGACAAAGCAGATGAGATTATAGAAGCTATTATCAAGGCAGCAAGAACAGGCAATATTGGGGATGGAAAAATTTTTTTATCAGAGGTTCAAGAGATAATAAGAATAAGAACAGGTGAAAGAGGAGCTTTAGCAGTTTGATTAGTTAGTTTGCGATACCCTCCATATTCTTTATTAAAGCCCTGCAGCAATCTGCCAGGGCTTTTTTTATTTTTTTAATGATTTTTGGTATAAGTGTTAATTTTAATTAAAATAAGTTAATTATCTTGACATAAAAAATAATTTTTTTATAATTAGTATAAACTAATTTTTAATTTTATCAAAAGGGGGGTATATGCGAAAAATTATAGTTATCTTTGTTTCGCTACTACTTATCACCGCATGCTCAAATGCCCTTAAGAAAAGAGCCCAGATGTTTTCTGCTTCAGAGTATCTAACTGGCTCTACTTATGTGGGAGCTGAGACCTGTAAGGGCTGTCATGAAGAGTATTCAAAAGACAAAAAAAACGTTCATCTGAGGATTGCTGAGTTTGAAGTAGGAACTCGGGTTGGATGTGAAAGCTGCCATGGCCCCGGCTCACTTCATAGCGAAGGCAGAGGAAAGATTATTACTTTTAAAGAAAAAGATGTGGATATAACCGGGGTTTGTATGGGCTGTCATCAGAGTATGAAGACAATGGCTTTTGAAGGGTCTGCTCATCATAAAGAAGGTATGGTATGTACCGACTGTCATTCAGTTCACAAATCAAAAGACAAAAAGCTTCTCAAAGAACAGGAGGTAGCTCTCTGTTCCAAATGTCATCAGGATGTAAAAGTCAAGCTTTCATACCCTTCCCACCATCCTGTGAAAGAAAATAAGATGAGCTGTTCAAGCTGCCATAATGTGCATACTGCCAATGTGGGTCTCTTAAATACCGATGAGAATAAAAACGATCTTTGCCTATCCTGTCACAAAAAATATCAGGGACCTTTTGTATATGAGCACGCCCCGGTTGTTGAAGATTGTATGAACTGTCATGATGCCCATGGCTCTATTGCAAATAATCTGTTAAAACAGAATGAACCTTTTGTATGTCTGCAATGTCACGAAGCACACTTCCATGCCATTAGGATATCTTCAAAATATGATTTAAAATATCTTGGTGTTCAGGACCCCTATAATGGTAGTCAGCCAGTTACGATTAAAGGTGATCCCCAGCAGAGAGCATTTCAGAAAGCCTTTCTTACCAAATGTACTCAATGTCATACGGCTGTCCATGGTTCAGACCTGCCATCGCAGGGTACAACTAGCCAGGGCAAAAATTTAACAAGATAGGGGGGGTGCTATGAAAAAACTATTAACCATTGTTTTAACTGTCCTGTTTTTAAGCACCTATATACAGGCTGAAGATAAAAGTTTTTCAGGAAGCATTAAGATAGGTGCCTCATTAAACGACATTACGGACAGCTCCACACTGGTATCAGAATATAATAAACCGGCTGAAAAGGATATCCTACCAGTTATAGAACTGAAAGGCAGCTATGATAAAGATGCGAGGATAGACTTTTTTGGCAGATACATTAATCCTGAGGACCAAAAATATTATTTAAAATTTGATGGCAATAGAGTATTCAGGTTTGAAACAAAATATATGAGATATTTTCATATTTTAGCTAAACAGGATTTGAGCAATCTTAATGCCCATGCTGGTGTAGATTTTAGAGATAATGCAAATACATCAATTCTTACACCAGATGGCAATGCAGACCCGGTTGTTTATCCCGGATTTCCTAATGTCC
>OGCI01002559.1_pt1 | contig 11805 bp, 8 predicted proteins | sample 1570021 | NCBI WGS metagenome assembly OGCI01 (sample SAMN06264664, study PRJEB24512) | hot springs metagenome | isolation source: Hot spring water | place: South Africa: Tshipise | collected 2015-06-21
TTTTTTTCCTCTTCCGCCTCAATGGTACTGATCACCTCCGGAATTGAAGCATCTCCCTTGATGCGTCTACCCCTTTGTTCCGCATACAGAAGAACAGCTGCCAGCCACCGCTGAGTCATCCCGCCTCTGCGATACCGTTTTATATTCCCTTCGGCGTCTCTCACCAGTGAGAACATGCTCTCGATGGGATTGGTTGAATAGAGCGTCTTTCTCAGAAGGCCGGGGATCTTCAGCCGATGCAACGTAAGAATTTTGTTAGCGGCCACATAAAGCCGCCACCTAAGGTCGAATCAAAAGCCGCCATTATTGAGAGGAGATGCGGTATATCTTCTTTTGCAATGTGCAAAGGAGGATATACATGGCAAACAGGCTCAAGATGGCAAAAGTTCACGCAATCATAGGCTTACTGGAACAGGGATGGTCGTATCGGCGCATAGGGCGGGAACTTGGAGTAGACCGAGATACCGTAGCCCGGTACGATCGATTACGGCAGAATCGGTCAAAACCCGCCATTGTGGCCACCGGCTCAGAGGTCTCAGAAGGTTCAAATGCCGCCATTCCGACCGTCGGGTCCAGCTCAATACTGGAGGGCCTGGTCTTCCCGGAACCTTCCGGACGTCCACCAGGAAGACCCAGCCACTGTAAGCCCTTCAGTGACATAATCAAGAAGAAACTCGATGAAGGGTTATCCGCCCAGCGAATCTGGCAAGATCTCGCCGGAGAAATCGGGTACACCGGCTCATACTCTTCAGTAAAGCGTTTTGTCCGTAGGCTTGGCTCAACCATACCGCTGCCATTTCGAAGAATGGAATGTGAGCCGGGACAAGAGGGACAGGTAGATTTCGGCTTTGGGGCCTGGGTTATTGAGAACGGTAAAAGACGCCGCCCGCATATCCTGCGCATAACACTGAGCCATTCCCGGAAAAGCTACAGCGAGCCGATATGGCGGCAGACGACAGAGAACTTCATCCGCGCTCTGGAGAATGCCTTCCGGGCATTCGGCGGTGTACCCAAGACACTGGTCATCGACAACCTGAAGGCCGCAGTAAAGGACGCCGACTGGTTCGATCCGGATCTCAATCCGAAAGTGGTAGCCTTCGCACGGCATTACGGCACGGTCATTCTTCCCACCAAACCGTACATGCCCCGGCACAAGGGCAAGATTGAAGGTGGGGTCAAGTACGTCAAGAATAACGCGCTCAAGGGCAGAATATTCTCTTCCCTATTCGAACAGAAACAGTTTCTTATCAAGTGGGAGAGGGATGTGGCCGATACCCGTATACACGGCACAACCAAGAAACAGGTGCGCCGAGTATTCGAGGAAGTGGAAAGACGGGCACTTCAGCCGTTGCCTGCCCAGCCCTTCCCGTTTTATCACGAAGGCAAGCGAAACGTACATCGTGACGGCCATGTGGAAGTGGCAAAAGGGTATTACTCGGTTCCGCCTGAGTATCTTGGCCGTGAGGTGTGGGTACGCTGGGACAGTCGTTTGGTCAGGGCGTTCAACAGCCAATTCGAGCAGATCGCTGTTCACCCAAGGGTTGCCCCGGGTAAGTTTAACACCAGTCGCGCTCATTTATCTGATCGGAAGATATCGGCTGTTGAGCGGGGCGCCGAATACATGCTACGGAAAATCATCGGTATCGGCACCGAGGCGAGCCTATGGGCAAAAGCTATGCTCGATACACGAGGGATCGAAGGGGTCCGTGTACTGCAGGGGTTCATACACCTGGCCAAAAAATACCCCGCCCCTGCCATCAACCAAGCAAGCAGAATCGCCCTGAATGCCCGAATGTTCCGGCTGCGCCCTTTACGGGAGCTGCTCAAGAGACATTTCTCCCAGCAGGAGCTTGAGTTTACAGACACCCATCCAATTATCCGGCCGCTGTCGGAATATCAGGAGATGATATCCGTATCATTCAAAATACAAAACGAAAGGAGTGAGCATGAACCAACACCTTAGGTCTGCATTGAAGCGCCTGAAGCTCTCCGGACTTCTCTCCTCTTTGGAGGTCAGATTGCAGGAAGCCCAGGGCAATCAGCTCAGCCACCTGGAGTTCCTGGAGCTGATCATCCAGGACGAGATCTCTCTCAGGGAGGACAGGGCCATCGAACGGAGGGTCAGGACCGCCGGGTGTCGGCAAGTCACATCTGGCTCAGGCTCTCGGACATCAGGCAGCAAAGATGGGCTATGTCGTCCTGTATCGTTCTATCTTCGACACCGTCGGGGAACTGAACCAGGCAGAGGCCCTGAATGAAAGCGACAAGGCAATGAGGCGGTATCTCAGGCCCGATCTTCTTATCATCGATGACATGGGGCTGAAAAAGCTGCCGAAACAGTCCGGCGAGTATCTGTTTGAGATAATCATGCGCCGCTATGAGCTCAGATCGACAATTATGACATCAAACAGGCCGCTTGATGAATGGGGAAAACTGGTCGGCGACGTGCCGACTGCTACGGCCATACTTGACCGGTTCCTCAGTCGGGCCGATATCATCCAGATCTCCGGAAAAAGCTACCGGCTGAGAGATACTGCTTGCAAAATCAAAAATGAACATGGTAAAGAAAATAGTCCCTAAAACTGGCGGGGGTTAAACCGACCCTCCCTGGCGGCATTTGAATCGACCGCTGACAATACTCGACCCCTTTTATGGTTTATTGGTAGCTTCCCCCAAAATTTATACCACCCATAGTGCTAAATATTTCGTAAGATAACCTTGTAGTTGCATAAAATATGCTGAAAAACTATGCGAAACCTCTCGCAAAACGGCCTCCTGATTGGTTAAAATTGACATTGCGAAAAGCAAAATCAACCAAAACAGGAGGCCACTGATAGTGAAATCTAGTAAAGCACAAATTTTCTCTCGTGTCCACAGAATTCCCGTGCTTCGCTTCGAAGACCAAAGGCTTACGTCGTTCGCTGGACTGGTGGTCATTCAGGAGTTGTTTTCGAAGCTGGACGTCAAGGCACGACTCCGCGCCTGTTTTGATCATCTGCCGGTGAGCCCGATATTCGGTCATCACATGATTGTCCTCATGTTGATCGTGCATCTGATGTTGGGGTATCGACGCCTTCGAGACATGGACTACTATAGGGACGATCTTATGGTGCTTCGTCTTCTGGGACTCAGAAAGCTTCCGGACGTTTCTACGGTAAGCAGGGCATTGGCCCGCGTTGACGACACGAGCATACTGAAGATTCGACAAGTGTGCCGGGAGATGCTTCTTGCAAGACTTCAGGCGCTCAGGCTGGTTCGGGTAACTCTTGATTTTGACGGGTCTGTCGTGAGCACCGGACGGATGGCCGAAGGCGCGGCGGTGGGCTTTAATAAGCAAAAGAAGGGACAAAGGAGCTATTATCACTTGTTCTGCACGGTGGCCCAGACAGGGCAGGTCTTCGATGTGCTGCCGCGTTCCGGCAATGTCCACGACTCCAATGGAGCCCGTGAATTTATGATGGAGAGCATCCGCACAATCCGCGCCGCCTGCCCCGGTATTGTCGTCGAGGTGCGCATGGACAGCGCCTTCTTCAGCGACGAGATTGTCACGGCACTTGATGCCGAGGGAATTCAGTTTACCATATCGGTGCCCTTTGAGAGATTTACCGAGCTCAAGGGGATGATTCAGGACAGGAGACGCTGGCGATATTTTAACCGCGAGCTGTCGTATTTCGATACGCAGTGGAAGCCGAAAAAGTGGGATACCCGCTTTCGTTTTCTCTTTATCCGTAAGAAGGTCAAAAAGCAGTCGAAGGAGCCCATCCAGCTCGACCTGTTCATCCCCCACGAATATGGCTTCGAGTTCAAGGTGATCATTACCAACAAGCAGACAACGATGAAGAAGGTCCTCAGCTTTCACAACGGACGAGGGTCTCAAGAAAATACCTTCAGCGAATTGAAATCGCAATGCAATCTTGATTACGTTGCCGTCAGACGACTTCACGGCAATCTTCTCTATATGATGTCGGCAATCATCACGCATAATCTCTTTCGGGAACTTCATATGATGGTGCATGAAAAAGACAGGGGAACTACCGAGAAACGAACCGCGCTTTGGGAATTTACCGAGGCGAACACTCTTAGGAGAACGCTGCTTCAGCGTGCCGGCCGGATTACCCGCCCCGGCGGGATTCTCACTATGTCCATGAATGACAATTCTGCCGTCAAACATGACTTGTTGCTCTACCTCGACCGTCTTCAACGTGCGGCGTGACCATATTTTTATGCAACGTTAGGGTTGATTTTTCACATTTGTGCGCAATTCAAACAAAAAAAGCCTTAACACTTCGTAGCCTCCCCCAAAATTAGCACCACCCACAGTGCTAAGGATTTCGTAATATAGAGACATCATCATCTTGGAAGAAAGCCCTGCAAAGGAGGCTTTGATGATGTCTGAGAAACATGGCAAACGGTATACGTCGCGGTTCAAGGGTGATGTCCTAAAATACCTGTAAAAAGAGAAGGCTTCGGTTATCCTTAATTAAATCGCGAAATTTAAGAAAGGAGATGAAACCGAAGCCTATGAAGAAGATACCACCGAGTGAGAGAATACGCAAGCTACACCTCTTGGGGTCAGGCATGCAATTATGCAAGTAGCCAGTTATAATTGCGCGCTATGGCACGAGAGCCGCGGACACAACTTGAGGGAGCTTTTTACCATATCATTGTCAGGGGCAATCACCAACAAAATATTTTTCTAAACGATAACGACTACTTCGTTACATCGAACGATTGCACATATACAAGACAAGAACAAATGCGGCTTCATTCTTTATGCATATACTCTTATGAGAAACCATGTACACCTGTTGGTTGAAACACCCAAAGATCTCATATCGGTCATCATGCAAAGGATCAATTTCACGTATACCCAGTATTTCAACAAAAAGAATCGGAGGGTGGGACACCTGTTGCAGGGTAGATACAAATCATATCTCTGTGACAAAGATACGTATCTGTTAAACCTTATCCGTTACATTCACCTAAATCCTGTTCGGGCTGGCTTAGTGAATCATCCCGCTGAATACCAGTGGAGTAGTCATGGTGACTACGTGAACGAGCCGAAAGGGCTTGTAGATACGGACACCGTGCTGCGACTTTTTTCAGAAAGGCGATTTAAGGCACACCTTTGCCAGTTATCTGAGGCAGAAGGGCGTTGACATTCATACCATCTCGGTGCTGATGGGACATCGAGATCTCCGCATGGCAAAACGGTATACTCACCTGAATGTGGATAACATGAGGGACGCCGTCGCCAGACTTGGTCACGATTTGGTCTCGGTCGGTGCAAATGAAGCCGCCCTATCCTGCTAACTTCTTGATTTTATTGGCGGTCCCAACGGGATTCGAACCCGTGTTTTAGCCTTGAGAGGGCTACGTCCTGGGCCTCTAGACGATGGGACCATGAAAAACAGTTGACAGTGAAAAGTGAGAAGTCAATATGAGAGAAATGCCTCTCTTACTTCGTTCTATTCACTGTTCACTCATCCCTGATGACTGTCTTTTGGCTGGGGAGAGAGGATTCGAACCCCTGTAAGCAGATCCAGAGTCTGCCGTCCTGCCGCTGGACGACTCCCCAGGCACTATTCGGGCGCTTGAGTGGAACTATTATACCACACAGTGTTTCTTCGTCGATCCTCGCTCGATGTCACATGTCGCATCGAGTCCCGAGTGCGGCTTCCCCGCGCTTTCCGGTGATTTATCCTTCGAATCTCACGATGTCACAAGCGGCTTGATGTCAGCGACGGGACGGCGCGAGAGTACCGAATGAGACCGCGTCGGAGAAGATTTTGCGGTATCTATCGAGTTGACTTTCAAGGGTAAAAGAAGTATCATCAAAAAAAGGAAACGATCGAAATGTTCGAGAAATTCACGGAGCGCGGAAGAAAGGTAATCATCTTCGCGAAGGAGGAAGCCGAGAAGCGACAGAACGATTACCTGGGTACGGAGCATCTCCTCCTTGCCGTTTTGAAGGAAGAGGACGGTCTGCCGGTCGCGATCCTCAAGAGGATCGGAATTACGCCGGAAGAAGTTCGTCTCGAAGTCGAGAGAAACCTTCCCCAGGGAACGAATCTAATGACGTTCGACGACATCCCCTTCACGCCGCGCGCCAAAAAGGTCCTTGAACTTGCGGTCGAGGAAGCCCGACTTCTCGGCCACAGTTACATCGGCAGCGAGCACATTTTTCTCGGGCTGATACGGGAAGAAGAAGGGATTGGCGGAAAAATACTGAGGAGTTTCGGTGCCAACCTGTTAGGCGCCCGCCAGCTCACCATCAATTTCTCGATACGCGCGCATACGCAGGTCAAGGAGAAGAAGAGCTCCACCCCTGCGCTGGACGAATTCGGTCGCGACCTCACGTTGCTCGCCAAAGAAGGAAAGCTCGATCCCGTCATTTGCCGGGAAAACGAGATCGAGCGGCTCGTCCAGATACTCGGCAGGAGAATCAAGAACAATCCGGTCATCATCGGCGAACCGGGCGTCGGAAAAACGGCGATCGTCGAGGGACTTGCCCAGAAGATCGTCGCCGGCGACATACCCGACAGCCTTCTCGGGAAGCGCATCATCTCGCTCGACCTCGGCGCCCTCATTGCTGGCACGAAATACAGGGGTCAGTTCGAGGAGAGACTGAAGATCGTCATGAAGGAGATCATCCAGTCCGACAACATCATCCTCTTCATCGACGAACTGCACACGCTGATCGGAGCCGGCGCGGCAGAGGGTTCCGTCGATGCCTCGAGCATGCTCAAACCCGCCCTCTCCCGTGGGGAGATTCAATGTATCGGCGCGACAACTCCCGACGAATACCGGAAACACATCGAGAAAGACGGTGCCCTGGAGCGCCGTTTCCAACCGATCTATGTCCAGGCACCGAATGTCGAGAACACGATCAGCATCCTCAAAGGGCTCAAACCGCGCTACGAGTCGTTCCATAAAGTGCGGATCGAGGATTCCGCGCTCGAGATCGCCGCTCGGCTCTCTGACCGGTACATCTCGGATCGATACCTGCCGGACAAGGCGATCGATGTCATCGACGAGACGGGATCGCGGATCAAACTCAAGAGGTACACGCCGCCCCGCGAGTTAAAAGAGCTCGAGAACGACATCCAACGATTCGCGAAAGAAAAAAACCTTTACATAAAGCTCCACGACCTTGAAAAAGCGTCTTCGATCAGAATGGAGGAGGAGCGACTGAAGCGGCTTCACGAGCAGCTGCACAAACAGTGGATCGAAAATCTGAACAAGGAGATCCCCTTCGTGAGGGACGAAGACATCGAGTACACCGTCTCCAAGATGACCGGCATTCCTCTCGCGAAACTCGAGGAGAAGGAATCGGAGAAACTCATCCGCATGGAGGAGATTCTCCATAAGCGCATTATTGCCCAGGAAGAAGCGATCAAAGCCGTCTCGCGAGCGATACGCCGATCCCGCGCAGGTCTGAAGTCGAGCAAGAAACCGATCGGCTCGTTTTTCTTTCTCGGTCCCACCGGCGTGGGGAAAACGGAACTCGCGAAAGCGCTCGCCTGGTTCCTCTTCAACGATGACACGTCGCTCGTGAAGATCGACATGTCCGAGTACATGGAGAGATTCAACGTCTCGAGACTCACAGGGGCGCCGCCGGGATACGTCGGCTATGAAGAAGGCGGGCAGCTCACCGAGCGGATACGGAAGAAACCTTACTCCGTCGTGCTGTTTGATGAAATTGAGAAGGCGCATCCTGACGTCTTCAACATACTGCTGCAGGTACTCGACGAGGGTGTGTTGACTGACAGCTTCGGGAGAAAAGTCGATTTCAGGAACACCGTGATCATCATGACGTCGAACCTCGGTGCGCGGCTGATCGAGAAAGCAACACCTCTCGGGTTCCAGAGAAACATCAGCGACATGGTGTACGAGAAGATCAAGGAAAATGTGTTGAACGAACTCAAGAAGACCTTCAACCCCGAATTCCTGAACCGCGTCGACGAAATCGTCGTCTTCCACCCGCTCGAGAAGGAACACCTCCTCTCGATCATCGACCTCCTCGTGGATGAGACCAACAAATTGCTGATCGAGCAGCAGGAGATGATCCTCGAGGTCTCCGACGAGTTGAAGGAGTGGATCCTCAAACATTACTACCAGCCGGCCTATGGCGCTCGACCGATGCGCAGGGCTGTTCAGAAGGTCATCGAAGATCCGCTGTCTGAGGAGCTTTTGAAAGGGCGGTTCAAGAACGTCCACAAGATCAGGGTCGTTCTCGAGGATGACAAGCCCGCTTTCGTCGAGGATGAGGAACCCGCATCCGTTCTCACCAGTGCCAACTGAGACATTCCGCGGTCCGTTTCTCTCTCGCCCGATCCAGGCTTTCCTCTTTACTATGCTGAAAGTCACGTATCTATCGAGGTTACTGACGGTGCGCGGTGAGCTGCGATGAACCGGAAGGCCAAAGTTCTCCTCTCGATTATTATCGCGGCGGTCGCCGCCTCGCTCGTCATGATGCAACCACCTCGAACCGCCAAGCAGTCCTTTGTCGGGAGCGTTATCTCGGACTTCGAGCTGGTCGGTCCGGAAAATAACAGAATGAGGCTCTCCGACCTCAGGGGCTCTGTCGTGTTCGTCAATTTCTGGGCGACGTGGTGCGCATCCTGCATCGACGAATTGCCCTCCATCGAGAGGATGTACCGTCAGCTCTCGGACAACGCGTCATTCCGGGTCGTCACGATCCTCTACAAGGACGATCTGGACCGGGCGCTCAAAATGATGAAGCAGTACGGATTCACTTTTCCGGTCTACGTCAATGAAGACGACTCCGCCGCGAGAATATTCGGCATTACCGGCGTTCCGGAGACTTTCCTGATCGATAAGCGGGGCACCCTGAGAAACAAAGTCATCGGTCCCGCTGAGTGGGATTCCCCCCGTGCGCTCGAGATCATGCACGCATTGCTCCATGAATCGTAGCACGCCGCCGGTGCATCGACGACCTTGATTGCTCTGTTATCGGGGGAGAGAAGTTGAATGGGTTTGCCGTCACGACCAGAGCCCGCACAGTTGTTCCTCGGCATGCTTTACGCCGACCCCGCCCTTGCCGATAGCGCCCTTCGTTTTCTCGAGAATTCATTCGGCGATATCCTGCTCGCGAGCCCCGGACTGGCCTGGGATCACTCTCGTTTCTATGAAGACGAACTGGGTTGGCCCATCACGAGGAAATTCGTTCTCTTCGACCGACTGCTCGACCCATCCGAACTTCCGGATATCAAACGCGAAACGAACGAAATGGAACGCGCATTTGCCCACGAAGGCAGGAGAAAGGTAAACCTTGATCCCGGGTACCTCACGCTGTCGAAAATTGTGCTCGCATCGACAAAGAACTACGCGCACCGGATTTACCTCAGGGACGGCATTTACGCGGAAGTGACCCTCTACTTCCGCGGCGGGACATACGTCCCTCATCTCTTCACGTACAGGGATTATCGCGAAAAGAACGCGATCGATTTCTTTCTCAGCGCGAGGCAACTCTTCAGGCAACGATTCGCTCAACGCACCTGATTTTTACCTTGTGACCACATTATAGAACGTCTCCCTTCCGCTTCAATCCATGAGCACAGATATCAACCATAACTTTGGGTTTCCACCGTAACTACTTAATGTATGATTTTTCTTGGTTATTGCCCCACCTTCGGCACAAGTCATATGTCGACGGATACACATCGCAGATCGACATCGCTTGCAAGATATCGAATAGTTCAGAAATAAGCCGGTTCTGTGATAAGATACGGCAGTACTTCATCAGCTATTGCAAGGGGGAACGTCATGAGTGAACGAAAACCTTCGTTCGAAGAATTTCTTCAGCATTTCGTGGAACATCTCAGCGAGAAAGGCGCCCGAAATCTTTCCTCAGAGTTTCCCGCGGTCCGCGAAGCATTGAAAACGTGCTTCGACGGAGAAGACCCCTTCGCTACCATAGAAAGACTCGCCGAAGAAAAACGCATCGCGGTGAGACCGTTGAAGAGCGGCGCCAGCATTACCCTCCGCAGAGAGACGGGCAGATCGTCAACCGCCGACGCGACACTCGAAAGAATGGGCGTCACGGGTGAGGGAACGGAACAGCTCTCTCACGAAGAATTCGTAGTAAGAGCCATTACAAAACTGAGAAGAGGAGGCTATATGGGAATCCATTCCGTTTTTTCGGGATTCAACGACGCCTTCAAGCAATATTTTCACGGAGAAGACCCTGCCGACGTCACCGCGCATCTTGCCCGAGAGGGAAAAATCCAGCTTCGTCCCGCGAAGAGGGGTGTCATGCTCTATCTTCATGGCGAGGCGCCGAAGACGACGAGTGTCGAGGACACGTTGAAAAAAATGGGTCTGGAAGGAGAAAGGGCACAACTCTCTCCGGATGAGTTCGTAAAGAGAGCCATCATGAGCCTCAGAGAAACCGACTATAAGGGCATCCATTCCGTCTATTCAGGCTTCAACGATGCCTTCAAGAAATACTACGGGACCGATCCGGTTCAGGTGACCGCCACGCTATCGAAGGAGGGGAAAATCGTGACGAGGCCGGTGAAGGGGGGTGTCATGATATACCTGCCCGAAGATGCGCCGACCTCCACCAGCGCCAACGCCATCCTGAAGAAGATGAACCTCGCGCTCGACATGCCTGAGAAAGTCTCGCATCAGGAGTTTGTCGAGAGAGCCATCGCTACCCTCAGGAGAGAGGGCTACAAGGGCATCCACTCCGTCTATTCGGGATTCAACGAGGCGTTCAAGAGATACTTCGGCAAAGATCCCGTCGATGTCACGAACAGACTCTCGAAAGAGGGAAAAATCGTCATCCGGCCGCGAAAAGGCGGTGCCATGCTGTACCTGCCGAACGACGCACCGAAAAGCTGACGAAGGGAGCGACCGCTTCTCGCACCCTTATGCCCCGATCGTTTCGATGAACCGGCGGACGAGGATTTTGAACTCATCGGGCTTGTCGAGATAACACGCGTGCCCGGCTCCCTCAATAACATGCACTGAAGAGTTCTTTACGTGTGTCGCGATCAACCGCCCGTTCTCCGGTCGGGATATATCGTCCGTCTCCCCCCAAATGGCAAGGAGCGGCACGGATATTTTCCCGAGAGACGGTTCGAGGCTCTGCACGTTGACCGGTCCGGCGAGGATGCCCGCCCTTGCCTCATAGCCCATCGAGAGATAGCGGAGCGTCACTTCCCCGCTGATTGACGCGCCGAGGAGAAACGGCGTGTCGATTTTCAGCGTCTTCAGCAACTCATGAAGGAATTCCGCGTATTCGCTCCTGCTTGACGCCTCGAATTTATCAGACCTGCTCTTTACCCCATAGGGCATATCGAACGCGAAGACGCGATAGCTCCGCACAAGCTCGTCGAACAGGCCCATCTCCCTCCAGACCTCGGCATAGAAGCTCATCCCGTGCAGCAGTACGAACGGGCTGCCGTTTCCCTCCGCGAGGTAGCGGATGCGCAAACCCTTGACAGTCATCCACACTTCCATGGTTCTTCCTCCCGACAAACGATATCAGATTGTATCGAATCCATTGCGCCGAGAGAACGCTGTCCTGCTATGCAGCTGTTTCCTCTCCGTCGCCCGTCATTCCTCCTGTCTCTTCTTGACCAATCGAACGTTTACCGTTTCCACCTCTTCGGCAAATCGCAAGAGCCTCTTCCTCGTCGTTTCATTCAGCTCGTCGCTCTCGACGACGTTCTCCAATCTCCGGACATTCAGCGTCGCAAGCCGATCCCACAGGCCGTGCTCCTTGAGGAATCGTTCGAGTTCCGCCCTCCCCTCCTCGTTCGCTCGAGGGAACTG
>OGCI01002561.1_pt1 | contig 11794 bp, 9 predicted proteins | sample 1570021 | NCBI WGS metagenome assembly OGCI01 (sample SAMN06264664, study PRJEB24512) | hot springs metagenome | isolation source: Hot spring water | place: South Africa: Tshipise | collected 2015-06-21
ATCCTTCAGCTCCGCCTGATTGTCCTTGAGATGGAGGAAGTAGTGCCCCCTTTTTGCAAGACGGCCTGGGCCGTCTGGGCCTCCGTATGGGCCGCGTCCCCGGTCAGCACCCAGGGAATCTTGGCCTTGGCCAGATCAGCCCCCACCTCCATCATCAAGCCACGACCCGCCGCCGCTTCATCTCCGGCCGCTTTGCTCTGCAACAGGCTCAGCCCCAACCGGCTCAGATAAGCAAAGACCAGTACGATGGCTTTATCCCCTACGCCACCCCGCGCGCTACCCTTGAGGTGTTTGCCATCCAGGCTGACCTCCAGCAGTCCCCCTTCCTGGTGTTGACCCAGGGCGTGCAGCACATCCGTGGCCCATAGCTGCAGGGCCACCACTTGCTGCTCCAGGGCCCACATGAAGCGGTAGATGGTGGCCTGGGCCGGCAGGGCCGTACCGGTTTTTCTTCTGCCAAACCCCAGGGCCAACAGCCAGTCCCGCTGATCCTCTATCCACTTGGTGAACAGGCCCGCCAGGGCTCTGTCCCGAAGGGGATCGTCCACTGGGCGATGGCCAGCACGTTGGTGCGTCCGCTGCCCAGGGCCATCAGCACCAGCATGAACAGCATCCGCCAGTCGTAGGTGGTGTTGTGGGCCCGCAGGTCAGGTACTTGCATCAGGTATGGAATGGGGCTGGGTATCCTTGGGGTTTCGTTCATACTGCATGTGATAAAAGCCTGCTACCTAATTACAGGGTATTGCAAAAATGAACAAGGTGTGATAACTTCTTTACTTGCCCGGCGGCGCAGCGCTTCGGTTACTTCGTTGGCCACCCCAACTCAACCGAGTGCACATATCCCCGGGTACCACCCCTACAAATCGTCGGTAACAGGCGGCAGGCGAGCTAAGCGAGCGATTCCCAGAAAAATCGTGGTCTGTGAGCCCTGGGGCTTCTTCTACCCTGCTGGGGTAGGAGCGCGGCCCGGTGGCGGGCGATGTGAGGTGTTGCCGTGTCCTTCAATACCAGCCGAAAAAGCCGTAGCGATGCCGAGATCCTCACCCATGAAGCTGGCCGTGGCTTTGCCCCTTCTGCCGCCATGGAGCTCTTGCTGTTGGTAACGGGCAGCCTGTTCTCCGGCGACACCTTTTACGAGAGGGGCGCACAGCGAAAAGGGCGCTTAGCCCGCCTGGCCGAGCCGGTGACCCAGGCCGATCCCGAGTTTGTGGCCGCTTTGGCCGTATTTGCTCGTCAGGGGCTCGGTCTGCGCTCGGGGCCCAGCGCCCTGCTGGCGCACCTGTTCTGGTGGGGCCCCACCGCCCTGGCGCGCGAGGTGGCCCAGGAGGTCTGGCTGCGCGGGGACGAACACCTCGAGACCTTGGCTTATACCCAAGCCCAGGGCTGGAAACTGCGCAAAGCCTTGAAGCAGGCCGTAGCCGAGCGCCTCAACACCATGAGCCCAGCGGCGTTGTTGAAATACCGCCGCAGGGGGCGTGGCGTGAGCCAGAAAGACGCCCTGATCCTATGCCACCCCCAACCCAAAGACCGCGACCACGCGCTGGTGTACGAGTACCTCGTCCGTGGGCCTCAGGCCCTGCCGGAGGCCCGGGCCTACGCCCAGGTCCTCCTCGAGGAGCGCCCTACCTGGGAGCGCATCCTCTCCGAGCAGGGCCGCACCCCCCAGGCCTGGCAACAGGCGCTACCCCATCTGCAGGGCCTTTCCTTGGTGCGTAACCTCAAGAACCTTCACGAAGCAGGGCTTTTGCAAGACCCTGAGGCCCGTAGTCTACTTCTCCAAAAGCTCACCCGCCCCGAGGAGGTGCGCCGCTGGCGTCTGTTCCCCTACCAGTGGTTGCTGGCCATTTTTCAGCTCGAGGCCCTATCTACTTCCCTGGAAGAGCCACCGGCTTCCCGAGCCCTATCGGAGGTGAAGGCCGCCTTGGAGCTTGCCCTGGAAGCCACCCTGCCCCCTCTTCCCTTGCAGGGCCCGAGCCTGGTGCTGGTAGACCTTTCGGGCTCGATGTTCTCAAACCTTAGCCAGCACAGCGAGGCCACCTACGCCCTGGCCGCAGCCAGCCTGGGGGCGGTGCTGTACCGCCGCACGGGAGGCCGCCTGTATGGCTTTGACAATGACCTGATCGAGCTGCCCTACGGCCCGGAGGCTTCGGTAGCACGGATGGTTCGCCACCTCCTGGGCCAGGGGGGTGGGGGCACCTGCCTGGGCCATGCCCTGCAGCAAAGCCTGGCCGGCTTCCAGGGGCAAAGGGTGGTGATCTTCACCGACGAGCAGGTCCACGACGACGCCGAAACCCCCCTTCGCCGCTGGGTTCGCGCAGGCCAGGGCCGCATGGCCTACCTGGTGAACGTGGCCGGGTACGCCCCGCTGGCTTTCCCCGAGCAGGGGGTGGTGCGCGTGGGGGGCTTTAGCGAACGATTGCTGGCCTTGTTGCCGCTCCTGGAATCGCACGATCCCCTGGCCTGGGTGCGCACGGGGGCGTGGAGGGCGCTGGCGTAGGGGGCGGCTTTTGGGTGAGCGCGGAACCGGCTCGTCATGCTTGGTAAAGCTGCTCTTGCGGATGGGTGAGGTCTCGAGGGTTTCACAGCCGGGTTCTACCGGAACTGACCCATCCATCCATTTTGCCGAGCGCACAACCGCACCTTTCTCCCTCCGGCGATCAAATGGAGGCCATTCGTGCCTAACTCAGCGCAGACTGACACGACGGTAGGTGTCGCTCTGGGGGGGCAAGATTAAGCACCAGAGGAGGTAGCTCTATGATCTTGAACCAGGTTCAACCCTTCCATCGCTCAATGCTACAAGAGGTGCTGGACACCTTCGATCTCCACTACCTGGTGGACAAAGACGGGGACTTCGTGGTCCTTATGCGCCAGGAGGGTCTGAGCGGGCTGGCCATCGTCCATTTCGTGGTTTCGGGGGTGCGGGGCGAAGTCTTCTCGATAATGGCTCATTTGGAAAATCTGCCCCCTTTCCCCGAGCAGACATTGTTACACAAAGTCAACGCCTGGAACGTAAAACACCGCTGGCCCCGAGCTTTTGTGAAGGGGGGAAGGGCATACCTGGATTTCCACGTGGACCTCGAGGCGGGCATCCATCCTGGGCTGCTGCGGGACATGGTAGGCCGGGTGGTGGCCGGGGTGGGTCAGTTTGTGGCCTGGATGGAAGGAAAAGACCTGGGAGAGCTTTTTTTGCATTTGCTTGGGTCATTTAACCCAGGGGAAGAGTCGCTGGAGTGCTAAAAACACTCCAAGGAGGTCAAAATGCCCCTCAAGTACAACCCCTATACCCAGCGCTACGAGTACGCGGAAGAGGACATGGAGCCTACCTACAACGAATACGAAGGGCGCTACGAGTACGGCAAGTCGGAGGATTTGAGCTACTCCCCCTTTACCCGGGGCTATAGCAAGAAGGGAAACAAGCTGGTGGACAAGTTCAACCCCTACACCGGCCGCTACGAGCAAGTACCGGAGGATTGGGAGATCCAGCAAAACCCTTTCACCGGCAAGTATGAGTTCGCGCCCAAGAAGTAAAAGGGTTACTACTGCCAGTCAAGATTTCCCGCGTTATGAGGTAGGTACTGGGTGAGCACAGCGAGAGACTGGGTGGCCCTGGATCTTGAGGCCACCGCCCCGGACCCAGCGGAAGCACACATCCTCGAGATTGCCGCTCAGGACATGCAGGGGCATTCCCGCTGCTGGTATGTCGATACCCCTGAACCCCTAAAACCGGATCACGAGGCGTTCCGCTTTACCGGTATTGACTTCCACGAGTACGAGAGGGAAAAGGTACCGCGAGAAAGGGCGTTCAAGGAACTCCTGGACTTTCTGGGCGACCGCCCCCTCCTCGGCCATAACCTGCTACGCTACGACCTTCCCTTGCTGAAGCGAGCCTTACGGGAGGTGGGCCTGGATCTCCCCTCCACAGCGCAGCCCGCGCTGGATACCCTGCGCCTGGCCCAGTTGGTCTTTCCCCTTCCACCTGAGGGGCTTTCCGGCTATCGATTGGGGGATCTCTACCGCTACTTCACCGATGAGGAACTGACCGGTGCTCATCGGGCTGGGGCTGACGTAGAGGCCACCTGGAAGGTCCTGGCTGGGCTGGTGCTGCAAAAGCTGCCCGACGGGGTGGCCCGGGCCTGGCGGGAGCTTGGGCTCATCGAGGGGGAGCTGTTCGCGGATACCCCAGGCCAGGTCAGGGATCTTCTAGCCACCCCGGCTTGGGTGGAGTCGGTTTTCTACGACGGTCGGCCCCTGCCCCATCCCTCCGGTTTGGGCTCGGATCTGCTGCCTACCCGTAGAGATGCCCAGGATGCGATGTTCCAGGCGCTGGAAGGAGCCTTGCGGAATGGGCGGCGGGTTTTCCTCGAGGCCCCCACCGGCACCGGCAAGACCAAGGGCTATCTATACCCCGCCCTGCACGTGAACGAAACAACCTGGGTAGCTACCCATACCAAGGTGCTACAGGCCCAGGCCCTGAAGGAGCTCAAGGAGCTAGGCGAGAAGGGCTACCAGGTAAAAGCTGCCCTGGTCAAGAGCCCCCGGGACACCCTCTGCCCGGAGGCCCTCTTCGAACTCTTTCTGGACGCCAGGGGAGAAGAGGATGAAGAGTTCAGGACCGCAGTGGGCCTGCTCCTGCACTATGCGGCTTTAGGGGGTCACGACCTCGAGGCCCTTCCCGGCTACTGGCACTTCTCCAAGGGCTTCCGCGAGGCGAGAGGCCGAGTAGGCACCAATCCTCGCCGCTGCCGGGAAGACTGCGCCTTTTTCCACACCTGCGCCTTCCAGCACCAGCTGGGTCAGCGCAATGGGGCCCAGATCCGGGTAACCAACCAGGCCTACCTTCTGGCCCACTTATTGCGGGAAGAGGAGGGGGAAGGAGAAGCGGCAGCGGTTCACCTGGTCCTGGACGAGGCCCACCACCTCGAGGACACCGCCACCGAGGCCCTCTCCCTGGTTTTGGATCATGAGGAGTTCGCCCATCAGCTCAACCGGCTGGCCCACCCCAGCAAGGATCGTGGCCTTCTCAAGGACCATCGACGGCTGAGGGAGCTGCCTGAGGAGGAGCAGGACAAGGCCAAAGAGGTCGTTCAGAAGCTGCTTCCCAGGCTGCGTGAGGCCTTGGGCAACTATTCCCGTCATCTGGTGGCCTTTATCAAGAACCGGGGTTCGGGGGATCCGCGCTACGGCCTCAGCCTGGGGCTGAGCGGCTCCTGGAAAAGGCTTGAAGAGTGGCCTCGCATCAATCAAGAAGAACAGCTGCTCATCCATATCCTTGGTGAACTCAAAGCAGCGCTCAGCGCTATCGGACAGGATTCGAGAAGCCTCATGGCCCGCGATCTGGCGCCCCTTCGGGAGTATCTCAAAGAAGCCTTGGATATGCTCTTCGAGCGCCGCCGGGTTCTGGGGCTGGCCAAGGGGGAGCCCGACCCCAACCGGCTCCACCTTTCGGAGTGGGATCCGACCACCGGGAGCTGGCGGCACTTGGCGCAGCCCATTGACGTATCGCGCGCGCTCGAGGCCAAGCTGTGGCCCCGCTTTAAGGGCATAGTTCTCACCAGCGCCACCCTGAGCGTGCCTACCGAGCAAGACCCCGAGGGCTTTGGTCTGCAGAAGCGGATCCTGGGCTTGAACGAAGCCGAGCACCACCGGCTGCCTCCCTCTTTGCCCTACGAAAAGGCCCACCTGCTGGTGCCCCGTCACCTCCCGGAGGCTCGCGAGGGCACCCTGCCCCGCTTTCAGCGCATGCTCCACGAGGAACTCAGGGTTCTCCTGCCTAAATCCCACCGCAGCCTCTCCCTCTTCACCAGCCTGAAGCGCTTACACGAAGCTAAGGATGCCCTGCAGGACCATCCTCACCTCCTGGTCCCCCTCACCCGCAAGGAGCGCGAAGATATCGCTAGCCGCATCAAGCAGAACCCCGAGGCCCCCTTGGCCGCCCTGGGGTCGCGAAGCTACATGGAAGGGGTGGACTTCCCGGCATTGAAGCTGGTGAGCTTGGAGCGCATTCCCTTTCCCTTACCCTCCCTACTGCTTACCAAGCGCATGGAGCGGGCCTATGAGCAAGGGTTGGACAAGTGGTGGGATTACTACCTTCCCAAGGCCGTTCTTTCCTTCGCTCAGGCTTTCGGCCGACTCATTCGGGATCAGCGGGTGGGGGTAGGGGACGGGGCCTTCATCCTGTGGGACAAGAAGCTACTCAATGCTGCTTACCAGGTAGCCTTTTACCGTGCCCTGCCGCCGGGCGTTCAGCAGCACTTCCCCGAGGATCGCAAAGACCTTTACGATCGGCTCGCAAAAATCCTGGGGGTGGAGCGAAACCAGCTCCCTTGGGATGAGCTGGAAGATAAAGCCTTGCGCCAGCTGCGGGCGATCCTGCAGACCGACCTCGAGCCCCTGGCAAAAGCCCGGCGTATCGCGGAGCAGGTCTATGGGCTTTTGCTGGTTGAAGACCGCTGGGGCAAACAGGCGGAGGCTATCCGGGGGGCCATGGAGGGCCAGGACCTGGTAGCTCTGCTCCCTACCGGCTTCGGCAAGAGCCTGGCCTTCCAGCTCCCTGCCTTCATGCAGGAGGGGCTCACCGTGGTGATCTCTCCCCTGGTGGCCTTGATGAAGGATCAGGCCGACCGGCTTCTGGAGCTGGGCCTGCCGGTGGGTGCGGTGCACTCGCTGATGGGATCGGGGGAGCAAAGGAGCGTGCTGGATGAGGTCAGGGCTGGGCGGGTGCAACTCCTGTATGTAAGCCCGGAGCGGCTCAACCGCAGCAAGGCCCTCTGGAACCTGATCCAGGAGGTGCATTCTGCGGGGAAACTGCGGCGGGTGGTTTTCGACGAGGCCCACTGCCTGGTGGAGTGGGGCTTCGACTTTCGGCCCGACTACCTCAAGGTTCTGGAAAGGCTGAAGGCTCTAGAAGGGGTTCCCCGGAGCTTTTTCACCGCTACCCTGGCCTTGAAGGATCTCAAGCGGCTGCAGGAGGCCGCTAGACTGGAAACCTCCCAGCTCATCAAGCCCGAGAGCTTCCACCGCCCCAACCTCCGCTTTGTGGTGAGAAAAGCTAAGGGGGAAGTGGGCAAGTTCCAGGTTCTGGCTAAAGCGCTGCATTGGCTCACGGAGCGTGGGGAGGGAGGCAGCGCCATCGTCTATACCGCCACCCGCGCCGAGGCCGAGCGGCTCTCGTGGGCTTTGGGCCGCCTCTTTCCCAACCTGGAGGTTGAGGCCTACCACGCGGGGCTGGGCCCGGTGCCCCGCCGTGAGGCCCAGGAGCGTTTCATCTCCGGTCAGATCCGGGTCATGGTGGCCACTACCGCTTTCGGTATGGGCATTGACAAGCCGGACATACGCCTGGTGATCCACTGGCGACCTCCGCGCAGCCTGGAGGAGTACGTCCAGCAGTCGGGGCGTGCAGGAAGGGATGGCAAGACCGCATACTGCCTGCTGCTGCATACCGAGGCGGACTGGTCGTTCCTCGAGTGGGCCGTTGGAGTAGGGCAAGCCAGCAAGGCCCAGGCTGACTTCGTCAACCTGCTGATCGACCTCCTGAGCGAGGAAGGCACCCTGATCGGCTACTCCAAGCAGCTATATGAACGCATTTACAGCAGCGAATCCGAGGAAAGCGAAGCCGAGGATGCCCTCGTGGAAGACTCGGAAGAGGGCGATACGGAGGACGAGGAGGAAGAAACCGCGACCCCCCTGCGGCGGGAGCTGGGCCTGGAGAACCTCGAGCGCACCCTCTCCAGCCTCGAGCGAGCCAGGGTGTTGGAGTACGAGTACCGGCCAGGAAAGGCCTTGCTTCAGGCCTCCGAGGATGTGCTTCGTGAGTGCCTGACCGACGAAGAGATCGCTCTTTTGCATAAGGTTGGCTACGGGGGTGCGGAGCGAGGGGATGGGCTAGACTTCTCCCAGATTCCCCCAGAGAAAGCCCTGGAGCTTGATCAAAGACTTTATCGGTTGTTCAAGGAGCGCAGAATCGGGCTTTACCACTACCGAGAGCCCCTGCTTTACATCAGAGCGGGCCAGGGCCTGGAGGTGGGCTACCGCCATTGGGACCAGGAGCGTCGAGAACTTGAAAAAAGCGCGAAAGAACGCTTGGCTCAGGTACGGCGCTATGCCGAGAATGCCCGCTGCCGCGCGCAGGTGTTGCTAAAGCATCTAGGAGAAAGCTTGGCTGCTTGCGCTGTTTGCGATGTCTGTGAAAGAGATCCCGGTCCCTGGGAAGCCCTGGAGGGGCTGGAGGAAGAGGATCTCGAGCGGGCCTACCGCCCCCTGGATACCCTGCTGGCTTTCTTCGCCTGGGCCGAGGAAAGCGCCCGGTCGCGGGAAGTGGGCTATATGTATCTCGGCAAACAAGGCACCCTGATGGCCCTGCGGGGCCAGGACCGGGGCAAGAGCGGCTCTTTGGCTTTGGGGCGCAAGTACACCGACAACCGCTTCTTCGGCCACCTCTCCTTCATCAAGCCCAAAGAGCTGGAGCGCACCTTCGAGGCAGCGCTGAAGGAGGGGTATCTCGAGCCGAAGGGCGCATACGAGGGCAGCCCGCTTTACGGGCTTACCGAGCGAGGCCGGGCCCGCCACGAGCGCCGGCTGAGGCAGGAGGTGGCGCATGGAGGAGCTTGAGGGGGTCTTGAGGGAAGTGGCGCGGCATGTCCTCGGCCTTCCAGCCGAGGCCAGAGGCCCTGTCTCCTCTGTGAAGAAGGTCTTGCAGGCATTGCCCCCTAACTTCAAGGAAACGCTTGCTATCCCCTCAGGCCGGGACGGGGAATCCGTGAAAATCTCACCCCGAGAAACAACCGCGGGTGAGGTGGTTGAGATCGGATCAAGGCCGCCCGCCGCGCAACCTGACGGAGAAATGCAGATGCCCGTTCACGATCGAGACCTCTTACGCAGGCTGCAGCAGTGTGAGAAAAAGTTCCAGCAAAAGGCCGACGCCGCTGCAAAGCTCAAAGCCAGCCTCGAGAAGGTCGAGCGGTCCAGGCAAGAAGCGGAGAGCGCCAAGGGAAAAGCCCAGCAAGAAGCGGCTGAACTTCGTAAGGCGCTATCGCGTGTTGCCGAAGAGGAAAGCCAGCTTCGCGCTCAGCTAGAGGAAACACGGCAAGCCCTGCACAAGGCGCAGGCCGAAAACGCCACCTTCCAGACGGCCAAAGCGGCGCTGGAAGAACAGATCAGGGGGCAAAAAAGGCGTGTGGACGAGCTCGAGGCCCGGGTACGGGAACTCGAGAGCATCGCGGAGCAAAAAATGCACCTCGAGGCCCAGCTCTACAGGCTCAAAAGCTTCAAGCAAGCCCTTCCCGAGCCCTTCCCGCCAGAGGCCCTCCTTCGGGTTCTGGTGCTGGACTATCCCCGCCTGGGGGGCAAGGCGGAAGAGCGGGTGATCGCCCTTATCGAGGGATACCAAGCCCTCCTCGAGGGGGAGGGTAACCCCGCCTTTGACCACAGCAATCGTGAGCTGATCATGGGCGAACCGGAGGGAATCGTGCTTCTAGGGCTGGAGAAGTTGCTGCTGGACCTGGCCAGCCTCCCCCTCGCGCGCTGGCTACGAACCCATGCTTTCCGCCTTGAGGCACTGCTTCGGGAAGGGCGACGACCCTCTTCGCCCCGCCTTATGGAGGAATAATGGACTGCCAAGAACGGCTGAAGTGGTTCGAGCAGCATTGGAAGGAGGATCGCCGCCGCTGGGAAGAGGAAAAAGGAAGGCTAGAAGAGCGCTTGAAAGCGCAGAGCAGGGAGATCGTAGAGCTTAGGCGGAAGCTCACAGAGCAGGAACACACCCTCCGCGAAGAATACCGCCGCAAGACTGAAACTTTGCAGCGCACCGTCGAAGAGCAACAGGAAGCCCTTCATCGCTGCGAGCGCGCCCTACAGAAAGCCAACAATCGCTTGGAGGGGTTATCGCAGCCTCCGTTGGGCGAGGGCTTCTTTCGCTACCTGGCACAGGCGCTCGAGATTTGGGATCAGACCCTGGTTGAGAAGGCGCGTGAGCTTCAGGGAAATGAATTAGAACACTGGATCGAGGCGGTCTGGGAAGAACGGAAGGAAGCCCTGTCCCGAGCGCTTGGGGGCAAGGAGCCCGACTGGCGGAGGATACGTACCGGCCTGGTGCTGGAGTGGGCTCTTTTGGCTTGGCTAGAGGGGGTGCGGGATGGCGGATCCTTGGATTCACGCGCTGAACTTGGATAAAGCGGTGCAGCGGGAGGGAGTAGCGCAGGCCCACGTGGCCCAGCAGGACTACGAGGGGGTAAAGCCCCTCATGGGCCAGGTATGGCGGGGTGAGCGCTGGACGAATCTGCTGGAGTCGGTCCGCTCGCAAGGGGAGGCGTTGATCCCCGCTCGAGTCCTCCTCGGCTACCTACGCGGCTATTTTCTCTACCGAGAGGTGCCGGAGAACGACCGCGCCTTCTGGCCCCATTTCCTGCAAGATCTGGGTATGGAGGGGCGTAGCCCCACGCGGGCAGAGTACGATCGCCTTTGGGAAGCCCTGGATTGGCACGATGAAACCAGGTGTAGCCTCAAGGTTCACGAAAACGGCGATAGGGATTTCATAGGCAGTCTGGATGCGGTCTTTCAATTCAAGGCTCTCCGGCTCACCGCGCTCAAATCTTCTTTCCTGGATTTTTTCCGGACCGGCGGGCTTCCTGAGAAAGCCCAGTCCTACGAGCGGGTGTTCCGCAGACTGCGGGAGGCGATGGAACTCCTGCTGGAAGAGGAGACCGTTCCGGATCTAGGCGACGAGGGGGCCGTTCTGGACTTTCTCGCCCAGGCGGGCCTCTACCTGGGAGAACCTAACCCCGTGCGGCTCCTGTTCAACCGCTCGGATCAGGCCCTGAAGGACCTCTTCTGGGAACTCAGGGGAGGGAAGACATCGGCTGTAGCTCGCCGTGCGCGTTTCCGGCACAAGCAGGTGAGGGTCGAACTGCTGCAATCCATACCCACTCTCGAGGAGATTCAGCCCACGCTTAGCCGCGAGCCCTTGCTGGAGGGGTGGAGAGTATACGGAAAAGTCACCCTGGAAGATGGGCGCTTCAAGCGCTTTTCCTGGGTGCCTCGGTTCACGCCGGAGGGAGAACCCCTCCCCGAAGAGTTCCGGGTTTCCTTTGAGGAAGGCGAGGCGGTGGGCTTCCGCCTGCAGCACAGGGCCTTCGCGGTTCGCTTCTCCAGGGCGACATGGACGCTGGGGGAGCCCCTCGAGGTGCGCCCCATCGGCTTCGACCCCGCGCAACATCCCCTGCGCTTCCTCCTGGCCTCCGGGGGGGAGATTAAGGAGCGTCCCGAGGAACTGGCGCAGGAGATTGGAGAGGGCTTAACCCCCAAGGACGAACTCATCGTGGAGGTCAGGATCGATGGTCAGAAAAACGAATGGCGCAAGCTAGCGAGCTTGCCCGTGGAGGTGAGGGTGCGCCTCGAGAGCTGGACCGGGCCCCAGGGGGCTTTTGTCCGCACCCATCCTCCGGGCCTCGCCCTGCGGGCTCGAGTCTTTGCGGGGGAGCGCCTAATACGGGAGGAGGTTTTGCCAACGGAGCCTGAGGGTAGTCTGCTGGTGCGGCCCACATTGATGCCGCTTCGAATCGAGGCGGATGTGTTCGATGCATCCTTGTCCTTTACCCTCATGCCGCAAGGGTGGCCGGGGGAATGGTGGCGGCAGGGTTTAGGCTTGGGCCGGTCGTTGGCCTAAGCGAGGCGCTGCGCCTCCTGGCTGAGGCCACTAGGTCAAACTCCACAGGCGTTCTTTTGCGTCCCAGCTAGCATAAGGTATGGGTGAAAAGCGGTCGCACAAGAAGTCTATACGCCTGTTGGAACTTGAAAGGCT
>OGCI01002562.1_pt1 | contig 11792 bp, 10 predicted proteins | sample 1570021 | NCBI WGS metagenome assembly OGCI01 (sample SAMN06264664, study PRJEB24512) | hot springs metagenome | isolation source: Hot spring water | place: South Africa: Tshipise | collected 2015-06-21
GATCAGGGCGTTGGGACCGGAGCCGATAATCGGCGCATATGCTGCGTCCTCACAGCCCTGCTCCAGGAACAGCCCCACCATGCCGGCCGCGATCTGATATTCGTAAAGCCCCGGACGAATCCTCTTCCAGGCCGCGCGGTGAGCCTCGACGGTTACGTCAATGCTGCGCTGGATCTGCTGGATTTCGGACTCGGATTTTTTCATTCGGAGGCGGCTCAGCGCAGCGCGGACGTCGGCCACATCGCGCAGTGGGACCAGCGCGCGGAGCCGATCAGCCTCCCGTCGCGAAGTCAAGGTGTAGAGCTTAGGATACTGTTCCAAGGCTCGGAGCAGCTCGCTCTCGAAACGTGCCTTGGGGAGTACGGTTTCGACACCCGTGATTTCCGGCGCCTTGGAATCCTCAGCCGAAAGCCGCGGACCGTCGTAGATCAGGGAGCGGGCATCCTGAGCAGGCAGGAACAGGATCTCGCTTTTCGGAGTCAACAACAGGACTGCGCCCGGCTCCTGCCAGCCCGTCAAGTAGTAGAAATTCGGCTCCTGGCGAAAGCCCCCGCGACCCGCACCTTCTTCCATCCCGCTGCGTCCGAACAGCACCACCACGCTCTCCGGCAATGCGCTGCGCAGGGCCGCCCTGCGAGTGCGAAACTCCTCCGAAACGAACCCCTGCTGGGCTGCCAGCAAGTAAGCCACTACGGCCACTGATACGAATCGCATAAACCACGAGTATATCGCCGCGCAGAGGCGCCGGCGCCACGCAATCGGTCGCGGCGGGTCCTCGAGGGAGGCTGGACGAGCGTCGGGATGCGGGATGGGCTGAGGTCTGCTCAAGATCCCGACGCAACGGGGAAAAGGCACAAGCGGAATCCCCATGGTGTCCCGACCGGCGCATAGTCCCTGCGAAAGCAGGTGGCCTCTCGGCCTTCAGTGCGGAGCCGCAGCGGGTGCGTCTGGCGGCTGCGGGCGGTCTGCCGCGCACCGCGAGGACCCTGCAACATCGGTGGTCATATTGCTCGGGATGCATGGCCTGTGCTTGACAGTGGCGGCCGTGAGCCGGTAGATTGAAAACAGAACTGCGTAGGTGCGCCTGTAGCTCAGCTGGATAGAGCGTCTGGCTACGAACCAGAAGGTCGGGAGTTCAAGTCTCTCCAGGCGCGCCATCTCCTTCTAACGGCCCCCGAGCATTGCTCTGAGGCCCACGTGAGGGTGACGCAGAAGCCAGGAGGCACCTCAGCGGCCTTGGTGCGCGAGGCTGCGCCCATCGCTCCAGCAGAGTGAGCCCAAGAGCCAAAGGGCATCTTGACGGCGGACCAGGGCGCTCCTGCGGCCGGAAAACTTGCGCACCGGCTTGAAGTCTTCGAACGCTGCCATGCCCTCCGCAGTGTTGCAGACCTCCGTCCAGTGGTCCGGAAAAAAGCTGGCACCCAGTTCGGCATCTGAGGTGACCACCAGCCGTGGCTCGCTCCCCCCGGAGGCTGCCAGGGCCTGTCTGGCTTCGGCGAACGTGGAACAGGCGGTGGGCTTGGTTTCAACCACCGCGAGGGCGGCCATACGAGTCTGCCTGGGGCACCGCGTTCCTAACAAGGTAACCCAACGCGCGCCTGCCGCTGGGAGGCACGGCGGGCCGCCGGTGTCAATCCGCGGGCCGTTCACGAGCGGGCCAGTCCCGCTACAGGCTGCGCGCTCCCCGGTGGCTCAGAGCTGGCCGCCCCTTAGCCGCGCCGGTACACACCGTGATTCACGAAGACGACGCGCACATGGGTCGGCACATGGCAGGCGAACCGATGCTGCTCTCGAGCAGCGATCAGATCGAGAGTGATGCCGCGCCGGAGCGGTATGAGCCCCGGCGTGGGGTGTCGAGCCGTCCTGGGCAATGCCCCCGACCGGCGCTCGTAAGTGGGCGGCGCTGCGCATGCCGACCTCTCGCTGAGTAGCGAGGTTGAGGCTGTCCCGGGCGCCGAAGCACGATTCTCCAAGCAGGCGCACATGGGTCAGCCTGCCGCTGACCATGGCACCGTAAGTGATGTCGATGCTGACGCCGGCTTTCCTCATGGCCGCGCCTCACCGCGACCTTTGCCGTCCGCATCGTGAATCCGCCTGTCGCCTGGGGCAGAGCGCCGGCGGAAGTGTGGGCGCACCAGCCGCCCCTGCGGGCTTCGCGTTCGGACACAACAGCGCGGGGGACGCACTCGTCACCAGTGCGCCGTAGCGTCTCGGCGGCCTGGTTGAACAGGTCCAGAACTTCTTTGATGATCGTGATCTTGCCCTCGCCGGCGAGTTGCTGCATAGCGATCCCATTCATCGCCCGGCTGGACAGGCAATGCAAGCCAGATGTGACATCTGGGCCCAACGGCGTTTGAAACACATCGGTCGAGGAATGATTCGGTTTAGCTAAGGCGCGGCAGCCTCTACGCCGCGCCGAGCACCCTCGGCAGCCCGGGCAACAGCCAGCAGCACTTCAGCCGGTTGATGGATGCCGGCGTGCCGGTGACGCATGGCGGCAAGGTCGATGTGGCAGCCTCCCATGGTGTACTCGATGATCGGCCCGGGCCGAGGGCAGAGCCCGATGCACAGGCTCTCTCTGAAGGCATGCCAGTTGGGGGTACCGCTGCCCCTGTCAAGACGCCCGAGAGGTTTTCTGAGCGAAGCTCCGCAGGATCGAGTACGAGGTGCGGCTGGGCAAGCTGGTGGAGGCCAAGCTGGTCGAAGATCCCCGGGTTGCATTTCTGGTTGAGCTTACTGAAACCCGCACAATTTCGTGGCGGTCCGCAGCCTCTTGCTGCAAGATTGGCCGCTCCCCGAGAGGACTTCCAAGCCTTTAATCAGCAGCAGCGCCGTGCCGCCCCTTTGTTCGGTGCGGGCCGAATGGTCCTGGCGAGCATCGCCCGGGAACTCGAAGTCAGCCGCCAGAGCATGAGGTGTCCGCGGCAATGCGGGCCTGCGCGCTGAGTTGTGCCCAGGGCACATCGCTCCCCGTCCCATCGCAGCGAGCCAGTTTGAGGGCCCGCTCGCGGACATCTTCCTTGCCTTCCGGCACCACCGTCCGTCCTCCGAGGCGGCACTGCACCAGGCCGGTCAGCTTGGATTCCGCTCCCCACGCGGGGAGGTTCCGCAGACCAGCTTACGGCTGACAGCTCGGAGGCTTCTGCATCTGTTCGTTGCGCTGCATGACCTTCTCCCCCAACTTGACCAGTTTCTCCTCCAGCCAGGCCCGCTCCCGCGCGGCCTCGGCCGGCTTCTTACACACCGGGTAGCGCACACCCTCAGCCTCTACTTCGCACATTGTTTCCCTGAACGTGCCTACCTCGAAGGTATTTTCCCCAGCAGGCGGCGGATCTGCGGCCGGTGGCTTGGCGGTTGTATCTGTCTGCCCAAGGAGTGGGCCGAGGCCCAGCCGCGGCGGCGTAAGGCCGGGGTGCCCGAGGAGGTTGAGTTCCGGACTAAGCCGCAGAGCGCCTTGGAGATGATCGAGCGGGCGCTCGAAGGCGGCGTGTGGCTGGGGGTGGGTGCTGGCGGACTGGGGCTACAGACCCGAAGACGCAGCTTCGGGAGTCGCTCCAAGGTCTCGGGCTGCGAAACGGGGTGGGGGTGGAGGACAGCACGAGCCGGTGCCAGGCAAGCGCCGCTAGAAGCCAAGCCCGGGAGCGGGCGGGGCCGGCCGAATAAGCTGCTGCGGCAGATGGCGCAGCATCAAACCGGTGTCGGCGCCGGAGCTTGGCCAAGGGCGCCGGGGCGAGGGCGCGCGAGCTAAGGGAACGCCAAGCCACTGGCCTCGCAGTTTGTGGCCGTGCGAGTTGCGTCCAACGCATCGGGACTATCGGTGGGCTGAGCCGCACCCGGAGCTGTCGCTAATGGCCGAGTGCCGCAAGGCGGCCGAGCCGACCAACTACTTGGTTGCCGAACCTGCCGCTGCAGACGCCGCCGGCCGGGCTGGTGCGGCCGGTCAAGCATCCCCGGATCATCGAGCAGGCCGCTCTGGAGTTGAAGCAGGAGCTGGGGCATTTCGAGGGGCGCTCGTGGCAGGGGTTTCACGACCATGGGACGCGGTGTGTGGCCGACGCGTTCGCGGTGGCCGAGAGGAGCCGTTTTTCGGTGCGGGTGGGCCAGCTCGAGCTGGCTCATCGGTGCTGCCCGCCGCCCACCGGCAGCGCGGCAGCGGGCCGTCAGGCACGGCGCCACAAGGCGCACTCGATTGCGAGCCTGCGAGAACTCGTGGTCGCATGGTTGATGCAGTAGCTTCCGTGTTTCCGTTATTGTGGGGCCAGACGTTTATAACGCAGCAGCACTAGACGAGCACGGCAAGGCGCGGCTGATATAATGGCGATATGCCTTTTCCCCGCATTTTCTTGGTGCGTCAGCACTTCCCGGATCGCGCCATCAAAGATATCCCGGGCGCGATAGCTGAGGAACTTTCCTCCGCGGATTTCGCCGGGCGGCTCCAACCGGGCGCGCGGGTGGCGATCGGCGTGGGCAGCCGCGGTATCGCCAACGTGTCTGTGATTGTGGGCGCGGTGGTGGATTACTTCCGCTCGCACGGCATGCAGCCTTTCTTGTTTCCTGCAATGGGCAGCCACGGAGCAGCTACGGCGGAAGGCCAGGCTGACGTGCTGCGGCATTACGGCATCGACGAGCGTACCATGGGCTGTCCGATTATCAGCTCCTTGGAAGTGGTGCCGTTGGGTGCGACGCCTGAGGGCATCCAAACCTTTATGGATCGCCATGCTTACCAAAGCGACGCCGTGTTTCTGGTGAACCGCGTCAAGTGGCACACCGACTTTGCAGGAAAGATCGAAAGCGGGCTGTTCAAGATGATGGCCATCGGGTTGGGTAAGTTCGCCGGTGCGCAGAACTACCACACCTGGGGCTACAAGTTGGGGCTGGAGGAAGTCATCCGGCGCGTGGGGCGCAAGGTGCTGGCCACGAGCAAGATTCTGGGGGGCTTGGCAATTGTCGAGGACGCCAATCACTCGACCGCGAAGTTGCAGGCGGTCCGGGTCGAGGAAATGGAGCAACGCGAGGAGGAGTTACTGGCGCTGGCGAAGTCCTGGATGGGACGCATCCCGGTGGACCTGGACATTCTGATCGTGGACGAGATCGGCAAGCATATTAGCGGCGCCGGGATGGACACGAAAGTCATCAACCGTTCAATCCATGCGGCCTACAACCCATGGCCCGAGCTGCCGCGGATCGAGCGGATCTTCATTCGGGATCTTAGCGAGCTGAGTTACGGCAATGGCGTGGGCATCGGTATGGCCGATGTCATCGCTGACCGGATCCTGTCTAAGATTGACTGGGCGGCCACGCACATCAACTCACTGACGGCTTCGACGCCTGAGGCCATCCGCACGCCCATTCATTTCCCCACCGACCGCGAGTGTCTGGAGAAGATCTGGCCGACCGTGGGTAAGTTTCGCATAGAGGATATTACCATCGGCTGGATCCGCAACACGATGAAGCTCAATCTTCTGGCCCTCACTGAAAACCTGTTGTCCGCCATCGAGGCGAACCCCACGCTGCAGATTCTGGGCCCGGCGCGGGAACTGGAGTTCGATGCTGCCGGCAACTTGATTTCACCCTTGGCCGAAGCCCCGGTGCTCACACCATAAAAAGAAAAGCGGGCCGTGAGGAACCGCGGCCCGCAAGCCGAAGAGTCCGCTCAGCGCGGCCGCTGTGGCCAATCAGATTCGCCCGGATGGGTGCGCCCGGCTCGTATCGTGCCTGAGCCGGGATCCCAGAGGGGGACCCGGGCAGTGGTGCCACACACAACCTCCGCTTTCAGCCTCGAGCAAGACGCGCCGCGCCCCGCAGGCGCGGCGGGACGGGCGCGCTTAGGTCCCGGTGCCCGCAGCAGCGCCCAACAGCGACTCAATTTTGCTGAAGATCGTGCTAATGCTCTGGGTGACGCTGGGCATCAAGGCAGCCGCGGCCAGGGCGACGAATCCTGCCATCAGGGCATACTCGATCAAATCCTGGCCCTCGGTCTCCTTCCAGAAACGACCCATCAAACGTGTCATTTCCCTTCTCCTCTCTCCCGCTGATTTGGTTCGCCGCAACAGTGCTTCCTGCCGGCGTCTCGGGCGCCACGCAGGGATGCGCACGATGCGCCGCAGATTCGCTCGTTGCGGTCTCTTCGCTCATCGACCCCAGCCGTGGCCATTTGAGCGATCCGGGCTCGGCAAATGAGCTGAGGGGAGCGGGGAAGAAAACCTCAAAATGCGCCAAGGGGAGTGCGGGAGTCTACCCCAGAATACCCATCCTCTTCCCCACGCGGGTCAGGATCTCCAAAGCGCGGTCGAGCTGCTCACGGGTGTGCGTCGCGGTGACAATTGTCCTGAGGCGAGCCTTCCCCTTGGGCACCGTCGGGTACCCGATCCCGGTGGCAAAGACTCCCTCCTCAAACAAGGCCGCCGAGAACCTGTGCGCCAACGACGCCTCGCCAATCAGGATGCGCGCAATCGGTGTTTGGCTGGAACCGGTTTGGAAGCCGGCGGCTGCCAGTTGCTCCTTGAAGTAACGGGTGTTGCGCCAGAGATTCTCGATCCTCTCCGACTCCTGCTCGAGCAGATCAAAGGCCGCCAGACACGTTGCAGCGACCGAAGGGGGATGGGAGGTTGAGAACAGGAATGGGCGCGCTCGGTGATAGAGAAACTCGATCAAGTCGCGACTGCCGCAAACGTACCCTCCTAGTGCGCCGATAGCTTTTGAAAGCGTTCCGACTTGGATGTCCACACGTCCGTGTAAGTTGAAGTGGTCAATGGTTCCCCGTCCGGCACGTCCCAGCACGCCGGAGGCATGAGCGTCATCCACCATCATGATGGCGCCGTGACGTTCCGCCACCTCGACTAACGCCGGCAACGGCGCGATATCGCCGTCCATCGAAAACACGCCGTCGGTGATGAGCAACTTCCTGCCGGGCGCTTCGGCCAACCCCGCCAAGGTGCGCTCGGCGGCGTCCACATCGCAGTGTGGGAATATATGAATCTTGGCCTTAGAAAGCCGGCAGCCGTCGATGATGCTCGCGTGGTTCAGCTCGTCGGAAATGATGTGATCCTCGGGGCCCAGGATAGCGGCCACCGTGCCAGCGTTGGCGGCAAAACCGGACTGAAAGACCACGCAGGCCTCCACCTGCTTAAACTCCGCGATCCGGCGTTCCAGCTCCAGGTGGAGAGACATCGTCCCTGCAATGGTCCGTACCGCTCCGGACCCCACACCGAAGCGCCGGGTGGCTTCAATGGCCGCCTCCTTTAACTTGGGATGATTGGTCAACCCGAGATAATTGTTGGACGCCAGGTTGATCACCTCGCGTCCGTCAACGCGGCAGACCGGTTCGCAAGCCGTTTCCAATTCCCGCAGGCGTTGGTAGGTTCCCTCCTGCTTCCAGCCTTCCAGTTGCTCACTCAGGTAGGCAAGCGGATTCCTTCTGCTTTCGGCCGCCATGGCGCTCCTCCCTGCGCGGGGATTTCAAAGCCTCTTCACCCGGATCTCTTTGTACTCGATCCAGCGATTCATCTGGTGCGCTTGCAGCATGAGATGACCGGCTCGCAGGTTCTCGAGGCCGTGATACACCATCACGTTTTCACCGTTAATCCTCACCAGGCAATCCTGCCCCTGGACAACGAGCTGCATCAAGAACCATTTCTCCGACTCGATCCGCGGGTACATCGCACGTTGGTAATAGTAGAGTGAACCCGTAGGATAAACGGCGTTTTCGACATCGTGTAGCTGAATCTCATAGCGCCGCGGACTCCTGGGATCCTTGTCAGCCCGGAAAATCACGCCGCCGTTCGACCACTTACTAGCTCTGACATAAAGGTGCAACTGAAAGTCGCGGTATTGCTCCCGCGTCGCGAGGTGACCTAAGTTGTCCAGACGCAGCACCCGGCCCAAAGCCTCAACTTTGGGCTTGCCGTCGGCCACAAACCAATTCCGCTCGAGGTCTTCCGGACTCCCATAAAGCGTCTCCCACTGTTCCTTGGAAGGCAGCTCCCGGACGCGCAGGTTTCGGAACCGGATGGGGTAGGACAGTGACTCCAGCCCGAGATAGCCGCGCCGCAGCCGGTAGCGTAACTCCGGCACGCTTTCCACATCCAGGTCTTGGACCATCTCGCCGTTGATCCACACGCGCAACACTGGCCATTCCATCAGAACCCGCAGGGAATTCCATTCCCCTCGGTTGCGAACGTTGACTTTCAGCGGCGCAATCAGCGGGAAAATAGCCCCCGCGGACTCCTTCAGGGGCTTGGGGTCCTGCTTGTGGAACAGCTTCAGATAGAACCCGATCCAGGCATTCCGTCCGTGTTCGGGCGCATGTAGATAGATGCCCGAGTCCATCCATCCCTGGAGGAAAAACTCGCACCGGAAATCAAAATTCTCGTACTGCCGGTCCGAGCACAACCAGGTCGGGAAGTTTGAGCCCTCGTGCACCACGATCGCGCCATCCCGCACATAGAAGGCAGACTCCGGCCCTTCGCGGATGTGCCAACCCCGCAAGCTCTGCCCGTCGAACAGGGAGACAAATCCCCCCTCTCCGTCAGAAACTGACGGCTCCACTGCGTGCGCCAAGGGCTCATTCGCCGGCAAACATGCGGCGGCAGATAGAACCTGGCGGCGAGTCATCAGACCAGCTTGGGAACTACGAACGGTTTGCGGTAGTCCCTCGTGAACATCCGGTTGGCTTCCTCGTCGCCCACGCACTCAAACTTCTCCGCGTCGAAACGCAGCGTGCGGCCTAGCCGGTAGGATATGTTTGCCAGATGCACCAGCGTGCAGGAAATCGCGCCATCCTCCAGGGTGGCGTTTAAATCCGACTGCTTCCGGCTGCGCACAGCCTGAATGAAGTTGGCCCAGTTATTGCCACCCTCTTGTCGCGCCGGGCCCGGTTGCTGCTCGCGGCCCAAGAACGTGTAATACTTCGTGTAACCCTCGACAACCAGATAACCCTTCGATCCGTAGAAAATGTTACCAATCGTATTCGAGTCTTTCCTCGGGCCGCTCTCGCCAATGCCTGCCTCGTGGTTTGTGATCCAATGCCGGACCTCGAACACCATGAACTTCTTCTTGCCGCCCTCGTCAAACTCATACAGGGCAGTGAGCGTGTTGGGCGTCTCCTGATCGTCATCGAACATGAAATGACCGCCCATCGCACTCACCTTGACAGGGTACTTCACTCCCAAACCCCAGCGGGCGACATCCACTTCGTGAATTCCCTGGTTGCCGAGGTCGCCGTTCCCGTAATCCCAGAACCAGTGCCAGTTGTAATGGAAGCGGTTACGGGTGAACTCCCGCTTCGGTGCGGGACCAAGCCACAGATCGTAATGCACGCCCGGTGGGACCGGCTCTACAGGTGTACGGCCGATCGTGTTCCGCCACTTAAAGCACAGCCCCCGCGCCATGTAGACATCGCCGATCAGTCCCTCACGCATCTTCTGGAAGGCTTCTTGCAACGCCGGGCTGGATCGGCTGTTGGTGCCATGCGCCACGATACGCTCGGGAAATTTGCGCTGCGCGGCGATTAGCTGACGCGACTCAAACATGTTGTGGGTGCAAGGCTTCTCGACATAAACATCCTTGCCGGCCTCCAACGCCCAGATGGTTTGAAGGGCATGATGGTGGTTTGGTGTCGCGATCGAGACAGCATCAATGGAGCGATCTTCCAGCAATTTGCGATAGTCCACGTAGCGCGCCGGGCGCTTCTTACCCGCGCTCTCGATCTCCTTCAACCTTCGGTCCAGCACGGACTCGTCAATGTCACACAGCGCGGCGATCTCCACGTTCGGCATTGCGGAGTACACGCGGATGTGGGCTCCACCTTGACCTCTCACCCCTACGATCGCCACGCGCACAGTGTCATTAGGACTAGCCAGCATGCTAGGGCGAACCGCTGCGGAAGCGGCCGCGGAACTCATCAGGAAATGTCTGCGGTTCATAGAATCTCCACTCGCAGACAATATACCGCAATTGCGATCTCGGCATCACCTCCCGCGGCCGAGCCGGCTGCAAGCTTGGACCGCCCCCGAAGGATCGATCGCTGCCGACCCTTCCTCGATATGCTGAATCCGACCCTCTTTGTCAATGACGAAGGTCGTCCGCCTGGCCACTCCCCTGCCCTCGTCGAGCACCCCATAGAGAGCGCTCACCTTCCGCAAGAAATCGCTCAACAATGGGTAACCGAGCTTCAGTTCCTCCGCCCAGCGTCGCAGAGTTGGCAAGTTATCAGTGCTCACAGCCAGCACCTGGGCTCCGAGCTCTGCGAATTTCCCGATGTCAGCTTGATATCCCGTGACCTGTTTCGTACATCCGCCGGTGAAAGCTGCCGGGAAAAATGCCAGCACCACAACCTTGCTGCCCCGAAACTGCGAGAGCCGCACCTCACCGCCAGTGGTCGCAGGCAGCGTGAAATCAGGCGCGGGATCGCCGACCTTCAGCATGCCTTTCGTCTGCGCACGGGCCGTCAACGCGAGCAGGCCCGCCGCGATAAAGATCCACAGTCGCATCGAGATCTCCTCCTCTCCTAAGGGATGCTCCGGCCGCGGCTCAAGATCCGCCAAGTTTGCCGGCTCAAAATGCGATGTGAATCACGTGATGCGTACCCGCTGCGGCACGCGTCCGGATGTGAAGGTTGCCCCGCCTCTCGTCATGCCACCAGCGCCCCGGCTGCAGATCGTCGAGGCTGCCAACCTGCTCGTAGGCTCTCTCTGCAGCCCAGACGGCGCTGGCCCGCCGCACGTGATGCACGACCCACTCGTAGGCGCGTTCCACCGCCGGTTCGATCTCCAAACGCAGAAGCTCCCAGGCTGGCGCGGCGTGAAACTGGGTCAGCGCGCCGGTGCGTTCCTCGTAAAGGAAAAACTCGGCCGCCAGACGCGGAAAATAATGGAGCGTCATCACCTCGCCTTCCACCGCCGGCGCAAGGGGTAATATGCTTCCGTTTTTCACGAACACGGGGACCCAGTCCGCGCCCGCCTCAATCTCAACCGCCTGACGCCCCTGATAGCGGCGATTGGTGTGCAGCTCCGTCCAAATCCCCATTGGCAGGTACACCCGTCGCCGGGAGTCAACTCCAATAACAGGAGTCACCAGCAGCTCGTCGCCGAGGAAAAACTCGTCTTCCCAGTGTCTCGCTTGGGGATCCTTGGGGTATTGCATCGCCAGTGGACGCACAAGCGGGAAGCCCCGTTCCCACGCCTCGTAAGCGTAGCTCACCAAATAAGGCGCCAGCCGCCGTCGCTGTTCCGACAGCATCTGTTCCGCGGCACCGTCAGGCCGGCCGGCGCCTACCACCACAGGCAAAAATCGGGATAATGCCAGCACTCTGCGCCGAATTTCTTCCGGCCCCTCCCAACACGCCCTCACGTCTACCGCAGGCAGCAGAATCGCCGAATAGCTGGCCCGCAGCAGCCTTTGGACCGTCTGGCGCATTCCCTCCCAGCTAGCGCTCATTGCGGGGAGCAGAAGCGCTCCCTTAGGCAATCGCGACAATGAGCTCACGTCCCCCCAATCCAGCCTGTTGAGCCCCCCGGAGACTCTCACGTGCTCCTCCAGGATCTCCTTGGGACTCGGGCCATAGTAAAAAAACAGCTCTACTGCGTCGCCGCCTGTCACCTCGATCCGCCGCCGCGATCCGAACTCATATAGGATGCGGCCTGAATGTCTCACATATTCTCCGTAACCCAGCGTGGACATCAAGAAGGCGGTTTCAGTTGTGATCTTGCGGCCAACACTGAACTCCCGTTCGGTAAAACCCTCCACGCCCAAGCCGGAAAACCGTTCCTCTCCCAGAATCTGGCGCTCCAGAA
>OGCI01002563.1_pt1 | contig 11789 bp, 11 predicted proteins | sample 1570021 | NCBI WGS metagenome assembly OGCI01 (sample SAMN06264664, study PRJEB24512) | hot springs metagenome | isolation source: Hot spring water | place: South Africa: Tshipise | collected 2015-06-21
AGCTGTACGCCTTGCGCTTCCATCCATGCCTGCAGTTCCTCGTCCAGCCTGCCGTTAAGCAGAATGAGTGCATACACCGCGGAACGGATATCCCTGCTCTGCGCCACCAGCTGGCCCGTCTGCGCCAGCCGTGCCAGCGCAGGTTGCAGTTTCTCCCCAGCAGGGGGAACGTAATCACCGCTCAGGAAGGCTAATGCCGCCTTCTCGCCCTTGGTGCCGAAGGGTAGAGGAAAGCGACCTGCCTCCACCACACCGTCCCTGTCGAAGCCTTTGCCCTGCTGAAGGAACTCGGGTCCGACGGGCAGTTCCTTGTTCGCCCGTTCCGGTCGGGTGTTGGCGACGGATCTCTGATAGTGAAGGGGTGCCGATATTCCCGGTGCAGCCAGCATCCAGTCCAGCGGGCTGGTGGGGAGAAGGGGTTGTGCAGGCGTGGAAAGTGCGAGGGTGAAGAGCCACAGCACGAGCCATGCCCACACGGCAGGCAAAAACCTGCTTGCGCTCGCTTTCACGGGTAAAACCTCCTTTTGCTGGGCAACAACCCCGGTGCGACAAGGCACCTTCTGTCGGACCAGAGCGTGAGCCCGTTGTGTCTGACGGCAATGCCGACTTGTGTAGTTTACCTAAATAGTATGCAAGATTCGTACCACAACGCGCATTTCCAGAGGGTGTACGAAAGCTTTTTTGGAAAATACCTACTGCCGCCTATCTATTGTGTACAGCATGACAGGCAGCTGACTGCCTACCCTTCGGGTATGTTGCCGAGCCAGCGCTTCAGCGTGCTTGCGTCCTCGAGCAACGCCTCCGGCGAGTCGCCGCGCACGAACTCCAGCAACAGCCAGTGTTCTCTGCCGGTGCGGGCAACGAGCCAGAGGTAGCGCTGCCACTCCCTTTCCCCCTCGTGCAGGGCACCACGCACGTTGCCGTGCGTCCACCAGTAGACGTGCACGTTAACCAGCCGGGGCAGCACCCGGCGCAGGTCGCTCAGGTTGCGCGAGGCGCTCTGTCCGACTGTCGGTTGCCAGTAACTGCGCATCGCAGGATGCCCCACCGCTTCCATCAGCTGTTGCGCCGACTCGCTGGTGTCGGTCAGGGTGTCGGAATGGTACTCGTAGCAGGCGGTCAGCCCTTCCCGCCGGCACATCTCCGCGATGCGACGGGAGTCGTCCACCACCTTCTGGCGGTAGTCGGGCGATGCCTGTCGGGAACCATGCTTGCCCGCCCACACGCGGACTACTGGCACCTCCAGTACTCTCGCGGTCTCCAGCACCTTCTCGAAGGGCAACTCGTCATCGTGACCGACGCGATAATAGGAACCGTATGAGCTGATTTCCAGCCCGGCGTCGCGGGTTTGGCGGACGACCTCCCTCGCTACCGACAGGTTGCCGTGTGGAACGTGAATGTCTCCTCCCCACTCGATGCCCTTCAACCCGGCTTGCACTGCCAGCCGGATCACCTCCTGTGCGGGCAGGCGCCGGAATGTGACAGAACAGACTCCCGCATGAAGCATCCGCCCGTCTCCTTCTACAGCCAGTTGGGTTTGACCACACCTTTGATGTAGCCCTCTTCCTGCAACATCGCCATCTCAAATCCCTTGCCGATGTCTTTCAAAGCGAAGCGATGGGTGACCATTTTCCGCATCGGAAACACGCCCTTTGATGCCGCCCACAATCCGCGCCGGATGTCCTCTTCGGGGTTCAGCGCGTAGGCGGGATGTGGATTGTGCACCACTGCACCGTTTGCCCAGTGGCTGAGGTTGTAGGTAGCTGGGAGGTTATGCCAGCCGACCAGCACCAGCTTTGGGCGGGGCGTGCGCAGCACCCGACTTGCCAGTTCCACCGGCTCGGGCTTGCCCGTCGCCTCAATCGCCACTTCCACGCCACGCCCTTCTGTGATGCGCATGACCTCCTCCACCACGTCCACCTCGCGCGGGTTCAGGGTGACGGTCGCGCCCAGCTCCTTCGCCACCTGCAAACGATAGGAGTTGGTGTCCACTGCGATAATCTCCGCCGTTCCGTTGCCCACCAGCCCAGCCATGGTGAGCAGTCCCATGAAGCCGCACCCGATGAGCAGAGCCGTATCGCCAAATTCGACGGCGCTGGCGCGGGCGCATCGTGCGGCGCACTGCAAGGGTTCGCCCAAAGCGTGGTCGATATCCAGTCCATCCGGCACGCGGGCAAGGTGCGCTGGAAACGCCGCCACATGCGAAGCAAAGCCCGGTCCAGGCAGACAGGTAACGCGGTCGCCCACCTGCCAGCCCTTCACCTCACTACCGACCTCCTCGATGACCCCGCTGTGCTCGTGTCCCATTGCCAGCGGGAAGCGCATGCCCTGCCACTTGCCCAGATAGAAAACCATCTCGCTGTGGCAGATACCGCACGCCTCCACCCGAACCCATACCTGATCCGAGCGCACCTCCACCTCTTCTTCCTGCAGTTCGAAGCGACGCGGCTCCACCAGCATCGCCACCACTCGTTTGCGTTTCATCCACTGCCTCCTCGATCGGGTCTATCGCTTGCCGCTCCATAGCCCGAACGCATTCTGAACAGCAGGGTACTCTTCGCGGTGACGTGCCCCTTCCCTGCCGGTTGCCAGCCGCGTGCGAAATGTGTTATGTTGAGGTAGACCGTTCGCTGGAGGGAGAACAATGACGCAGAAAGGCAGTATGCTCCTGCTTGTTGTGGCGGTCGTCATGCTGGCACTGAGTGCGTTGTGGGCGCAGTCGCGCACGTCCGGCACAACGGTGACGCGCACTCAGCGCCTCGAGGTGGTCGACAAGGACGGCAGAATCCGCGCCGAGGTGAAAGCTATCGGCGACGATACCGTTCTGGCGCTGTATGACGGTCGGGGACGCCTGCGCACGCTGGTGAGCACCGACAGCATCGTCTTCTACAGCGCGGACGGCAAGATAGCCAAGAAGGTGGACGCACGGCAGGCGGAGGACGGAGCCGGTCAGCCATGATGGCGCAGGGCAGATCAGGGCGCTGGCTCAGCATCACCAGCGACGAGTATCTGGACCGGATGAAAGCGGGATGGACCGGGCAGATGGTGGGTGTGAGTTGGGGCGCGCCTACGGAGTTTCGCTACACAGGGCAAATCATCCCGGAAAACGAGGTGCCCGCATGGCGTCCCGAAATGGTGAACTCGGCGTTCGGGCAGGACGATCTGTATGTGGAGATGACCTTCCTGCGCACGCTGGAACGCCATGGGATGGGAGTAACCATCCGGCAGGCAGGTATCGACTTCGCCAACAGCCGCTATGCGCTGTGGCACGCCAACCGACAGGGACGCGAGAATCTACGGCGCGGCATCGCACCGCCCGACTCCGGGCATCCTGCTTTCAATCCCCACGCCGACGACATCGATTACCAGATCGAGGCAGACTTCAGTGGTTTGATTGCGCCGGGGCTACCGCAGGTCGCCATAGACCTCGGCGAGGTCTTTGGGCGACTGATGAACTACGGGGATGGCGTTTACGGCGGGCAGTTCGTCGGCGGGATGTATGCTACCGCTTTTTTCGAGAAAGACCCTGTGAAGATTGTCGAGGCAGGGCTTCGCTGTATCCCCGCACGAAGCCAGTATGCCGAAGCCATTCGAGACGTGCTCGGCTGGTACCGGCGTTACCCGCAGGAGTGGGAGCGGACGTGGGAGCTGGTCGAGCGCAAGTATAACCGCTCGCCCGAGTACCGACGGTTCTCCTGCGCGCAAGGTGCGTTCAACATCGACGCCAAGCTGAACGGCGCCTACGTTGCGATGGGGTTGCTGTACGGACAGGGGGATATCGAGCGCACCATCACCATCGCCATGCGCTGTGGGCAGGATTCGGACTGCAACCCCTCCAACGCGGCGGGCGTGCTGTTCACCACCATCGGCTTCTCGCGCCTGCCCGAGCAGTTCACGTCGCATCTTGACCCCAGAGCCACCTTCGCCTTCGAGCCGTATACCTTCGAGCAGCTGATACAGGTGTGCCTTCGTTTGGCGAGGCAGGCGGTGGTGCGCTACGGCGGAAAGGTGGAACGCGAAAGAGACGGCAAGGAAGTATGGCGTATCCCGGCGAGGGAACCGCGTGCGTCGGCGTTGGTGCAGAGCTGGTCGCCGCGACAGGCGCAGGGAGTGCGTTACAGTCCGCGCGACATGGCGCGCATCCGTGAGCTGCCCTGGGCGCAGGCGCTGGTGAAGCGTTTTGAGGCGTGGGCACCCGGCTGGACTCTGCACGATTGCGGCGAGGAGATGGAGCCGGGCTGGCGCGAGGAGTGGAACGGCAAACGCAGCGTCTTTGTGACGCATCCTCTGGATCGACAGACACCGTGCCGTATCACCCGCAGGCTGCAGGTGCCTGCGCAGGGGAAGACTCACTTGCTGCTGACGGTAGGACATCATCCCGATGGCGACTGGACGCTGGTGGTGCGCGCTAACGGACGGGAGCTGGTGAGCCAGCATGTGGGCAACGACACTGCACGCAGTGGGTGGCTGGACGTCAGCGTAGACCTGTCCTCGCTGGCAGGGCAGGAGGTACAGCTGGAGCTGCTGAACGAGCCGAGTGGATGGGCGTGGGAAGCCGGTTACTGGGCGCGCATCGAGGTAACGAATGACTGACGGGAGAGCGCACCTGCGCTCTCCCGTCCGCTTCATGTCAGCCGCAGGGGTGGTGATTTACAGCCGGTTCTGCAGGGCGAAGCGGAAGTGGTACAGTTTGACCGATCCGCCCCTCTTGAACCACTTCGCATGTCCGTCCGCGAAGCTCAGGTTGGCGCCTTCGTTGTGGCGATAGCGGATATTGCCCACGCGCCCCGTCGCATTCCATGTCGCGATGGGGTTGGGGGCATCGGCGTCGATGTTTGTCCCGTCTGGCAGCCGCCACAACAGAACCGAATTGGGGTTGACCTGATTGTCATCCCAGTAGTTCTCTGGCGGGATAGCACCTGTCACCGGGTTCTGCCACACCTCAGGTGTCCACCAGTTCCAGAAGGTGGACGAGGAGTGCCAGCCCCACTCCGGAACCTGCCCCGTGTCGCCCTGCAGAATGGTCTCGGCGGGGCGTGGCATTGCCGCCTGCGATCGGTAATTTAGCACGTCGTTGTAGGCGTACGCCCACGACCGCGGCACCGTCGCTGAGGGGCAACCGCGAATGCCCGAGCCTGACCACAGCGCAGTATCCTTGGTGTAGGGCCACAGGAGCTGCATGTACCAGACGGTGGTATCGCCTCCCTGGCGATAGTCATAGCCGGGCGGCATCACTTCGTCGTAGTCCTGAATGTACATCATGGTTGCCAGCCCGATCTGCTTGCAGTTGGACAGACACCGGGTCTGGCGAGCCTTCTCGCGAGCCTGCGAGAACACCGGGAACAGGATCGCTGCCAGAATCGCGATAATCGCGATGACGACGAGCAGCTCGATAAGGGTAAAAGCCCTTCTCATGGTTGGGAGACCTCCTTTTTGTGAAATCGGTTTGAAATTGTCAATGTGCCCCGAAGTTCACTGCAGAAACTGCGAATCACGGCTGACATGAAACGATTAAGAGCTTGGTACTTCAAGTATATAAGAATGCTACAAAAAAGTCAAGCGGTTCTCATGGCACCCACAGGAAAATTATGTCCATGTGGATTTCGGTCATCGTGGGACAGGCGCGAACGCCGGTCGTGCGCTGCTTTCCTCGCGCTAATGGTATAATAAAATCCCAAAGGAGGAGTTTGCGGTATGCCCACCCTGTTCGAAAAAATCTGGAACGCACATGTCGTCCACGAGGAACCCGGACGACCCACTTTGCTCTACATAGACCGCCATTTCGTACACGAGGTGACCTCACCGCAGGCGTTCGACGGTTTGCGCGAGGTGGGGCGCAAGGTACGCCGTCCTGATTTGACATTCGCCACTATGGACCACAACGTGCCGACGCAGGACCGCTTCAACATCACGGACCCCATCTCCAGAACGCAGATCGAGGTGCTCCGACGCAACTGCCGTGAGTTCGGAATCACGCTGTTCGACCTCGACAGCGACGACAACGGCATCGTGCACGTCATCGGTCCGGAGCTGGGCATCACGCTGCCCGGCTTGACCATCGTGTGCGGGGACAGCCATACCGCCACGCATGGCGCGTTCGGGGCGCTGGCGTTCGGCATCGGCACCTCCGAGGTGGAACATGTGCTGGCAACGCAGACCCTGCCGCAAATGAAGCCTCGCACCATGGCGATAGTGCTGGAAGGCAGACGCCCGCTCGGCGTCACCGCCAAAGACCTGATTCTGGGCATCATCGGGCGAATCGGCACGGGTGGCGGCACCGGCTGTGTCGTGGAGTACATGGGCGAGGCGGTTCGGGCGTTGAGCATGGAAGAGCGTCTGACCATCTGCAACATGTCCATCGAGGCAGGTGCACGTGCCGGCATGATTGCCCCCGACGAAACCACCTTCACCTATCTGGAAGGGCGTCGCTTCGCTCCGCAGGGCAAGCAGTTCGAGCGAGCCGTAGCGTACTGGCGCACGTTGCCGTCCGACACGGATGCGAAGTTCGACCGCGAGGTGCGCCTCGATGTGTCCACCTTTGCGCCCTATGTGACCTGGGGTACCAGTCCGGATCAGGTGGTGGAGGTGACCGACTGTGTGCCCGCCCCGGCGTCGTTCGCCGATGAGACGAAAGCAAAAGCGGCGGAGCGCGCCCTCAAGTACATGGGGTTGAAGCCCGGCACGCCGATAGAGGAAATCCGTGTGGACCGCGTGTTTATCGGTTCCTGTACCAACGGCCGACTGAGCGACCTGCGTGCGGCAGCAGCGGTGGTGAAGGGCAAGAGGGTCGCCTCGCACGTGCGGGCGATGGTGGTGCCCGGCTCGCAGCGAGTCAAGCGGCTTGCCGAAGAGGAAGGTTTGCATGAGGTTTTTCTGCAGGCAGGTTTCGAGTGGCGCGATTCGGGCTGCAGCATGTGCCTGGGAATGAACCCCGACATCCTCCAACCGGGAGAGCGCGCGGCGTCCACCAGCAACCGCAATTTCGAGGGCAGGCAGGGGCGTGGTGGGCGTACCCATCTGGTCAGCCCGGAGATGGCGGCGGCTGCAGCGATAGCCGGGCATTTTGTGGACATCCGCGAGTGGTATCGCGAGGGCAAAATCGCTGAGGAGGTACTGCGCCGATGAGACCGTTCAACACACTGACCGCGCTGGTGGCTCCGCTCGACCAGCCGAACGTGGACACTGACCAGATTGTGCCCAAGCAGTTCCTGAAGCGTGTGGAGCGCACCGGCTTCGGGCAGTTCCTGTTCTACGACTGGCGGTTTTTGCCCGACGGCTCGCCCAATCCGGAGTTTGTGCTGAATCAGCCACGCTATCAGGGGGCGCAGGTTCTGCTGACGCGCGAGAACTTCGGCTGCGGCTCCAGCCGGGAACATGCACCCTGGGCGTTGCTGGACTACGGCTTTCGGGTGATTATCGCGCCCTCTTTCGCCGACATCTTTCGCACCAACTGCACCAAGAACGGTATCCTCCCTGTGGAGCTGCCTGCGGATGTGGTGGACGACCTCTTCCGGCGCGTTACGGCGCAGGAGGGATACCGGCTGACCGTGGACCTCGAGGCACAGAGTGTCATCGGCAGCGATGGTTTTGCCTGCACGTTCGAAATGGACCCGTTCCGCAAGAAGTGCCTTCTGGAGGGACTGGACGATATCGGCTTAACCCTGCAGGTTGAGGACAAAATCGCGGCATACGAGGCGAGCCATAGTGAGCCGTGGCAGGCGGCGATAGCTGGACGCTAGGAGAGTGCCTTTCTGCAGTGTGGTACAATACTGGTGGTTGACCAGATGAAGGTGGCGCCGAATGGCACTCTCCCCTTCCGACATAGAGCAGTTCATCGAGATTGTCCGCAAGGACCCAAACCTGCGCCAGCGCGTGTTTCGCGCGATTGCCGAGGAGGAGTTACTTGCTCTTCCTGCGCGCCTCACCTCCCTGACCGAGGAGTGGGAGAGGCGAATGTCCCGCATCGAAACCATCCTGCAAGAGGTAGCAGAACGTCAGGCTCGCACCGAGCAGGAGATAGCGGCATTTCGCGAGGCGACGGAGCGCCGTTTCCAGAAAGTGGAGCAGGAGATAGCGGCATTTCGCGAGGCGACGGAGCGCCGTTTCCAGAGAGTGGAGGCAGACCTCTCCTCGCTGGTCGGCTGGCAATGGGAGGAACACTACACCCGACACATTTACGCCTACTTCGGGCAATACCTGCGCGGCTTGCGGCTCCTGCGTCCATCCGACCTGGACACGCACGTGCAGGACGTTCTCTCTGCGGAAGAGGTCAAAGACCTGTATCAGGCAGACGTGCTTGCACGTGGCCGCCTGCGCGCTGCTCCTGACGGCTGGATATATCTGGTGATGGAGGTCTCGAGGGTTATCGATGAGGGCGACGTGGCTCGCTCGCGTCGCCGGGCAGACCTCGTTCGCAAAGCGGGGCTACCCTGTCTGGCGGCGGTTGGTGGAGAACGCATCACCGACGCGGCTCGTCTGGAGGCACGACATTCTCGGGTCCTGGTGGCGCTCGACGGGGAAATGCAGGAAGGCTGGGAAGAGGCGCTGGCTCTTTCTACGCCGGGGCAGACCAGGTGATTTGACATTGTGACGGGTGCCTGTTTGTGTCGTCACAAAGAGAACCGTCACAGTCACGCCGCCGTAGCACATGGTATAATGACCTCAGGAGAACCTGAGGAGACCTGTATGCTTTCTGACGAGACGATCCAGTCTTTTCTGACGGCACATCCCATTGCCGTTTTCGGCGTGTCGCGCGACCCCGAGAAATATGGGTACAAGGTGTATCGAACCCTGAAAGACAAGAACCTGCCCGTATACGGTATTAATCCCCGTGCTACCGAAGTGGACGGCAATGTGCTCTACCCTGACTTCCAGTCTCTGCCAGAAGTGCCGCAGGCGGTTGTGACTGTGGTGCCCCCTGAGGTCACCCGCGAAGTAGTCCAGCAGGCGTTGCAGGCAGGCGTGCGTCTTATCTGGATGCAGCCCGGCTCGGAACATGCGGAAGCCATCTCTGCGGCAGAGCAGGTAGGCGCCACGGTGGTGTACGGCGGTCCCTGCATCATGGTGATTGCCAAGACCTACCTGCGGTAGCCTCAACACGTTCATGCAGTGCAAGGCTGATGCTCGCAGGAATCCCGGCGTCCGTACGGAATGCTGGAAAGGGAGGGAGATACGCCCATGGCAGAGCAGAAACCCTGCGACTTCCTGATGGGAGTCATCGTTCCGTTCTGGACGCCGGTAGACGCAGAAGGTAAACTGGACACGGCAGGCACTCGCGGCATGGTGGACTACCTCGCCGACTCGGGCGCGGTGCGCTCGATATTCGGGCGCAGCGGCATGGGCAAGTGGCACACTTTCACGGTTGACGAGACAAAGCGGTTCACCGACGTGCTGGTGCCAGCCTGTCGCAAGCGTGGCGTCGGCGTACTCATTGGCGCCATGGGAGAGTGCATCGGCAGGGAGCGCGGGGTCCGACCGGAGGCAGCCCGATACACCGAGCAGAGCATCGAGCTGGTGAATTATGCCCAGCGAGCGGGCGCCGATGCCGCTGTGCTGGTGATACCCGATATGCTAACGATGAAGGACACACCGCCCCCGGAAGTGGTGTGGCAGTATTACAAAGCGGTGCACGACGCCACGCGCCTGCCACTGGTGCTGTACCAACCGGGTGGCACCGATCCCGCCTATCATCTCTCTCCCGACCTGATGCGCCGATTGCTTAGCCTGCCGCGTATCGCCGGGCTGAAACTGTCCACGTCGCAGGAGGAGGTGTTTGCTCCCATTGCCGAGCTGGTGCGAGGCACCGGTTTTGCGCTCATCGCGGGCGATGAGCGGTTCTATCTGCGAGCGCTGGAGCTGGGTGCCTGCGGGGTCATCGGCGGTGGATGTTCTGCCTACCCCGAGGTGCTGTGGGCGGTGCGATATTTCTACGCGAAGGGAGACGCCGTGCGGGCACGGCAGGCACAGGAGACGGTGTGGCGGTTGATGGATGTGAAGAAGGGGCTGGATGCCTGCGTGCTGTGGAAGCAGGTGATGACCGCCAGCGGCGGCAAGTTCCAGCCCTACGACCGCAGCGGCACACCTCCTTACCCGAGATCGGTCGTCGCCGAGGCGCTGCAGGAATGGAGGCGGTTGACCGCGCCCTCCCGCCGGTTGTGCCATGCCCAGCGCTCCCGGAACCGAGACAGGATGGCATAGGTGCCGGTTTACGACTATCACAGCGATGACCAGTCCGCACGGGAACGCATGGTGCGGTATCAGCTGGAGGCACGCGGTATCCACCATCCGCGCGTTCTGGACGCCATGCGCAGCGTACCCCGCCACCTTTTCGTGCCCGCCGAGCGCGCTGGAGACGCCTATTCCGACCATGCGCTGCCCATTGGAGAGGGGCAGACCATTTCCCAGCCCTATATGGTGGCGCTGATGACCCAGCTGCTGGACCCCGCCCCCTCCGACCGCGTGCTGGAAGTCGGCACGGGGAGTGGCTATCAGGCAGCGATACTGGCGGAACTGGCAGATGAGGTCGTCACCGTCGAGCGGGACCCGGTTCTCTCAGAGAGGGCGCAGGAGGTGCTCGATGCGCTCGGCTACCGGAACATCACCTTTGTGGTGGGCGACGGCACCGAGGGGTATCTTCCTCTTGGACCCTACGACCGTATCATCGTTACCGCAGGCGCACCCTTCATCCCGCAACCCCTCATCGAGCAGCTGACGCCCGGCGGAAAGCTGGTGATACCCGTAGGGCACCGTTACGAACAGGTGTTGACCGTCGCCGAGAAGGATGCGGAAGGACATCTGCACCTGTCCGAGCACGGGTATTGTGTGTTTGTGCCCCTGATTGGCAGGCACGGTTGGCGGTCAGAGTTAGACGGCGAGCCAGAACCGGACGACTTGCCCTGAACACCGCCTCATGCTCCGCACCACAGGCAATACGCCTCCACGTGATACAGGTTGTTCAGAAGCGGTTCGGTGTAGGCGATGGCGCCAAACTCCGCCCCGCCGATATGATGTTGCCTGCCCACGTGGTTGTTCCAGTCCACCCCTTCGGTCAGGAGGCCGTGCTCGCCGTAGTGGTGTTTGCTGATTGCCAGCAGGATGTCCAGCGCCACCTGCTCGAAGCGCTTTTCGCCGGTCAGCCGGTGCGCCTCCAGATAGGCGATGGCTGCTTCAGCGTTTTCCCACAGGTAGGCGGTATCCCAGCTGTCCTCCATATACAGCAAGCCCTTCGTGGCGACACCGTTGCGGTCCTCGTGCAGGATGAACCGCTCCAGACCGGGCAGAACCCTGCGCAGAGCGAATTCCTGCAGGGACGTCTCGCCGAGCAGTTCCGCCGCGCGTACCAGCGTACGGAAGGCGATGGCATACGCCACGTTCTCCTGCCGGTCGTAGGTGTCGTGGTTGACGCTTCCGAAGAACCCTCCCGCTTTGACGAAGGCATCGATTGCCCGTCGCAGTGACGTTCGGTAATTGCCCAGTGCGCGACGGGTCAGCTCCGTCCACATCCAGAGCATGTGGGTGCCGTCGCCGCTGACGTCGAAGATCGGGTCGTTGCCTCCCTCTGCCGCGTGGGGATATGGGGCTCCCTGTGGAGTGATACGGCGGGGAAACCAGCCGCTGGGCAGGATGGGTGTGATAGCGGTGAGCCAGTGTGCCGTCGCGTGGGCGCAGGCGGTCAGCTTCTGTACGAGTGCCGGGTTATCGGTGCGGTCGGCGCATTCCAGCATCTGCACGACAACCCGCGCCGTACTACCCGGACAGAACCAGTCGCCGTTGTGCTTGAAGTTCAGGTA
>OGCI01002564.1_pt1 | contig 11775 bp, 17 predicted proteins | sample 1570021 | NCBI WGS metagenome assembly OGCI01 (sample SAMN06264664, study PRJEB24512) | hot springs metagenome | isolation source: Hot spring water | place: South Africa: Tshipise | collected 2015-06-21
CGCCGCCGCCGTGGCGGCAAGCCCCCTCGCCCCCCTCCCCGCCCCGCCCCCCGGCTCCGATGGTTCGGCGCCGCGCGGCCATCGAGTCGTCCCGTGCCGTCTGGAAAAAAGAGGTGGCCGTTCGGCCGCGGCCGCCAGCGGCCGCCGAGCTGGTCCCCGTGATCAAATCCGCCTTCCGCGCCGAACGCACACCGGAGGCGCTGGTGTGGATCGCAGAGGTCGAGTCCTCGATGGATCCCGGCGCCCGCAGCCCGCGCGGGGCGGTCGGTTTGTTCCAGTTGATGCCGGGAACGGCGCGGTCGCTGGGTCTGTCCCTCACGCCTAAGGACGAACGGACTGATCCAGTCCGTAGCGCGCAGGCCGCCGCGCGCCTTTTGCGTCGTCTCCACGGGCGGTTCGGCTCGTGGCCGCTGACCCTGGCCGCGTACAACGCCGGCGAAGGCCGCGTTGGGGCGCTACTGCGGGAACGCCGAGCGACTGCGTTCGACGAGATCTCGGATGGCCTGCCGATCGAGACTCGAATGTACGTGCCCCGCGTCCTCGAAACCATCCGGGCGCGCGAGGGCATAGACCCGGACCGCCTGCCCGCCCCCGCCTGACGGCTACTTCAGCAAGGCACCGATCAACACGCCGACGCCCGTGAAGATCAGGTAGGCAAACGCCGCCCGCATCGAGATCGACGTCCAGTACAGGTCCAGCGAAATCCGGTGGCCGGCGTTGAGCAGCATCACCAACACCGCCACCGCGATCAGCACCAGCGTCCAGATCATCTTCCGGCTCATGTCGTCATGTCCCCATAAGCGGTCAGGGTATCGGACACTCGCCTCCGCGTAAAGCGCAGGGTGGCACGCCGAGCTCCGGACCGCCGGAGCCGGTCGGGTCCGGGACCGGCCTCTACCTCGAGCCGAGCGGTCCGTCGCCTCCCTCCACAGGATGACGGAACAGATCTCCTGAATCCACCTTTTGGGGTAAGCTGGTGCACGAATGCAACAGCACCCGATCGGCCGCAGACAAGGAGTTATGGATGAGCACGACACGTTGGGCGATGCTGGCGGCCGCGATCCTCGCCGGATCCGCGCCGGCTTTCAAGGTGTACATCTTCGCCGACATGGAGGGTTGCACCGGCATTCAAAGCAGCGAGCAGATTAACGGCCCCCGCGCCGACGAGGGTCGCCGGGCGATGGAGGAGGACATCAACGCCTGCGTCACCGGATGTTTTGCGGCCGGCGCCACGGAGGTCGTGGTGCGGGACGGGGGCACAGCCGCGGCCGCAACGTCGATCCGGCCTGCATCGACCCACGGGCCCGCTTGATCCAGGGAGCCACGCCCGGCGAACGGTTCAAGGAGATCGACGGATCCGAGGCGCTGATCCTGCTCGGTTACCACGCCCGCGCCCTGACGCCCAGCGGCGTGCTGGCGCACACGTATTCGTCGGCCTCGATCCAGCGGATGCGCCTGAACGGCCGCGACGTCGGCGAGATCGGCGTGGACGCCGCCATCGCGGCGGAACGGGGCGTCCCCGTTGTCCTGGTGATCGGCGACGACAAAACCCTCGCCGAGGCGGCAGAATGGGTGCCCGGCGCGCTGGGATGCGAAACCAAATCGCGACCCTCCGGCCCCCCCGGCGAAGGCGGCCGCCCGGCCACACCGGGAGGCTCGCCTTCTGCTATGCTGGTCCCGATGCATCTTCCCCGTGTTGTGGTCCGGCTCAAGGCCGGCCGCGAACATAGCGCGCTCCACCGGCACCCCTGGATCTTCTCCGGCGCGATCGCCGACGTCGTGGGGCCGCCGGCCGAGCCCCTCGCCGTGGCCGACGTGGTTTCCGCCGAGGGAGCGTGGGTGGCCGGCGGCGTCTACCACGCCGGCGCGAACCTCGCGGTGCGGCTCTACTCGTGGGCGGAGTCCGAGCCGGTCGGCCCGGAGCTGCTCGCCCGGCGCATCGAAAAGGCCTGCCGCCGACGCCGGGAGGCCCTGCGAACCGTGCCGATGCCGGACACCGACGCGTTCCGGCTGGTCCACTCCGAGGCCGACGGCGTGTCGGGTCTGATCGTCGACCAGTACGCCGACGCCCTCTCGGTGCGGGTCACCGCGTTAGCCATCGGCGTCTGGATCGATCCGGTTCTCGACGCGCTTCAGGTCGCGACCGGCGTGGCCGTCCGGTCCGTCCGCGCGGATCCCGACGCGGTGGAACGCGAGGGGTTGGACGGCGACGCGATCGCGTCACGCAGCCGCGGTCCGACCGTCGCGCGGTTCCGCGAACACGGGGCGGTCTTCGAGGCGGATCTCGCCTCGGGTCAGAAAACGGGTTTCTTCCTCGACCAGCGGGAGAATCGGCGACGAACGGCGGCGTGGGCCTGCGGTCGAAGGATGTTGAGCGCGTATTGCTACACCGGCGCCTTCGAGGTGCATGCCGCGCGCGCGGGAGCGACGGAGATCGTCGGGCTGGACGTGTCCGAGCCCGCCCTCGCTGCGGCGCGCCGTCACCATCAGATGAATGGCACCTCCGTCGCGAACGACTACCAGAAAGCCGATGTGCCCGCCGCGCTGCGTCGTTTTCGCGACGAGAGGCGGACGTTCGATCTGATCGTGCTCGATCCTCCCCGCTTCGTCTTCACCCGGGCAGGCAGGGAACGGGGCCTGCGGGCCTACAAGGACATCAACCTGCTCGCGATGAAGCTGCTGGCGCCCGGCGGGGTGCTGGCGACCTTTTCCTGCTCGGGCCTGGTCTCGTGGGACGAGTTTTCCGCGATGGCGCGGTGGGCGGCGGTGGATGCGGGGCGCGACGTGCGGGTGATCGAGCGGCTGGGACAGCCCTTCGACCACCCGACGCTGCTGACGTTCCCCGAAAGCGAGTATCTGAAGGGGCTGCTGTGTCAGGTGGACTGACAGGACGCGGGCGGAAGAAATGCGCCGCCCCTCCGATGGCCGGTTCGCCGGTGCGGCCCAGTTCCGGCGCTCGCCGTCCGCCGGAAAAGCTCGACCCGGCGCAACCTATGGGAGCGCTCGTCGAGCGGATCTGGGAGGAGATCTGCCGTGCGTCGCCGGGCGCGGCGGGAGCCGACCCGGAGGCGCGTCTTCGCGCGGAGCTGGGGCGCCGGTGGGCGGAGATCGTCGGACCGCGCCTGGCCGCACGGCTCTCGCCGGGGCCGACCGTCGAGGGTCGGCGCCTGCGGGTGTGGGCAGACCATTCGGTTGCGCTGTACGAGGCCCGTGCGACGCTGCGGAACCTGGTCGAGCGCGTCCGGGCGGCGATCCCGGAGTCCCCCTGGACCGAGGTCGAGTTCCGCCTGTCGCAGGAGCGAAAGCAAGGGCGGCCGCCCCCTCGCCGGGCCTAATAGTGATGGCCGTGGACGCGGGAGGTCCGAAAGCCGTAGAGGGCGATCACCGCAAAGCAAATCAGCGGGAGCGCGAACGAAACGCGCACGCTCGACATCGTCATGGCGCCGTAATGGAACGCGGGTTGGTCCATGATCCACCCCTGCAGCGGCGGCATGATCGCCCCGCCGCCGATGGCCATGATCAGGCCGGCGGCGCCCAGCTTGGCGTCGTCGCCAAGGCCTTTCAGCGCGATGCCGTAGATGGTCGGGAACATCAGCGACATGCAGGCCGAGACACCCACTAGGCAGTAGAGGCCGGCCATCCCGCGCAGGAACACCGTGCCGAGGATCAGGGCGAACCCGCCCGAGGCCAGCGACAACAGCAGGCCCCCGGGGCTGAAGAACTTCAGCAAGTACGTGCAGACGAACCGGAACGAGACGAAGGTCATCATCGCGATCATGTTAAACCACTGCGCGCGCTCCTTCGTCATGCCCAGCTCGTGCTCGCCGTATTGGATGATGAACGTCCAGCACATGATCTGCACGCCGACGTAAAACGCCTGCGCGATCACGCCCTCGATGTACCGACCGTTGCGCACCAGCCGCCGCAGTGTGCCGATCAGATCCAGCTGTTTGTGTTCCTCGCCCGCCGTGCGGGGCAGGCGAGAGAGCGCAAAGGCAACCAGCACCAGCAACACCACCAATCCCAGGGCCGCGTACGGCCCGACGATCACGTCGAGATCGTGTTTGGCCAGCGCCTCGAAGGCAGCGGGGTCGGCGGCCCGCAGTTGCATCCGCTCAGCCTCGCTGCGGGGATCGAGGTGGCGGAGGATCGTATTCTTCGCCACCAGCATGCCGGTCAGCGAGCCGAGCGGGTTGAACGCCTGCGCGAAGTTGAGGCGCCGCGTGGCGTTTTCCTCGGCGCCCATCGCCAACACGTAGGGGTTGGCGCTCGTCTCCAGGAACGATAGCCCGCAGGTCATGATGAAGTACGCCAGCAGGAACGCCCAGAACGCCATCATCCAGCCGGCGGGGATGAACAGGAAACAACCGGCCGAGTACAGCGCCAGTCCCATCAGGATGCCCGTCTTGTAGGTGAACCGTTTGATGAAGAGTGCGGCCGGGACCGCCATCACGCAGTAGCCGCCGTAAAAGGCGAACTGCACCAACGAACTCTGAAAATTGCTGATGAGAAGGATGTTCTTGAAGGCCGCCACCATCGGGTTGGTGATGTCGTTGGCGAACCCCCACAGCGCGAAGAGCGTCGTCACGAGGGCGAAGGGCAGGAGAATTTCCCGGGCCACCACCGGCGGGCGTGGGGTCGTCTCGGTCATGGTCGCTCGTCCTCCCGGCGGCGTCGGCTGCCGCCATTGACACGGCATAATGGCGAGACCCCTCCGTACCGGTCAAGCAACACCTCCTACGGCCAGCGGTGCGCGCGACCCTAACAAAAGGGCCATCGTGCGCCAAGTGGAGCCCGAGGATGAATGACCGTCACGGTACATCCCGTGACGCGATGGGCGTGCGCCGCCTGGATGGTAGCCGCCGTGGCGGCCAACCGCACCGGATCGGCCAGATCCATCTGCGCGCCCGCGCCCCGGCCACCGCCGACCCAAAACACCCACGACGGCAAATGGACATCCTTCCGCCTGGAGCTGCTCCCTCCGATCCGGGAGGGCATCGCCGTGGCGCGCGGCCAACGGTTTCTTCCGCGCGTCGGCGATCCTAACCGGCTACGGCCCGCCGGGATGAACGTTGGCTGGGAGGCGCCCGGCTCGTACGACGTCAAGATCGAACTTCAGGGGCTGAGCCTGACCGCCGTTCCGTACTGACGTCCAACCCTTGGACAGACTGCCGCACGCCGTTTCCAACCCTTGGACGGCGCCGCGGCCGGCGCCCCGGCGGCTGCCACGACGGGCTTTTCAAGCGGCCGCGCCGCGGGTAAAAGAAGCCGGCGGCGGCACGCCCGATGCGGCCGCCCGCCCGGAGGCCTGAGCATGGAGCGGCGTGCATGGCGCACGGCGGTGCTGGCGGTGCTGTGCTTCTCCGCATGGCAGGCGATCGCGCGCGACCTGTCGCCGCTGTCGCTGGCGGGATCGGCGGCGATGGCCGCCGCGGCGGCGCTCCTCTCCGCGCGCGTCTTCGAGGCCGTCAATCCCGCCGAGGCCGCCCGGCCCTTCGTCCGGCTCGACCTGCTCGCCTGGTTCGGCGTGGAAATGGCCGCGCATAGCTACCTGGCGGCCGCCGAGCTGGCCGGCCGCATCCTGACGGGCCGGTACCATCCCGGCACCGTCCGCATCCGAACGCGTCTCCGCTCCCGGCTGGGGCGGGTGGTACTGGCCAACGCGATCACCCTCGTGCCGGGGACGTTGTCGGTGTGGCTGCGTGACCGCCACATCTACGTCCACTGGTTCACTGTGAAGACGCGCCACTCGGTCCGGGCCGGCCGACTGATCAAGGACCGCCTCGAACGGGTGCTGGCGAAGGTGTTCGGATGAACTGGCTCGTCGCGGCGCTGCTGGGCCTGACCGGCATCAGCCTGATCCGGCTCCTGGTCGGGCCGACGTTGTTCGACCGGCTGGTCGGCCTCAACCTCGCCTCGGGGCAGATCGTGTTGCTGCTCTGCACCGAGGCCGTGCGGACGGGACGGGGCTACTACCTCGACGTGGCGATGATCTATGCGCTGCTGTCCTTTGTCGAGATCCTGGTCTTCGTGCGGTGGCGACCCGGAGGGGCGGCGCAGTGAGTACGGCGCTATTGATCCTCGGCGTGGCGCTGATCTTTTTCGGGGCGCTCGGCGTGGCCATCTTACCGGATCTGTTCCTGCGCCTGCATGCGGCGACCAAATGCGGCGTCACCGGCTCGGCGACGGTGCTGATCGGACTGGCGCTGCGGTCGGGGTCGGCGGACATGGCCGCCCGCCTGGCACTGATCACGGTCTTTCTTGTGGCCACCGCGCCGCTGGTGCCCCACATCCTCGGCGTGGAGCGGCTGCTGGAGCAGGAGGACGGTAAAGGGCGATGAGCGAGCGGATCCTCATGGGCTTTATGCTGGCGATGGCCGCCGTCGTCGTGTGGGGGCGCACGCTGACGGTCTCCCTGCTGGGCCTGAGCATGTTCAGCATGTTCCTGACCGCCATGTACCAGTTGCGGCATGCGCCGGACGTCGCCATGACGGAGGCGGCGCTGGGGGTCGGCCTGACCACGCTGGTGTTCCTGATCGCGATCCGCCGGACGGGAGAGGGCGGCGATGATTGACCTGGCGGGATATTTGCGTCCCGACCGCATGTTGCGGATCGGACCGGCCGACCGCGGAGCGCTCCTGCGCCGCCTGCTGGCTCACGCCTCGCCGGCGGGGCCGGCGGCCGATCCAGAGCAGTTCTCCTCGGTCGACCTGGGACATGGCTTCATGCTCTGCCACACGCGTACCTCCGCGGGCGGGGACTTCCGGGTGGTTGTCGGGATGCTCGAGGAACCGTTCCGGTGGGGGCGCGGCGAGCCGGTGCACACCGTCTTTTGCGTTTTGGTGCCGATCGACCGGTCCCGCGACTATCTCACCCTGCTGGCCCGCCTGAGCCGGTTTCTGTCCGACGCGGAGACGGAGGCGGCGTTTCGCGCGCGGGACGCCTGTCGCGTGGCGGAGCTGGCGGCGGCGTTTCGGACCGGGGGAGCGGAGGCGCCATGATGATGGTCGTCATCCTGCGCGACGAATCCCGCGTCGAGACCGTCGTTCGCGCGCTGGTCGAGCTGGGCATGTTCGACAGCACGGTGCTCGACGGCGAGTCGGTCGAAACGCTCGCGGTACGGACGGTGCCGTTGTTCGAGGCGATCGGCGGATGGTTCGGCGAGAGCCGCGCGTACAACCGGGCGCTGATCGTCGCGCTGGACGATCGGCGCGAGGCCGACGCCGTCGTGGACCTCTGCCGCCGGGACGGCCTTGACCTCGCCGACCCGGCGACCGCGTGCGTGCTGCTGCTGCCTGCCGAGCGGTACCGGCCCCAGGAGGCCGAAGGAGGCCGCGATGCGGCTGTCTGAGTCGCCGATCCTCGACCTCACCCTGCGGGCGCTGTTCCCGTTTGTGGTGATCTTCAGCTTTCAGCTCTTCTCGTACGGCGCGAACTCGCCCGGCGGCGGGTTTCAGGCCGGCGTCGTCTTCGGCACGATCGTTATCGCGCTCGATCTGCTGTGGGAGCGTCCAGTCTATCCGACCTCCTTCTACGAGCGGATCGAGCTGCTCGGCCTGGCCATCCTCTGGGTTGCGTTCCTGGTGGGCTGGGCGTGGGAGGGGCACCCGTTCGCCGCCTTCTACGCATGGCGCGCGCCGGGGCTGCTGTTCTCCAATGCGTTCCTCTGGCTGCTGAACCTGGCGATCTTTCTCGAGGTGGCCGGGTCGATCGTGCTGATCGTCCGTCGGCTGCTGGGGGAGGAGGAATGAGGCGCGTCGCCCTTCGCCTTGCCGCGGCCTCCGCCGTCGCCGTGGGGGTGTGGGGCGCCGCACGCGCGCCGATCCCCACCTCGCGGCCCACCCCCACGACGGAAGTCGCTCGCGAGCTGGCCGTCACATTGAATGTGCGCAACCTCGTGGCCGCCATCTATCTCGGGCCCCGCATGCTCGACACCTTCCTCGAGGTGACCGTCATCGTCCTGGCCGCCGTGGGCATGAGGCACCTCGCCGGCGGAAAGGGGGGACCTCCGTGACCCTCCTCATCGTCGCCCTCGCGGTCTGGGGGCTGGTCGCGTCGGATCACCTGATCCGCAAAGTGATGTGCCTGGCGATGCTCGAAAGCATGGTCATTCTCGAGTTTTTGCGGCTGGGCATGGTGGAGGACGGGAGCGCGCCCATCCTCGGCGGTGGCCCGTCCAGCCCGATGGTGGACCCGCTCCCGCAGGCCCTCATGCTGACCGCAATTGTGATCGGGGTGTGTTTCAACGCGCTGGCGGCGGCGCTCATCGTGCGGCTGCGCGCCTCGGGACGGTCGCTGCGGGCCTCGGAACTGCATGACGACTGAGGCGGCGGCGGTTTTGGCGTTTCCGCTCGTTCCGCTGCTGGCCGCGGCGGCGGCGTTGTCGGCGCAGGTGCTGGCTCGTCGCGACTGGACGAAGTGGGCGGTCCGGTGGGCGGCGGTGGCACAACTGGGGTTGGCCGTCGCGATGGCGGCCGCCGTCGCCGGCGGAGCGCCGCCGTTGCGGTTCGCCGTCAGCGCGATGCCGCTTTCGATCGAGTTGGCGTTCGGCGCCGACCGGCTCGGACTGTGCGCCGCCTACGCCGCGCCGCTGGCGCTGTGCATCGGGCGGGTGGACCAGCTGGCGAAGCCGGCCCTCCGGCTGCTTCTCCTGTTTTACATGGGCGGGTGCGCCGGCGCCGTGGTCGCGGGGGATGTCTTCAACTTCTTCGTGTTTTACGAAGTCATGACCATGGCCGCCTATGTGCTCGTCGCCGCCCGCGAACGGTATTACGCGGCGACGAAGTACATGCTCTTCGGCGCCGCCGGCTCGATCTGCCTGCTGGCGGGTATCGTCCTGGTCCACGGGAGCGGGGCCGGCCTGTCGCTGCCCTACGGCGACGCTTGGACCGCCGCCCCGTCGGTCCACCGCCGGTGGACCCTCCATTTGATGGCGGCCGCGTTCTTGATCAAGAGCGCGTTCTTCCCCTGCTTCACGTGGCTGGTGAGCTGCCACGTCGCGACGGTGCCGGTGGTGTCGGCGTTTCTGGCCTCCTTCACCGCGGCGGTCGGCGTCTGGGGTCTGGAGATGTTGGTGGTCGCCCCCGCGATCCGCACAGGCGAGCCGGGGCCCCTGGGTTGGCTAACGGCCGTCTCGGCGATGACGATGATCGCGCCGGCGGTCGTGGTGTTGTTGGAGAAGAACTTCAAACGGTGCGTCGCGGGCAGCACGGTGGTGACGATAGGGCTGGGCGGTCTGTTGCTCGCGCGGGGCCGCGCCGGCGCGGCGATGACCCTCGTCGCCGCCCACGGCGTCGTCAAGGCGCTGCTGTTTCATCTGACCGCGGACGCCGGAGCCGACGGACTGATTCTCCGGGCCCGGCGGTCGACGCTGGCGGCGCTGGCCGCCTGTGCGTGGATGGCGTCCGGCGTCGCCCCCGCGGCCACGTTTTTTCTCAAGGCGCCGCTGCGCGAGGCGGGCGACGCATGGGCGGCACTGTCGACGACGGCCGCGCTGGCCGTGGCGGCGGGCTTCTGGAAATTTCGCTGGCGCGTCGATCCCGAGGCGCCGGGCACGGCGTTGCCGTGGGCCTGCGCCCTGGCATTGCCGGCAGTGGTCGCACTCCCCGCACGGACGGCGGCGGCCGGGGCGCTGCCCGCTGCTTTGGTCGAAGCGATCGCGCTGAGCGTGACGGCGCTCGCCGCCGCACGGTTGCGGCAGTGGCTGGAACCTCGCGATCCCGTTGGCCGCGTGCACCGGGCCCTGAACCTCAATGTCGAACTGCTGCTGGCGGTCCTGCTGTGGCTTGGCGGAATGATCTGGATCGTGGGCCTGCGCTGAGTTCATACCTGTTCCTGCCGCGCGGCCAGATCTTTGCTTCTCTCAACGGCTTTTGCGCGGCAGAGGAAACGACTCCCAAAGACCCTCTTGGCCGCCTTGTTTGCCGTTGTCTACAGCCGTTCTCAGCAACATATTGACGGTGTGGTATCGACCACAGGATTGTGGACCATCAATGGCGAAAGGCGGACAGAAAGGCGCACTCCGGATCGAGGGCAAAATCGCACCGACGCAAGCGCTGAACTGAGGTATGGGTTTCCTTCGCGCGTTCTGGCCTTCCTCGTTCTTGTCGCCGGTTCGCGTTTGGGAGCGGAGACGGATTTGCGCCCCCGGCATGGCCTCAAGACCGTGATCGCTCAGGCGCGACCTGTTCGTGAACCGGCCGGCCCGGGTGAACGTTTCACCAACCGGATGGATCACCGCCGCGATCCGGACGTGCGGGGTGGGTTCGACCGCATTTTTGTGCCGGATGGTCATGCCAGAGGCGTCCCGGGAAGCTCTCCGCGGTGGCCGCCGCTTCGGCCCCTTCTCACAAACCGCCTAGGCCGCATGATTTCGGCGAGCTTTACGTGGAGAAGAGCCTTCGAAGGCCGTGCGGGCCGAAACGCATACGGTCGGGCCGGCCGGAGTGACTTGAACGCCTCGCTGTCCCCTATTGCAGGGGCAGGATGGTGAGGCCGGGCTCGCCGATGATCGCGTTGACCCTCGCCTTGTCCAGCACCTCTTTGAGCTCGTCGGCGGTCAATTCGGTGCGGATCATCGGAACTTCGATCTGCAGGTCGCGGTCGATTCGGATGCGTTTGCGAATATCGCGATACCCCGCCCGTCCCACCACCAGCGTGTGGTCGCCGTGGTACACCCTCAGGTTCTCCAGCGGTGTTGTGCCGACCAGCACCCCGTCGATCTCGACCAGCGCCGGATCGGCCGACGTGCGAACGTTCAGCCGCGCGATCGGTCGGGAACGGACCACTTCGGCGCGGCGGGCCAGGACAGACCGTAGTTGCGGCAGCACGGCCGCGATCGCCTCGTCCAACATCGCGGCCAGCTCCGCCTCGCCCAAAACGGTCTGAAGATTCTCCGTCTGCCGCACCTGCTTTTGCGCCGCGCCGGTCGCCGCGGCGACGATGGATCCGTCCACGGCATCCAACGCTTCGATACCCACCCGAAGGGTGAGCGTCGAAAAGTCTACGTTGTACCCCCCTTGGCGAACCGCGGTCTTCCCGACCGACAGCGCCTGAATGGCGCCGCGCAGTACCAGGTCGGCGTTGACGATCTGAGCCACACGGAGAAAGGAAACCTGCGGGCCGTCGGCCGTTGTCTCGCGGGCTATTTGCGAGAGAAACTCGCGCCGATCGACCAGCGCAAATTCTGGTTGATTCGCAAGGGCGCGTGCCAGCGCGGGTACGCACTTCTGGGTGAGTGCCTTCATCTCCACGGCGCCGCCCAGCTCGGCGTCGGCCTTCTGCCCCGTCTGATCTTCGAAATCGAGGACGACCACCCGAAGGGGGTCGGCGGCCAGCGCCGCGCCAGCCACGAGCGCAAGGACAACGGAAGGTGTGTTCATGGTCCACCCTCAACGTGCGCCCGACGGCGGCCCCATGTCAAGCCGCAATCGGGAGGCGGGATCAGGGGCGGCATCCGATCGCCGGCGCAACAGACGTCGGACGCCTGAGGCCCGCTCGAGTTCCTCTTTCATGCGGGCCTCTCCGACCGCCGCAACAACGGCAGCGGATGCGAGGGACACAGCACCGGTGTCGGGCGCTGGGAGAGGGGGCGGGAGGAGGTATGCGGGTGGGGGGCGATGGTGGAACTAGTGAGGGAGGTCAGTGGGGACGGTGGAGGGGTTGGTGTTGGCGGAGGAGGTGAAGGAGTGGGGAGGGCACTGGGTGAACGGGCGGGTGATGAGGTTGGAGGGGAGAGGATGCTGGAGCGGTGTAGGGTGAGGGGGCCGCCGGTGA
>OGCI01002566.1_pt1 | contig 11774 bp, 12 predicted proteins | sample 1570021 | NCBI WGS metagenome assembly OGCI01 (sample SAMN06264664, study PRJEB24512) | hot springs metagenome | isolation source: Hot spring water | place: South Africa: Tshipise | collected 2015-06-21
TCACTGATGTATCTATATCTATTATATTAATGTCTTTCATACTATCAATTTAACCTACCTTTTATCAACTTGTGTTACTAGCAATTGTGCTGGTATTTCTACTTATATTATTTAAATAATTATTAAATCTATCAATACTTTTGTTAAGATTCTCTTGAGCTACCCTTTTTTCTTCATCAGTTTTTGCAAGTGTAAGTTGTAACTGAGCCATGCTTACTTCTGCTTTCAACTCTTCAAGTTTTAAAAGCTGTTCATTAATTTCAATTGCTTTATTTTGGCTATTTTGAAGTTCATCTGCCATTTTACTTAAGTTTTTCTCTCTTTCTTTTAACCAATTCATACCCCTGTGTGTTTCATCAGCAATATCTTTACTTATTTTTGCTGCTTCTGAAAGAAAATCCTTTCCTTCTTCCTTGTATGACTTATGTAATTCAAGCATTCTTTTCGATAAAATATTGGCTATTTCTTCTCCTGATTTTCCAAAAAATCCTACATCCTTTAAACCAAATTTTTTTACTATTACATCTAAATGCATACGCTTCGCTCTATCAGTCATTTCATCATAACCTTTCATAAAAGCCATAGACAAATCTTTAAGATCATCGACCTCTGTAATTTCTTTTCCTGAACGTGCAAACTTCATTTGTTGTATATATACTTCTCTTTGCATTCCTTCTACACCTTTACTCCACGACTCATAAACTGGCCTATCTTTTTCTAATCTTTCTTTTTGTAATTTATAAATCTTTTCTAATGATTCAAATTGTTTAAGTTTTGATTCTGCTGTCAAAACCGCTAATTCAAGTTGCTTAAAAGTCGTTAGTTTTTCTACACTTTCTATTTCCTTAGTTTTTGCTTCTACTGCATTATTTATTATCCCTTCAAGTTCATCAAATTCTTTACTAGTATTCGAAGTACCTTCTGTTACCTTTCCCATTATCTCTTTAAATCTTTCACTGTGCTTAGTTCCTTCTACCAACTCGCCAGCATACTTCTTAAATTCATCTGAAATCTTTCCTGTCTTTCTTGCGAGATCAATTTCTTCCTTTATTAATTCTCCTTTAGTCTTTAATTCTTCAACAGCAATTTTAATCTTTTCTTTCGTAATTTCCTTCAAACCCGCTTTAGCATCAAGTATATCTCTAACTGTGTCTTTGCCTGCCTCTATCAATTTTTCTTTTTCTCCACGAACATACTTTAAATATCCATATTCATCCTCTTCTTTAAATCTTTTCAATCTTTCTTCTTTTGAAGGGCCAAGTTTATCCACAAGTATACCGGCTATTGCCATTCCAGCTGCGGCTCCAACCGCAGTGCCAACAGGACCTAAAGCCGTGCCTAAAACACCACCAATTTTAGCACCAAGAACTTTTCCGCCTACACCTAACGCAGCTGAACCTATTAATGAGCCGGCAACATCAGAAATCGTACTTCCTTCTATACCAAAAAACTTTTTTAAACCAATTCCGCCAATAGTACCAACTGCGGCAGGTAAAGCCCATCTTGAAATAAAACTACCACCTTTTCCTAATATTGAGGTTCCTGTCGCCTGTTGTACAATTTCTCCTCCAGAGGTGCCTGGCTGCCCTTTTAACAAGATTCTAATGTCTTTGAATATATTGCCGAATCCAGCACCAATAACGCCTTTTATCGGTGCAGGTATCAACCCCAAAGAGCCATATGCCAAAGAACCTAACAATCCATATTTAAAAAGCGTTGGATTTTTTGAAAAGAAATCTGAAATTAAAATAATAAGATCTTTTATACTACTACCTATCATTTTTATCGTGTCAGCCACAAAATATAACATTTTTTTCCATTCTTGGTTTTTTCCGAGATCATTCAAAAATTTTGTTATACCATCAAGTATATCACCTTTAAAACCAAATAATCTTTCATATAATGGGCCAAAGGCTTTTTCAGCAGCAAAATACAAAGCTCTCAATTTTGGCCCTAAATCTCTGAATAATGTACCAGTTTCTTTAAGAGCTTTATTGAGTTTTGTAATAACCTCAGCCATAGCCTGTTTTGTAGACCTATCCCTGGCCGCTTCTCTGGCCTTGTTTCTTTCGAGCTCTTTCATAATTTCAGCAGTTGATTTATAGCCCTCTTTTATATTAAAAATTCTAGAGGCTTCCTCTTCTGACAAATTCAAAGTTGTCATCAAGGCCTTCTTTTCATAATATGTCATAGTATCAAATGACTTGCCGGTTGCCAACACTGCATCCCTTATCTTTTCAACTCTTTTCGCTGGATCTGTCGTGATCAACAAATCAACTGCTGATAATAAATTTGTACCAAAATATATCGATAAATTCGCGACATTCTTTAATCCGGTTTCAAGATCCTCAAAGGTATCAGATATAGCTGTTATCTTTGCTAGCTCTACGTTAAATTGCTTCGCCCAAATAACATTCGTTATAAACGCATTTTTGCCCTCTTTGCCGAATCTTATAAAAAGATTAACATTCTGCTGCATTGACTTAAATAATAAATTTGTTGGTATACCCAAAGACCTAAGATTCTTTTCATTAACTGTAATAACATCATTAAGCATTTCATACATTTCAACACTTTTCATTCCCATTGTTTCCATATTATAAACAAATCTTGCGGCCTCTGCGGTGCCCATACCAAGTGCTCTTGACATATAAAGAATCAACTTATTATATTTCTCTATATCACTCGTTTTAAGTCTATTGAACGACTCAACAAACGCTCCTGCGAATTCTGCAGCTGCTGCCATATTATTATGTAATGATATAAAAACACTCATATTCTTTCTCATTAAACTAATAACATTATTCCATTGTTTGCCAAATGCACCAAACCTAACTGCCAAATCAGCAACCATACCTCGATATTCTCTCATTTGAGCATTAACACTCTCTTGTATATCAAGAATTTTTTTCATCCCAAGTGTCAACAATGATAACACACCTGTCGGAGTGGCAAAAGAAGCTAAAACAGCGCCTGCGTTCTTTAAGTTCTCACCCCATTTTTCACTTAAAGAATTAATATCATTAAACTGTCTAATATAAGTGCTTAAATAATCTTTTATAAGCGGTAAATCTTCAGGCGCTTTCAAAGCAGAAGACAGGTCTTTTTCATCTTTAGATTTATCTGTTTTAACTTTAGGCTTGTTTTTTGTAGGCGGCGTGCCATATGGCGGATATTCTTCACTCATCTAACTGACTCCCTTATTGATACGCAATCACATCTTATCATAATTGACTTTGTTGGCATACCAAAAACAAATTTAGTTTCAGTACACGAAGTTATCTCATACATTATATTTCCATATTTTATATAATCACCTGGCGCCACTTCAGCGTTCTTTTCAATTATATTATCCTTCTGAAAGAAAACTTCAAGTGTATATTTGGTATCATAACCAATTGTCCTATTTGTTTGCTCTACTTTATCTTGAATATTCACAAGAGCATCTATCTCAATGCCTTCTGACAAGATCTTGTTTTTTGACTCCCCATATATATTTGCTTCTGTGGTATTTTTTATTTTAAAATAAATAATTTTTTGTGATATTACTTTGCCAATAAGCTCATCATTGAGCTTCTTAATGAATTCGTGTTCTTTTTCTGTCCAGAAAATCGGCATTTCATCTTATTTTTTTATTTCAAAACCAGAAAAACCATCAAATATTGATTTCTTATAAGTCACATTTTCACCCTCTAACATGACATCAGACAAATATGCGCCGTGAACAGATGGTGTACAAACTATATCCCAACACACAATTTCTATATTTTTAACCTCAATGTATTTATCGCCATCGCTTTTCTTTTCTTCAATATCGCCAAGCGCTCTCGAAGATATACCAACTATAAAATCTCTTTCAATATAATTCTTTAACATATTACCATATGGTAAAAAATCTAATATTACTATATCACCATATATCCTCTTACTTGAATTATCAAATTTTATATTTTTTATGATATGAGAAACCCTCTCGAGATTAACAATATCAATATCTGTATGACCAAATTCACCATAAGAAACTTCGTGATTCACTTTATTGTTAATATATGCTATTACAGCTTTAGTTAATTCTTCCCATAAATATACCCTGTTATTTTTATTTTTTCTATCACCAACCTGTAATAACACATTTTTAACAGCCAAAAATTCTCTATTTTTGACCTTTTCTTTTGACAAAACAACACTACGTTTCTCTATTGTATTTGGATGTAAATATACAGCCTCTGTGGTCAGAGCAAAATCTTCTTTTAATACTTTTCTCATACTTTATCTTCTTGTTTTATTACTTTAAAATTACACAAGAAATCAACTTTCTTTATAATAACTCCTTCTGCTTTTGCTATATCATTATTGAAATATCTGATTAAATTAGCAGTATACACATTATCTGTTATAAGCAACACATCGTTATTCTTATCAAGAATTACATAAAGTTCTTTTTTATCAAAAGAAAAATCCTTTGTTGTTTCTATATAATCTGATAATTTTGATGTTGTTGATACCTTGGTTTCTTCTTCAGATTTCTTCTTTTCATCAGTATCAATATTTTCTTCATCACCGCGTTTTTCTTTTGTAGTGCCCTCAGGCTCTTTAGGTTCTTCATCACTTGTTTCTTTTTTTTCTGTTTCTTTATCAAATTTTTCTTTATCCTCCTTTGAGCCAGAAGGTCTATCATCTTGTTCTTTTAACAAATTTTCGTTAACAACTTTTGAAAATTTATCTTCTTTATCTGCACTCTTCTTAATAAGTTCTTTTGTTAAATTTACGAACTGCGCAACTTTATCTTTGAAAATCGTTAAATTATAAAAATTAACGTATTCACCATCATCAATGAATTTTTTAACAGCATTAAAAATGCTATTCGCATATTTTTCTTGTAACACTCTAATAACTTTAACAGTATCTGGCGAATAACCTAATAGCAATAATAAGGAACAACTTGTGCCTTCTTTATCTGACAAACAACTCAACAATTGATTTTTTATCATTAAATTATCAACAATATCATTTACACAATTATATATAAAACAATAAGCTTGTTCAATATCACTTAAATCTTCTGTTAAAGCTCTGGAAAAAACAAAATCTCTAGAATTCATATAATAAATATCATTTAAATAATCAAAGAAAACACCATTAAAACTAAAATTAACATCATCATCGTCGTTTATATATTTTTCACTTTCTTTTGCTAATATATATTTGGCCAAAGCATACGGATTATCTGCTTTCTTTTTAAGTTTTCTTACAAGAGACTTATATACCCTTCCACATTTCTCGTGTAACAGATTAAATTCACTCTCTTTGCCGCTCTTTATATAAAGAGAACCAATAGGTCTTTGAAAACCAATAATATCAGCTGTTGTTGTTGCCATTCTCTTCAAAACCTATATTTTTATTCTTTAAATTCTTTAAAAGAACAGATAAAAGTTCCAAATATTTATCAATTTTATTAATTCTTTCATTTATCTGTTCTTCAGAAAGTTGTCCATTAAGAATTAAATTATTAATAGACTTAACTTCACTTGTTAATCTCATTATTGCACCCCATAATTTTTCTTTATCTTCTTTTTTTATTTCTTCATTATTTTTTACAATATCATAAACATCTAACAGCTCTATAAGTATAACAAAATATAATAAATTACAATTTTCAATAAACAGATTTTTGTCGTTCAAGAACTTTTTTATCATTTTTTTAAAGAATTCTTCTATCATCTTTTTTAATTAGATGCCTTTTTGATATCGTTTATCAAGGTTTCTTTAAGAGCAGTCTTTGATAAATACATCTGAGAGTGCATTTTTTTCTCCAGGTTTTCATTTATAATATTAACTTTGTCTGGTTCACTTACAACATATTCACTCAAAAATCTTTTAACCTCCTGACTATCTAAAACACAGCCGTCAAATAATTCTACTTTTGCATTTCCAATGCTTTCTTTTTTTGTGGCATTATATTTACTTGAAAATATACTTTTTGGCTCAACAATTGATCTATCAACATATTCTACATTGTTATCAAATTCCTCAAATTCTTCTTCAACAGGTTTTTCTTCAAATATTTCCGTGGCCGTTCCTGTGGTTTCTTCACTTTTAGAGCTCTCTTTGGCTTCTGTTTTTTGCCTTTCCTGCTCTCTTTTTTTAAGATATTCCTTAAATTTAAGGAATTTTTTCTCTGATATATTAATAACTTCGGTAAGTGTCCAATCAATTGGATAAGTCTCTAGATCAAATGAGTTTAAAACATTTGCTCTAGCACTCCACAAATTAAGTTTTTGTAATTCGTAAGCAGTTGAAGATAATGGAAGTTTAAGTTCAAAATCTAATAATTTATCTTCAGGAACACCACGCAAATATAACTGAATAATAGCAAGCTTATTACAATCTGCTATAAATTGATTTTGTAGCTTACTTATAGTTCTTGCGAATCTAACATCCTCTTGAATCAAAGTGTTCTTTGCATTTACGTCCTCTTCATAGCCAAGATATGATTTTGGTATTTTAAGAGCAGAAAACAACTTCGACTGTAGATATTTTATATCATCAATATGAGTTATATTTGAAGCACCTGGAAGAGTATCTATTCTTGTACCAGATTTGTTTCCTCTAACAGGTATAAAATAATCTGTTTCAACATCTAAAGGATCATACCTCAAATCATTTCGGCCTGATGACGGATCAGTTATCTTATTTTGTTTTATTGATGCTTTTATTTTGTTTATATAAGCCGTCACCTTATCTGGCGCCACATTGCCAACATCTATATAAAATACTCTACGTTCAGACGAACGTACCATTCTATATGACAACATCATATCTTCCATTAATGTTAACTGTCTCCAAACCCTCCTTGCGTTTTCTATGATTGATGTGCCATATGGAAAATATATCTCTTTACCAAGAAATCTAAAATTAACAATTTGAAAATTCTCCAAAGTTGTATTTGCTGATAGCCATCTATATCTAACAGTAAACCTACCATCTTCATAATCATCAACTCTTTCAATTTCATTTATTGGCAACGGAAAGGCATCTATTATACCCTTGTCGGTTAAATTTAAAAACAGGTAATTGTCTCCGTATTTCAGAGCAATCCTTAGCCAAACTGCCAAATTTATCTTGAAATTCAAAATATCAAAAAATAATTCATCTAGAATACCTTGTATCCTTTTATCTTTTGATGATATTATAAATATATCACCATCCTCGTTTGGAGTCATACACTCATCAGTATATAAATCAAGTGCTGAACCAATTTCAGGATATGTTTCCATTTCTGTATAATCAGCATACCTAGCCAACCTATTCATCTGACCAATTGATTGTATATTTCTTATGTATGAGCTTATAACATCTCCTGTTATCTTTAACAGATTCGGATCATAACCATCAAGGTTCTCAGCAGTCGGCACTGGTGATAATATTCTGGCACCACGTATTTTCCTTCTAACGAAATTATTATACTTAAATATATCTCTTAATTTTTCATATACTCTTGGCAAAAAGACCTCCGCTATCTATATGCTTTTAATTATAGTATTCTATCTATTCTATATTGCATAAAATTTTTATATGAATATTCCCCTGAAATATCATAATTTGATGTAAAAATACATTCTTCTCTCGATATATAGAGTATATCACAACCACTCATTAAATAATCATAAGCAATATCAAAATTTATATTTGTCACACTTGACTGTAAAAATGTAGCAAATATTCTTCTAGACAGTTTAGAACTGTCAATTTTATCGTCTTCTTGTAAAACATTAACAATACGACCATTTAAATCAGTTATAAACCTACCGTTAAATTTATCTAAAATACTCTTTTTACCATCATTTATTTGATTTAAAAAATTGGTAAAATTGCCTGAATTACCAACAAGATACTCTAAATTGCTAAATTTGCCTATATCACCATAAAATATCCGTATAATCTCCTTTTTGAAAGCATCTCTGTCGATATTACTTATTGAAAAATTTTTCATCAAAGCTTCATAAACATCTCCATCAAAAATCTTATTATAAAACAAATAAAAAAATAATCTAATTTCAGGAGAATTCATATCACATATGTACAAGTTTTTATATTTGTTGAAATCAATTTTCTGTTTAGACATAAACATACAGCCATCCAATGTGTTATCAAATTTATCATATATATCAAAATAATCAAGTAATCCATTTTTAAATATATTTTTATATACCAAAAACTTTTTATTTATGGTTTTATAGTATTCAGTGTCTATTATCTTATACTCAAAAGCATATTTCTTTTTAAGAGGAAATATCTTCTTATCATTATATTCCATAAACAATGAATAAGTTTTATCATCTCCATAAATATCAATATAATTTAATAATAAATTTTTATATGACTTCATTAAATCATTTTCTCTAATACCTTCATCTGTTAAACAGCAATAATATACATTATTAATATCATCAAATTCTGTTGGAGTATATGTGGCTATCATCTTGTCACTTTTGTCAACATCAATAAATCTCAGATTTTTAAACTTTAGTATATTGACGATTGGTACGAAATTTTGCATATAATTCTTTAAGTTCTATTATTTGAGTTTCAAAATCTTTAGGTATAAAACCAAGATTTTTTAACTTTGTACAATCTAAACTTCTATTTATCTTAGGCTCATCAGTCGGCACAATATCAATTAACTTATTAAAAACTTTCCTTATAACACAAAGAGCATCATATTTACTTATAACTTCAGAGCCGACATTTACTGTTCCTATAACATAATTTTCGGCTAAAAACGATACAGCTTTTGATAATTCCGCTGCAGATATTAATGAACACTTATAATTCACATACCCATTTATCTTGGAACCCTTTTTTTGTGAAAGAAACCAATCTAACAAGTATTTTTTATTTCCATAACCAATAAATGCGGTTCTTATATTCAATGAATTATTTGTGTGAACCTCGCCAAGCGCTTTAGATATGCCATAATCATCTAATGGCTTACATTCTGCAGACTCAGAATACGAGCCACATTCGTTTATTACACTTGGCTTGCCGCTAAATACTGAATCAGTGCTTATATTAATAAATAATGATTCATTAGATAAATTATTTAATATTTCAGACGGCAACAAAGAATTAACATAATACATTTCCTCTAAAGAAGAGTTTTTTCTTCTTTGTGGCGTAATTGCAATACAATTTATAACATAATCAAATTTATTTTTTGAAAGAAAAAGCTTATCATCTTTAAAATAATTAAATTTAATCAATTTTATATCACTAAAAAATGCCGGCAATTTCCGTACAGAGTTATATGTTGCCGATATTTTATATCGGCCATCATTTAAAAAATGATACACTAAATGCCTGCCTAAAACACCAGAACCACCAAGTATTAAAACTCTTTTTTTATTTATCATAAAACATTGTCTTTCTTCAAAAGAGAGATTATTTCTTCAACAGACAGTATTTTTGTCGTATTAGAAGCATATTCGCGAAGCTCACCTTGTGCCTTTTTTCTAACAGATGGCTCTATAATAAAATAATCATCTGTTTCAACTGACCTGAGCATTTCTTCTTCTGTTACAAGAACCTCATTTATTTTTTCACCAGGTCTTAAGCCTACATAATTTATTTTATATTTTTGTAAGCCTTTTCCTTTTATAATAGCAGTAGCTAAATCTGTAATATAACAAGCTGGCATTTTCCTAACATATAAATCACCGTTGCTTCCTTTTGTCACCGCTCTAAAAACTAATTCAACAGCTTCTTCCAATCTGAGCAAAAACCTAGTCATCCTCTTGTCAGTTATCTCTAACGGTAAGTTATTTTTTATTCTTTCAAAGAAAGCCTGTATCACACTTCCTCTACTGTTTATAACATTACCATAACGGACTACGACTACTTTTGTATTAAAATTATCTTGATTTAGAAATATTTTCTCCATCATTGCTTTTGACATACCCATCGCATTTATCGGTTTAACAGCCTTATCAGTGCTTATTGCCAATAGACTTTCAACCTTGTTGTTTATTGCGGCCCTTCTTACATTCTCTGAACCAAGAATGTTTGTTTTTACTACTTCCATTGGAAAATATTCATTATTATCAACTTGTTTTAAAGCAGCAGCGTGAAATATTACATTTATATCTTTTTTTCTAATGATATCATCTAAATTATCAAAATCTCTTATATCACATAAAATAAATCTTATTGTCTCATCAAATAAACCATTATTTATAAGTGATTTCTTCATTAGCCATTGTTTATTTTCGTCACGGCTTAATATATATAAGTTCTTATATTTGATGCCATTTTTTAGTATAAAGTTTATGAGAGCGTTGCCAAAGCTTCCAGTGCCACCAGTTATCAAAATATTTTTGTCAGAAAAATATTTATAATTCATCTCCTCCTCCTTTATTTTTAATAACATCATCTGTTCTCTTTAAAGACAAATATATATCAAACTCATTTAAAATATAATATTTATTACCATCATCAATAATATAAGAAACATCATTTTTTTCATTCGCAACATACAAATTTGATAACACATAATCTCCCTTTTTAAAGTATCTACAACCTTTGCCTACCGCGATTATTTCAAATAAAGCTAACTTGTATTCATCATCATGAATAATATGTATTATTTTTGAATCAAATTCTTTTATTTCTGTTAACAACCTCACAAGATATTTAGACAAACCTGGCCTAATATTTATACTTTTTTCTTCGCTCATCTAATGCTTTCCTTTCATTTTCCAAACTTTGTAAAATCTTATGTAATATATACTTTCTATGTGATGTAGGTATATTAAACAACTCAGAATAACTCATTCTGAATTTCAAATTATAATTAAATGTTACATATAAATCTAATAAGCCTTCTAATATCGCTCTTATACCATCATTAGTATAAACACCAAATATTAATCTAAAATAATCATACATTGTCATTCTCTCAATATAACTAATAATATATGGACATAAGTAATTTAATACAAAAACAACAGTAAATCTAGACAAACTCAGATTACCCAAAAAAAATCTGCACCCATAGTCATATCAACATTGAAAGATGCCGCACAATTATTACACCTTGTTTCATAAGTCTTTATAACCCCAGGTGTTATACTTTTTACATAGTCTCTGAACTCTTTAAATGTGCTGACCTTCATTCCATTTTCTATATAATTCCTTATCTTATCAGGCTCACTCATATTATTTATGGATTTTACAAGCCGTATATGTCTCTCAAAAAGAAAGTTTATACCAGATTTTCCTTTGTTCTTACTTATAAAAATAGATAATTCTTTTTCAAAATTATCTGTTGGAAGAGAAAACTGTATATTAGTTCCATCACTTGCTACAAATAAAAATAAATTTTTACCAGGTTCAACTGGATCCACATCAAGTGTAGTAATCCTAAGTTCATTCAATTGAAATTCATACTCTTGCTCGGTTTTACACTCTGGACAAACTACCTTGTTTTTATAATTACCGTACATCAGATACCTAATAGCAAATAAAATCGCTTCAGAGTCCGCCGATAAAAAATCTATATTTTTCCATTTTTTATCAACTAAAAGATTCTGAATCAATCTAATAAAAACGTCTCCAGAGCCTAAAAGACTCGTATTTGTCAACAGCATTTCATCTTTTCCAAGCGGTTCTCTAATTTCGACCTTTGACTTTTCCTCCACACCTTCAATTGAATAAACCTTGCCACAACTAGGCAAAATTATTAATTTTGTATCCATTTAAAAACCTCCTATCGTTTT
>OGCI01002567.1_pt1 | contig 11772 bp, 5 predicted proteins | sample 1570021 | NCBI WGS metagenome assembly OGCI01 (sample SAMN06264664, study PRJEB24512) | hot springs metagenome | isolation source: Hot spring water | place: South Africa: Tshipise | collected 2015-06-21
CGTACTCCACGAAGCTTTCGCCGGGAAGCTTGTTGGCCTGGAAGTCGGCCAGCACCGCGCCCGCGTACTCGCTGAGGCGCGTGGCGGGCACCACCCCCTTGAGCTTGGTTCCGGTGCGCTGCGCCTGCCCCAGACTTCCGGCGAGGTGCACGTTGTAGACCTCTTCTTCTCCCCGCAGCGCCCCCATGAAGCCCAGGTCGGCGACCTGATAGCGGGTGCAGGCGTTTGAGCAGCCCGTCAGGTTGACCGTAAAGGGCACGTCGAGGTCCGCGAACTTCCCCTCCAGCTCGTCCACCAGCCTCGCGGTGCGGGCCTTTGTTTCCGTCAGCGCCAGGCGGCAAAACTGGGTGCCCGTGCAGGCGATGGTCGTGCCGCGCAGGGTGGTCTTGGGGGCGAGGTCCAGCCGCTCCAACTCGGCGGTGAGGGCGGCCACGTCTTCTGTGCGGACGTGCGGAATCATCATGTTCTGGAAGGCGGTCGTGCGCAGCACGCCTTTCCCGTAACGGTCGGCGAGGTCCGCCAGCCCCCGCGCCTTGTGGGGGTCGAGGCGGCCCACGGTGGTCGCCACGACCACGACCGATACGAACGGCAACTACGCTCTGCCCACCATCCCGCCAGGCAACTATGTGGTGCGCCCCTCCAAGTCGGGCTTCACCTTCACGCCCAACGAGCGCACAATCACGGTTACCTCGAACCAGAACACAGCGGTGCCCACCTTCCAGTCCGAGCCTCTGCGCACCTTCTTCCGAGGACGCTATCTGGTGTCGGCGCCCTACGAGTACACGACCGATGTGCGCGAACTGCTTGATGTGCCCACCAGCGCCAACTTCCGCTTCTTCGGCTGGGACACTGATCAGGGGCGCTATGTGTTCTATCCGACGGTGAACAACTTCGACCTGGGACGAGGCTACTTCCTAGAGACCAATGTCGACCTACCGTTGGCGACGGAGGGCACCGAGGCTCCGAATGCGCCGTTCGAAATCCCGCTCAAGGCAGGGTGGAACCTGATTGGCAACCCGTTCCTTGCAGATATCAACTGGGATCAAGTGCAGTTTATCGACCCCGACACCAACACAGCGATTTCGCTGTCGTCCGCTGTGGGCAAGCAGATTGTGGCGAACGCCCTCTGGGGCTACAGCTTCGGCAGCTATGTGGCGACCCGCCGAATGAAGGTCTGGGAAGGCTACTGGGTCTATGCGTTCCGCAACACGACCCTGATTATTCCGCCGACCGCAACCTTCACAGCAGCAACCGGCCGAAGCGCAACTGCCAACCCGATGGGATGGCGCCTCACCATAGAGGCGAATTCGGGCGACTCGGTTGACCGCGCTTACATCGGAGTCTCGCGCTCGGCAACCTCGGGCTATGACAACGAGCACGACCTGCTGAAACCGCCCGCACTCGGTGACAGTGGTGTGCGCATCTCTATGCCGAGGCTGGGCTGGGCAGAGCACAGCGGACACTACGGCGTTGATATTCAACCCGTGAGCCGAAGCGCCAGCTGGGAGTTCGTGGTGGAGACCGATGAGCCGAACCGCGAGGTGACCCTGCGCTGGCCCGACATCCAGCAACTGCCGCGCAACGCGAACCTCGTGCTGGTGAACCTGCAGACGGGTGAACGCCGATTCCTGCGCACGACCGGCTCGTACACCTTCCGCAACAGCGGCGTGAGCCGATTCCGCCTGGAGATGGCTTCCAGTGGTGGACTGCTGAGAATCAGCAATGTGCAGGTCACAGGCGGTCGTGGTAGCCAGCACACGGTGGCGTTCAACCTCACGGGCGAAGCGAATGTTCAGGTGAACATCGTCGCCAATGGCAAGGTGGTGCGCACCTTGATGAACCAAGCCAGCCGAAGCGCTGGTCTCCAACAAGTTTCTTGGGACGGACGCGACCAGAACGGTGTCGCGCTCCCGCCCGGCTCGTATACCGTTGAGATACGAGCGACCAGCGAGGATGGTCAGACAGCGCGGGCTGTGACGACCCTCATCCTCACACGCTAACAATGACTACAGAAGGAGGAGCGACCAGAGTGAACACACGGATGAGACGAATCTGGGCGACACGAACGGGACTGATCGGTGTGATGAGCATGTTGATGGTAGGCGTGCTCTATCCGTTGGGCGTGGCGCGTGCCTACGCCCAACTGGTGCAACTGCCCCGTGTTGCCGTGATTGACTTTGAGAACAAAAGCGGATATGGTGGAGCCAGTATCGCCCGCGCTGCGACCGACGCGGTGGCAGGCGAATACCAAAAAACAGGACGCTTCGAGGTGCTCGCACGGGGCGAAATCGAGCAACAGCTCCGCGACTTGGACTTGGCACCCCCGTTGGACAAGACGGGCTTGCTGAGATTAGGGCGCGCCCTGCAAACCGAGACGCTCATCACGGGCGAGGTGAACGCCGTCACCTTCGTTGGCTCGCCCAAGCAGGCTCAGGTGGTCATCACCGTGCGTGTGATCGACATCGCCTCGGGCGAACCCATCAACGGCGCAGTCGCCACCGGCTTTAGCAACCGCCGACCCGGCTACACGGGCGACGATGACACCCTCGTGGCAGAAGCCGTCCGCAACGCCGCCTTCGAAGCGGTGCGTACCATTCAGAACTTCACCATCCCTGAGGCGACCGTGCTCACCACCCGAGCGGGCAAAGAGGTTCTGCTCAATCGGGGCATTCGGGGCGGGCTGAAGCCCGGCATGGAGATGGTCGTCGTTCGTCGTGGAGAAGAGGTCGGACGCATCCGCATCACCAGCGTATCTGACAGCGACGCTGTGGGCGAGATTCTCGCCGTGACGCGTGGGATCCAGTCCGAAGACCGAGCGCGCGCCATCTTCCAAGTGCCAACGGTGCAGGTGCGAGCCGGTAAAGTCACTACCCAAGCGCCGCGCCAGCGCGGGCAAGGTAACCAAGCGCTCCGTGCGCTGGGACCTATCTTGGTGCTGGGCTTGATTGCGTTGGGCATCAGTCGCGCCTCGTCGGGAGGTAACACGCCCGTTCAGGATGTGATTGCCGAAGCAACCACCGACGGCAATCCCACCAACCCGCTCCCCCAAGTGCGAATCTCTTGGAAGCGCACGCTTTTCTCCAAGAGCAACAACGACATCATCCAGTGGCAAATTTATCGCTCCGATGTCTTGGATATTGACGGCAACGGCAATTTAACGCCTGTGGGCGTGACTCCGGGCAATCAGAATGTGTTCATCGACACGGTCTTCCCGCGCACCTTCAGCTATGCCAGCCTGCCACGCGAGGGCAGTGAAGACTTAGAGCTGGAGGAGGTGGAGGCAGGTCCTGGAGTCTCGGCAGGACAGGTTTATACCTACCAACTGGCGTTGGTGTACCGCGAGCAACGCGCTGCGGAAGGCGAAGTACTGACCATTTTCCGCCTCTCCGACCGCGTGCGTTCGGGACAGGTGACGGTTCTGACCCCTGTGCAGCTGATTGAGCCAGTTCAGCGCAGTGAAGATGTCGACCCCAACAGCGTGCGCTTCAGCTGGCTGGCGACGGAAGGCGCGAACGCCTATCGCATCGAGGTCTCAACGGACCCGACTTTCCAAGACCGCAGCCGCACCTTCGTCTCCAACGAGACTGTTTCTACGGCAGCGGGTGGCACCCCCGTATCGCTTGAAAATGTGAACCTGAACACGGGGCTGCTGAACAAGATCGGTCTTCAGGGTCAGCGTGTCACGCTCTACTGGCGTGTTGGAGCGCGCAACTTGGGTGACCGCCCCGGTCCTGCGCCCGGTCCTGGCGGGTTGCGCTATGTGTGGAGCCGAGTGTTTGAGTTCTCCACGCAAGAGCTGCCGCCTTCGCCCTAATGGGGTGTTTGGGGGCGCCTCCTTACTGAAACGGCGCCCCCTCAAATGCGTCTATGTATAGAGAGATGAGCGATTTTCCTGAAACGTCAGGAGGGATAATCCGATGAAACAGTTGTGGCGATGGCTCAGTGGAATTGTTCTCATTTTGGGAGTAGCGACGGCGCAGGTGCCGACGCCGAACGATGTGGTGCCCGGCGAAATCTTGATGCGTCTCAAACCGGGCACGACTTTACAGGACGCTCGCGCAATTGCCGAGAGCATCAATGCCGAGGTGCGTCCTATTCAGGTGAACGACACCTATCGGCTCAAACTGCGCGAAAATCAAAATATTGCGCCCGCAGTCTTGCTGGAGCGTGTCCAGTCGGCAATCAAGCAGATTGAAAATCACGAATTGGTGCGTTTTGTGGAACTGCACTACATCTATCGGGTACACGACATCCCCAACGACCCGCTGTTCTCACAACAGTGGGCGCTCCAGATGATGAAACTGCCTGCCGCGTGGGACTCGGAAAAGGGACAACCAGGTATCCGAATCGCCATCATTGACGACAACTTCCAACGCAATCATCCCGACCTGACGAGTCGCTATGACCCGCTCTCTCGGAACTTCGTGCCTGACGGCGACCCCGATACTAACATTGACCCTGAAGGTTCTGGCTTCTCGCACGGTACCTCCACGATGGGTGTCGCCGCTGCGGCGACCAACAACGGCATCGGCATCGCTGGTCTTGTTTGGGAAGGGGTCACAGTGGTTGCGCTCAAAACCACTGCCCAGCCCTTAGGGGGGTTGATTGGTGCCAACATCTTGGAAGCGATGCAATATGTGGTCAACAACGCTAAGGACGGTTCCAACAATCAACAAATCCATGTGGTGAACATGAGCTTTGGAGGACCGTTTCCCTCGCCTCAGGTGAATGCTCTGGTACAAGAGATGTACCAGGCGGGGGTGGTGCCTGTCGCATCGGCGGGTAACGACGATAGCAGTATTCCTAACTACCCTGCGAACTATGAGAATGTGGTCAATGTGGCGGCGGTGGGTCCCACAGGCAACAAGGCATCCTACTCAAACTACGCTGGGATTGATATTGCTGCGCCCGGAGGCGATCAAGAGTCTCGCTTTGAAGACGGTGTCCTCACGACCTCCAGCACTTCTGAGCAGTACACCTATGTGCAAGGTACTTCGTACTCCTCTCCGTATGTGGCTGCGGCGGTCGCCTTAGTGCTTTCGGCAGGTGCGCCAATTCATGGACCAAGCACGCCCCTGCCAGCTGCCGTTGAAACCCTGTATGAGACCGCAGACCCTCGTGGACGCTCTGTTCCCGATCGGGAACTGGGTTTTGGAATTATTGACCTTGAGGCGGCTCTTCGTGGGCTGGGCGGTGTGAGCATCGCCTTTGTTCAGCCCGTGAGCGGCAGCACCACCGACACAAAGCAAATCCCTGTAGAGATTGTGGTGCGACGCGTGTTAGATAATGATGTGGACAACATTTTGGAAGTCACACTGAATGGCACACCGCTTGATAGAAGCTTGTGGGAGCCGACGGCTGTAGTAGATGTTGTCCGCAAGACGATTACGCTGAGCTTTGTGCTGACCTTGCCGGGCGAGGGACGCCACACGATTACAGTGCGTGCAATTGGGCAGGATGGCGTGGAGGGTTCTCGGCAGACCCGCGTGATTGCGCGGGCGAATGTGGTGCCAGCGGGCTTGCGCATGTTTGCCACCCCGTATGAGATAACCAGCGCTCCCGAAGAGATTTTCGGTTCCGATGTGATTTTGGCGCGCTATCTGCCAAATGAAGGTACCTATGCGCGCTACTCGGTGGCGAACCCTGACCCGCGTGCGAGCTTCAATCCACCCGGATTGGAAGTGCGCCCAGATGGTTCCAACACGCCGACACCTCCGCGTGGAGTGGGCTATTTTGTGCGCAGCACCGCGCCTGCGTTCATTTTGGGCGATAGCTACATCGCGCCCAACACTGCTTACCTGGTTCCGCTCCAAGAGGGCTGGAACATGATTGGCAACCCGTTCCCGTTCAATGTGCCGTGGGGCGCCTGTGAAGTGGAGATTGCAGGCGCGGGTGGGTTCGCACGCCGTATCACCCTGCAAGAAGCGGCGGACTTGGGCTATATTCGGCTCCAAATCTATCGCTATGTGCCGTTGACTGGGGAGTACACCTGGCGCACGGCTCCCTTGGGCGAACTGATTGCATGGCAGGCGCACTGGGTGCGGGCACTCAAACCCTGCACGCTGGTTATCCCGCCCGCAGGCTCTACGCGAAGCCGCTCTGATGAGAGCGCGCGCGTTACCACAGAACAGCGCGATGGCTGGCTGATACGGCTCGTGGCACGCAGCCGAGACCGTGAGGACACGAACAACTTCATCGGCACCGCAAGCCGTAACCAAGCCGTCGAGAAACCGCCCGTCTTCCAGTCCTATGTGAGCGTGAATATTGTGGAGCCGAACACGCGCTCGGTGTTGGCTGAAGATGTGCGAGGCTCAGAGCGTCGCGCTCAACGCTGGGAGCTGGAAGTGCGCACCGATATGCCCAACGCCGAGGTGACCTTACAGTGGAACCAAGAGGTGGCGGTTCCGCGCGGCGTGCGTCTGACCCTCATTGACCGCGTCACGGGCGAGCGTATCCCGATGCTCCAGCGCAGTTCGCACACCTTCCGCACCGACAGCGAGAGCCGACGCGGTTTCCTTGTGGAGGCGACCCCGTCGCGTGCCAGCCAGCTCCGCATCACGAATGTGGGCGTCACCAGCACGCGGGGTAACCAGTTCAGCATCCAATATGCGCTGAACAACCCCGCCAATGTGCAAGTCCTTATAGAAGATGCAACGGGTAAGCCGATTGCTCGTCTACAAAGTGGAACTCGTTCTTCTGGCGTGAGCACCGCCGTCTGGAACGGTCGAACCGATAGCGGGGTCGCAGTGTCACCAGGAACCTATCGCGTGCAGATTATCGCCACGGGCGAAGAAGGCGAAGTGAGCCGGGTGGTGCGACCGCTGGTGGTAACCCGCTAAGCGAATGGAGGCTATGAGAATGATGAGGAAGTTTAGTCTGACGCTATTGACGGTATCTGCAGTGGTGGCTCTGGGTACTGCCCAGAGCTACATTCCAGCACCTGGTCAGCGCTGTGGATGTCCCAACAACAACAACCCTGTGAGCGATGACTACTTTGCGTTGCGCGTAGAGAATGGCGTGCTTGGTGCCACATTGGGGCTTAGCGGTACCGTCACTTGGTTGACGGGATGTTTCCCGATTGAAAACGCAGAGTGTACCACACGACCTGCCGAAGGCAGTATCCAGTTGGGTACCTCTGGGGGGTCGGCGCTCCTTGGCGATGGCGGTATCGCTTTGACCTCGGGCTACCCCTGGGGTGTGTATCCGGGGGGTATCTTTATCACCTTCCAAGAGAACCGCGCCAACCAACAACGCACCTATGTCTGGGGGCGTGAGGGCGGACCGAATGTGGTCTTTGAGCGTGCCTTCCGTGGCGCCAGTGGGTTCTACATTCGTCGCATTTGGAATGTGGAAGGCTGGGATACCGATATGCGAATTGACCTCATCCAGTCGGTGGCACGCATTAGCCTGCGAGTACGCAACACAGGCTCTGAGACCGCCTCGTTAGCCCTGCGCTTCGCTGCCGACCCTGAAGTCGGGGTAGAGGAAGGCTTCTCTCAAAACGGCTCCTCACGCCCCCCGTATGTGTACGTGCAAGGTCAGCGCCCGGTGCGCACCGATGTGGACTTGAGGGGCACTCAAGTGCCTAACGCCGTTGAGTTTTACCTCTCGCGCGGTAATCTGAGCGGGGCATCGCGTTACCTCCTGCGTCCCGTGCCCGGCTTCACCGACCAAACAGCCATTGACCGTCTCGTGGTCGGCACTTGGTTCTTTGTGCAGGGCACGAGTATCTGGGAGCCTGTGCTGTTCCCAGATGTGTTCATCAACGATGTGGCGATCAATATGTTCGTCAACGCGCGTACCTTCGCCCCAGGACAGGAGCGCGAATTTGTCTTCTATGTCACGCTGACGCCAGCTAATCTGGATGTTCAGCCCCCCTTGGCGCTTGGGGTAGAGACCTTACCTGTGATTGAGCCGGACACGAACAACCTCACCAATCTGGCGAATGGTGGGCAGTTTGATGTAATTGCGTCGGTCACCAACCAGTTTTTCATCGTGAACCGCGAGATCGACCTGTCGAATGTGACGGTTGACCTCGCACTGCCGGAGGGGCTAACGCTGGCGTCGGGTGAGACACGCTCTAAGACCATCAGTTCGTTAGCACCAGGGCAGACAGGCTCGGTGCGTTGGCGGGTCATTGCGGACCCGAAAGCGGTGGGCTTTGCGACGCTCCGCGTGTCGGCGCAAGCACCGCCTGCGCCCAACAAGTCGGTCTCGCGTACCATTTTGATTTCGGCGACTGCTAGCCGACAGCTCAGGCAGGGCTTCCAGATTGTGTCGGTGCCGTTCCAAACGACTGCACCCTTGGATGAGGTGTTTGACCTGCCCGTGAGCTATCAGGCGAAGCGGTGGAACCCTGAAACCAACCAATATGAACTTATAGACGCGATTTCGCCCGGCGAAGGCTTCTGGCTCTTCCTGCCTGGCGATTCGACCACTGTGGAGCTGAACACCGATACGATAGAGTTCCCATCCAATGTCTTCAATGCTAGCGTGCCTGTGAAGCTCAAGAAGGGGTGGAACCAGATTGGCAACCCGTACCCATACCCGTTGGTGTTGGGGCAGGTGGTGCTGGTCAGCTCCAACAATCCGGGACAGAGCCTGAGTTTCTTTGAGGCGGCACAGCGGGGCATTATCCGGGGTGTCATCTACTCGTGGGACGAGTTTGACGCCGAGTACAAGTTCACTTCCGATACGAATACCCCCATTCTCCCGCATCGCGGGTATTGGATCAAGGTGAACGAGGATGTGGAGTTCGTGTTCCCGCCCGTGTTCCTGCCCGGCACGGGATTCGGCGGAAATATCACGCGCTCTGCGGAAGAGACCCCGAACCGCCCCAACGAGTGGCGCCTGCAGATTATCGCACGCACCGCGCAGGGCGCTGACAGCCAGAACTTCATCGGTATCACATCGGGTGGACGCAGTGCGGGCGAGATTGAGGAGCCACCCACTCCGCTCCCTGACCAGCCCGTGCGCTTGAGCCTCATCAAGCCCGGCGTCGGCACTGCACTGATGCAAGACCTACGCACCGCCAGCGCCACACGCCACCAGTTTGAGTTCGTGGTGGAGGCGCCTGCGGGCGAGGTCGTGACCTTGCGCATGCCCAACCTCAACAGCATCCCGGCGGGCTATCGCCTGCGCATGACCGACCACAGCACCGCACGCACCGTCGACCTGCGCACGAACCCCGAATATCGGTTCGTGTCCACTGGCACGCGTTCCCGATTCACCATCTCGGTGGAGCGTGGCACACGGGGAGGCGCGCTGATTACCAGCATAAATGTCGGCAGTGCAGGACGCGGGGTGAATAGCGTCTCCATCTCCTATGTGCTGGCGGAGAGCGCGCAGACCGAGATACGCATCGTGGGCACCGACGGGCGCACGGTCGCCAATCTCCAGCGCGGACGCGCCGCCTCGCGCGGGGTGAATACCGTCGCTTGGAACCTGCGCGATGACCAAGGACGCGCCGTGCCCCCCGGAACCTACCAAGTGCAGATCGAGGCGCGCACCGAAGACGGTCAGACCGCACGCGCCGTGCGACCGCTGGTGCTGACACGCTAAGCCACTTCATCGGAGGGGAGCCAGCGCTCCCCTCGTTCAATCAAGGAGGAAATCAAACGGTGAAACGAGTGTGGATGATTGGGCTACTGAGCCTGATGCTGGCGAAAATCGGTGTCGGGTCCGAGGCGCGTGAGCTGGTGCTATTCCCGCTCAACTTGGAGAGTGCGGTCTCAGCGCCCGAAGACTTCAATGTGGGCGTGGAGGTACTAAACGCTCTCTACGCGCAGGTGAAGGATGTGCCGAACCTGTATGTGTTCCGCTACCGCGAGACGAACCCGTCGGTACGGCGTGCGGTGGAGGAGAACCGACTTCGCCGCGATCGGCTCACCCCACCTTTCAATGTGCGCGAGCCAGACGGCGTCTGGCGCTCTGCCCGAATCGCTGAGATTATGGATGCCGACTTCGCCCTCGCCGGCTCTGTCGCCGAGTTCCGGTTTGATCCCCAGACCCGCGAAGCGGTGATTACCCTCAGCGTAGACCTCGTACAGGTGTCGGATGGGACGGTGTTGGCATCGCTGGCGGAGACGGGGCGCGGGCGTTTAGGCTCCGAAGAGCAGGATGTGAACCTCGCCTACATCCGCGCTATCACCCAAGCAACCGAGAAGGTTGGAACCGCCCTGCGCGAGCGTCTGGCTCCGCCTCAAGACCAAGAGCCAGCCAAGCAAGAGCGACGCCCTGACCGCAAGCGCGACCGAACAGCGTTCACTATCTTCGGGTTGCTTCTTGCGGCGGGTCTGCGCCTCTTCGGTTTTTAGGATGGCTTTGCGGGGCGCTTGGGGTTTGCTGTGGGCAGGGGGCTGGTTCGCCCTCTGCCTTTCCTCACTTTGGGCGAACGGCTCAGTGCGCATCACGGCGTATCCGAACGCCGCTGTTGCCGACAGCGCCTCGCAAATCTTGATTACGGTCGAAGCACGCACCCCTCAAGGACGCCCTGTGCCCGATGGCACGCAGGTCGCCTTCAGCACCACCTTGGGTACTCTCCGTGAGCCGATTGCCACCACGGAGGGGGGGGTCGCACGCACCACGCTGATTGCCAGTAGCCTGCCGGGCGTCGCAACGCTCACCGTGACGGTGTTGGGGCAGGCGACGGTGGGCGAGACGCAGGTGCTGTTCGTGAACTCCGAAGAGGAACTGCGCTCCGCCACCGACTATGTGCAGGTGAGCGGTTCGGAGTATCTCGCCTACGCCAACGAACAGCGGGTTATCTCAGCATCGGGCAAGGAGGGCGGGGCAGAGGTGCGCTTCGGCTTCACCACTCTCCAAGCCGACGACCTTCAGCTGGAAGTCGACTCGCTTCGGGTAAGGGCACGCTCGGCAACCGTCACCTACGGCTCTCAAGCGTGGAAGTTCTCGGAACTGACCTATGACCTACGCGCAAACGAGGGCATAGGCATCACGGAAAGCGAACAGCGCTTAGAAATCGTGCGCCTGAAGGGCGGGCAGATGGAGCCGTATGTCGGTCCCGTGCCCCCCGAATGGTTCGAGTTTGTGGACATCTCTCAGAGCGAGTTGGTGATACGGGCGCGCCAAATCTGGTTCTATCCCGGCGAGCGCATCCAGTTTCACCGTGCCGAGTTCTTCGTGGGCGATGTGAACGCGCTGAGCCTGCCGATGTACTCCCACAGCCTGTGGGGCGGCGGGGTCGGCACCGATACGCTGATTGGCGTGGAGAGCGGGCAGGTCTATCTGGACATTCCCTACTACTACACCCTCCAGCCCAATCAAATCGGGGCGTTGCGCCTGCGTACTGCCCAGCGAGGGGGGCGAAGCTTGGGCGTCTCGCGAGGACTGTTTTTGGATTTGGAACACGACTATCGGCGCGGGCAGGGCAAGGGCAGTTTCAGCTTCACAGGGCTGGTGCGAAACGACTGGGGTGTCAACTGGCGCCATTATCAACCACTTTCACCCAACACGCGGTTCTACCTCTGGCTCGATTCGCCTGCCCATCGGGGGCTGTTCGGTTCCGCCCAGATTTCGCATCAAGCGCGGGGCTACTCGGTCGGACTGAACTTGGCGGGCAGTACCTATTGGCAGGGCAGTCGGGCGAACAGTTTGCGGGGCGACCTGTTTGTGGAGACCACCCCACACACTCTGAGCGGGTTGCCCGTGCGCCAGAGCCTCTCGCTTCGCCTGAGCGTGAACCGCACCAACACGGGCTTCACCACCCGCCATCGCGAAGGGGTAGGGGCGCTGGTGCGCTGGAACCTCATC
>OGCI01002569.1_pt1 | contig 11758 bp, 7 predicted proteins | sample 1570021 | NCBI WGS metagenome assembly OGCI01 (sample SAMN06264664, study PRJEB24512) | hot springs metagenome | isolation source: Hot spring water | place: South Africa: Tshipise | collected 2015-06-21
AGGACTTCCGGGGAGTGATGGACCGTCTTCTCTACGTAAAAACCGGAATTGATATCCCGGAAGTGTTCCGTTGGGACGGCACGGGAACAGGGGGCAGGAAATTGCCCGATGGTACCTATCGATTCCGAATCGAAGCAAAGGATGATAATGGGAATCTGTCTCAATCTTCCTGGTACACGGTTGTGCTGGATGCCACCTCACCTAAGGTAAACATTCAGGTGCCAAGGGGATCGGATTTGGAGTTCTCGCCCAATGACGATGGAAGTAAGGATACTTTACAAATTGTGCAAACCGGTTCTGTGGAGGACGACTGGAAGGGCGAGATTCTCGATGCTTCGGGAAAGGTAGTGCGGACCTTCGAATGGAAGAATATGGCTCCCCCTACCTTCTCTTGGGATGGGAAGGATGATCAGGGGAACCTTCTTCCCGATGGAATCTATGCGTATCGGATTCGGAGCACTGACCGGGCGGGAAACACCACAGAAGCGGGGTTCGACAACATCTTCATCAACACGGAAGCTACCCCCATTTCTCTCCTGATCAATACGTCTGCCTTTTCTCCCAATGGGGATGGGAAGGGAGATACTATCCTGTTTACATCTCTGATTCCTATTACTGCAGGGATCGAATCCTGGGAGTTGACAGTGTTGGACGATCAGGGAAGAACGATGAGGAGGTACACAGGAACTCGGAATGCTCCATTACCCATTGAGTTCGACGGTCGAATGGAAGGAGGTACGATCCTTCCTGAGGGAACCTACACCGCAAAACTCAAGGTTCTGTATCGAAATGGAAACAAACCTGAGGCAGTTTCTCCCCCCTTCACCGTTGACCTCACTCTTCCTAGCGCTCGGATACGTTCTAACCTTGCGGTATTCTCTCCAAATGGAGATGGGAGCAAAGATGAAATCGAGTTCTTCCTCGACACCTCCCCCGAGGATCAATGGATGGGACTCATTCAGGATTCCGAAGGAAGAACCATAAAGACCTACCGATGGATGGGTAAGCCTCCCGAACGGATCAGCTGGAATGGGGTGAACGACAGTGGTACCCTCTCGAAGGATGGGAAATACACCTTTCAACTGGAAAGCGAAGATAGAGCAGGAAACCGAGGTCTTTCCAATCGGATTGAGTTCACCATCAATACCGAAGAGACGCCCGTAATCCTTAGCTCAGATCTTTCGGCTTTCTCCCCGAACGGAGATGGGCTGAAGGATGTGGTACGCTTCAGGCCCACGGTTCTGGTGAATACGGGGATAGAGCAGTACACTCTTTCCATCAAGGACAGTAGGGGAACCTCTCTACGTACCTTCAGGGGAAGGGGGCGGGTAGATTCCGAGTACCTGTGGGATGGGTTAGACGAACGGGGAAACAGGGTTCCGGATGGAGAATATTCTGCAGAACTTGTGGTTCTCTACGAGAATGGGAACAGAGAAGTATCACGGATTAGCTCTATCCTAGTAGACACGGTACCTCCCCGCGTTACCCTCTCTACCCCGTACACTCTGTTCTCCCCTGACGGGGACGGAGAGAAGGATGCACTACCTATTGTACAGGATTCTTCGGTGGAATCCCAGTGGGTAGGAACAATCGAGAACAGCTTAGGAGTTCCGCTACGCACCTTTACCTGGAACGGAAAAGCCACTTCCTTTGCATGGGACGGAAAGGATCAATCGGGAAACCTCGTTCCCGATGGGACCTACCGTTACATTGTTCGGGCCGAGGACGCAGCGGGAAACAGAGGTCAGGGGGTGATACCTATCCTCCAGATAGACACCCGTAGGGTTTCCGCCTTCGTTACGGTGAATGCTTCCGGCTTCTCTCCCAACGGAGATGGAGTAAAGGATACGATAGAGATCACTGTTTTCCTCAATATTGTGGATGGGATTGAGCAGTGGAGCTTGTCTTTGGTGGACCAGACAAATACGGTACGAAAATCCTACAGTGGTGTAGAAATTTCTTCACCCTTCCGAGTGCAGTGGAATGGTAGAGGGGATGATGGAAGGATAGTGGAAGGCACCTATACAGCCCGATTTGAAGCTAACTACAGAAAAGGGAATAAGCCAGTTGCCCGTTCGACCCCCTTCCTCCTCGATGTGTCTGGCCCGGTTCTCCGAGTGAGATTGGATCCTATACCCTTCTCACCCGACAATGATGGCGTAGCGGATGAACTGAATATCAATTTGACCGTAGAGGACTTGAGTCCTATTGAATCTTGGTCCTTCCTAATCTACGACAGGAACGATGTGCTGTTCCGTTCCTTCAGAGGAACAGGGAATCCTCCTTCCCGGATTGTTTGGGACGGGTACTCGGACAAGGGTGAGCTGGTGATTTCAGCGGAAGACTACAAGTATGTGTGTCGTGCAGTTGACGTGTACGGAAATGCTCAGGATACCAGAGGCGTCATTCCCGTGGACATCCTGGTCATTCGGGATGGGGATCGGCTGAAGATCAAGATCTCTAGTATCACCTTTGCTCCCAATAGCCCTGTGGTGATCCTGGATCAATCGGAACAGGGTCGAAAGAATGCCTCGGTTCTGGATCGACTGGTGGAAGTACTGACGAAGTATAGCGCCTATCAGATCCGTATAGAGGGACACGCCAACAACATAACGGGGACTCTGCGAGAAGAGATCGAAGAGCTGCAACCCTTGTCTTTAGCACGGGCGGAAGCAGTTCGAAAGATCCTGATCCAACGCGGGTTAGGAGCTCGGCGGATCGATGTGGAAGGAAAGGGCGGGAAGGAAATGCTCTTCCCATCCAGTGATCTGGAGAATAGTTGGAAAAACAGAAGGGTAGAGTTCATCTTGATACGATAGGCTCATGAAGAAAACCGTAAAGGTACTTACCATCTTTCTTGCGATTCTAGGGGGTGGGGTAGTAGGACTAACTGTTCTGGCAGGATACCTTAATTCCCCCGTATCTACTCATGGGGAAGGAGAGGAAGAGTTCTCCATCTTTAAAGGGGAAAGTGTTTCTGCCATCGCAGACCGATTAGAACAGAAGGGGTTGATTCGTTCCGCTGATTTCCTTGTCTGGCTCAGTAGATGGAAGGGAACGGAAAAGCAGTACAGGGTAGGCCATTACAGGATTCCCCGGGGAAAGAGCACTCTTTTCGTCCATGATTTATTGGTCAAGGGTGCTCAGGCCCTCTATCGAGTGACCATTCCCGAAGGATGGACCCTCACTAGAATTGCCCGTATGTTAGAAGCTAAGGGAATCGTATCGGCATCAGAGTTTCTTTCTGCGTCTAAACAGGAGGAGATTCTGAAGAAATATGAAATACCAACTTCGAGTGTGGAAGGATACCTTTTTCCCGAAACCTATTATTTCCCCAAAGATTTCCCAGCTATCCGGGTGATCGAAACAATGGTAGACACATTTTTTCAGCGACTTTCTACAATCGTCCAAGAAAAACCTCTACCGACCGGCAAAAACCTATTGGATAGGGTGATTCTCGCCTCCATTATTGAACGGGAATACCGAGACCCTGAGGAAGCTCCTATGATTGCATCGGTCTTTTACAATCGATTGAAGATTCGGATGCCTCTAGGTTCCTGTGCTACAGTGGAATATGTTCTCACCGAAGAGTTGGGCAAACCACATCCAGACGTGTTAACCTACGAAGATTTGGAGGTGCCTTCCCCCTACAATACCTATAAGCATTCTGGTTTACCCCCCGGGCCCATCTGTAACCCCGGAGTAATTGCCCTTAGAGCCGCTTTTTACCCTGCCGATACCGACTACAGGTACTTTGTCCTGAAGGACCCGGAAGCCGGACGGCATCATTTTTCCAAAACCCTTCAGGAACACATGCAAGCCAAGGTTGTATATCTCAAGAAAATACAACCAGGAAGCTAGAAATGGCTATTCCTGAAACCATTATTCAACAGATTACAGCTAAGGTCGATTTCCTCGAACTGGTAGGACAGTACACCTCCCTTCAACGGGTGGGAGATCGTTATCGAGGTCTTTGCCCCTTTCACCAAGAAAAGACTCCCTCATTCTACGTACAACCGGACAAACGTCTATTCTACTGTTTTGGATGCGGCAAAGGGGGGAACCTTTTCCAATTCCTTATGGAAATGGAACATTTAACCTTTCCGGAAGCGGTACGGAGGCTAGCGGAAAAAGCAGGGATCCAGGTGGATCTTTACGATGAGCAGAGTCTTGAAAAAGGAAGGAGACAGGATGCCATTCTGCAACTCCTGAAACGGGTAGCTGGTAGTTTTCACTATATTCTTATGTATTCGCCCCAGGGGATTCCCGCACGGACCTACTTGCGGAAGCGAGGTCTAGAAGATTCGATCATCTCGAAGTTTCAGTTGGGATACGCTCCTGCAGACCCGTACTGGCTGAAGAAATTCCTTGAAAAGAAGAATTTTTCCAGAGAATTGCTATTGGAATCGGGTCTTTTTACTCACCGGAGTCCTGATCGGGCTTTCTTTGTCCATAGGATCATGTTCCCCATCTATTCTTCCCAGGGGGATGTTGTGGCTTTCGGAGGACGTAAACTGTCGGGAGAAGGCCCCAAGTACCTGAATTCTGCAGAATCCGCCCTATTCAAAAAGGGGGAATTCCTCTACGGCTTCTACCAGGCTAGGGAAGAGATCCGAAGAACCCGAACAGCCGTCTTGGTGGAAGGGTACATGGATGTGATTGCCCTCCATCAGGCTGGAGTGGAAGTATCGGTTGCGCCCTTAGGTACGGCTCTTACTCCTGCTCAAGTTCGCCTTTTGAAGCGGTTTGCCGATCGGGTAATCCTTTTCTTTGATAAGGATGAAGCAGGTTTGCAAGCGATGCGTAAAGCCGCAATCCTTTGCGAACAGGAAGAATTAGAGCCTTTTGCCGTCAGCTTAGAGGAATTCCCTTATAAAGATCCAGCAGATTTTATCCAGAATGGACAAAAAGGTGAGTTGCAAAAGATTGTAAAATATCCTATACCTATACTTGAGTTTTTGTTGAAAAAAACCTCGTTGAAAAAGGATACAGGAACACACCAAGGAAATCTGTTGAAAGTGGAGGATCTGTTTCCGTATATTGAAAGTATGGTCTCAGAAGTAAGACGAGAAGCTGCAATTGCCCAGATTGCGGACTTTTTCGAATTGGATCGAGACTCTATCCGAAAAGATTTTCAAAGAAAAAAGTGGATCAATGCTCCACGAAAGGTAAGTCAGGAGGAAAGGAAGACAGAATCCATCCAACGTACTCCAGAGATAATCCTGATGATCCTAGCTATGGAGAGTCGGAAGAATTTCGAGGACATCCGATCTCGTATTGCGTTAGATGACTTTGAGGACCCCCGTGGGAGGGAATTGTATATCACCTTGGAAGAATTGTACCGGGAAGAAGAATGGTCCATAGATCGGATATGTCAGCGCATCTCTGATGAAGCATTGAAAGATTTCGTATTAAGCAAACTGATTTCTTCAGAGTTTAAGATGAATCAGGAGCGGTTGATAAATGATAGCGTTATGTTCTTGAAAAGACGAAACTTAGAACGGCAGCGTCAACAAGTATTAAAGGCTATCCAACGATGCGAGAGAACTAATCAAGCTGAAGAACTGTCTCAGTTACTGGAAAAGAAGATGTACTTGGATGGAGAACTAGAAAAGTTGAGGGCTGTGGAGAATGAGTGAACTGGAAAAAGATCCTGCCATCATAAAGCTATTAGAGTACGCTAAGCATAAAAAGACGATCAGTTACGATGAGGTGCAGGATTTCCTGCCCGATGCCATAGTAAACTCGGAAAAAATGGATGAGGTCATTGCCCTGCTAGCGGAACATAACATCCACCTAGAGGAGGAAGACGTTTCGTTAGAAGAGTTAGAAGAACCCATAAAACTTGATAACAAAAAAAAGAAACTCATCTACAAAGACAAAGAAGCGGTGATCGATGATCCCATCCGGCTGTACCTTCGGGAGATTGGGAAGGAAAGTCTCTTGACGGCTGAGCAGGAGGTAGAGCTATCTAAACAGATGGAGGAAGGGGAGAACATCATCAAAGAGGTGATCAAACAATCTTCCATGCTAATTCCTGAATTCTATCAGTTAGCTCAAAGGGCTTTCTCGAAGAAAGATCCAAGGGAAATGAATCTCTCGAAAAAGGAAGTTAGTGAATACTTGGCTGAACGAAGACGGTTGATCCAGTGTTACCGCGAACCATTGAGAGAGATCCTTCCGGAATTAAAAGCTTACATTGAGTCGAAAAAACGTATCTTGGCCCACGGTGGCAACATCTGGGAAGACGAGGAATTGGTTCGAAAGAGAGAACAACTGAAGACTTATCTTCAGAAGGTAGATATTCACCAGGAGGAAATACTCCAATTCTCAGAAAAGTTCATCGTGGCTGCAAAAAAGATCAAGAAATACCGAAAGGACCAAGAAAAGATCGAAAAGCGTCTGAAGGTTACCAACGTGAGGGACCTTCGTACCCTAGGTCGCGGGCTCACTCTGCCAGAGAAAAGAATGAGGATCGAAGAAGAACTAGGAATGTCTGCCGATGAGATCAAAGAAGAAATTCGTCAGATCCAATTGACGGAAAAGAAATTGAAAAATCTGGAGGTGGAGTTCGAAGAACCGGCCAATACGATCCTAAAGATGGCCAAAGAGATCCTACGGGGTAAAACGATGATGCAGACGGCCAAAGATCGTCTGATCAAGGCGAACCTGCGGTTAGTGGTTAGCATCGCCAAGAAATATACCAACCGAGGGTTGCACTTTTTCGACCTCGTGCAAGAGGGAAACATTGGATTGATCAAGGCTGTAGAAAAGTTCGAGTACCGCAAGGGGTATAAGTTCTCCACCTATGCAACGTGGTGGATACGGCAGGCGATTACTCGTAGTATCTCAGATCAAGCTCGCACCATCCGAGTTCCCGTGCATATGATCGAGCAGATCAACAAAGTAGTACGAGAATCGAGACAACTCATGCAAGTGTTAGGCCGGGAACCTACCGATGAAGAGATCGCAGAAAGGTTGGGATGGTCGGTATCCCGAGTAAAGTCGGTGAAGAATGTTGCTCGGGAGCCCATCTCGTTGGAGACCCCAATTGGAGAAGAGGAAGATTCTCTCTTGGGTGATTTCATCGAGGATAAGGATGTTGAGAATCCTTCTACCCAGACAGCCTTCACCCTTTTGCAGGAACAGCTACGAGAGGTTCTGGCAACTCTTCCACCCCGAGAACAAGAAGTCCTGAAAATGCGGTTTGGATTGGATGATGGATATTCCTTGACTCTGGAAGAGGTTGGGTTGTATTTTAACGTAACTCGAGAACGGATTCGACAGATCGAAGCAAAGGCGTTGCGTCGGCTCAGACATCCGAAACGAAGTCGCAGGTTGAAAGATTACCTAGACCACTAAATCTTTAGTACGGGAAAAGAGGGGATACATGGTTCAAGAAGTATTCGATAAACTGAGGACTTTGCAGGAGATTCTTTCCGCAAAGTACAGTCTGGAAAAGGAAATCCAAGAGATTCCGAAAGCATTGGCTACAAAGACAGAAGTGGTAGCTCGATTGAAGAAGTCCTACATCGAGAAGAATGAACAGTATGAAGCTACCAAGCAACGAATCAAAAACCTCCGAGAAAAGATGCTGGAGGCTGAACAGAATCGAGAAAAGCTAGAATCTCAAATGGATTTGATCAAGACCCAACGAGAATACGAGGCCCTTGACAAGGAAATCCGGGATGCGGCGGATAAAGAGCTACAGTTCCGGCGCGACCTCCAAAAGGAAGAAAAGATACTGGAAGAAATGCTCCATGCCCTTGAAAGGGAAGAATCGTTGATCAAGGAACAGGAAGAGGAACTTCAACAAGAACAAGAAAAAATTCGTTCCGAGATAGAAAAACGACAGGAACAACTAAAATTGCTCGAGGGACAAGAGAAGGAAATCATTCCGGGGCTAGATCCGGAAATGTTGTTCAAGTTCGAGAGAATCATACGTAGCAAGTCTGGATTGGGGATCGTTGCCTTGAAAAGGGGTGTGTGCTCGGGATGCCATATGATTCTTCCCATGCAGTTCGTGAACGAGGTAAGAAGTGGAAAGTCCATCCTTTTCTGTCCGTACTGCAGCCGTATTCTATTCTATGAGGAAGAAGGGGAAGAGCCTTACTTGGTGGAAACCGTTGGGGAACCGATTTTCGATTTAGAGGATATCGAAGAAGAAGAGGAAGAACAGGAAGAAGAGGAAGAATTGGAAGAAGAATTCGAAGAGGAAGAGGTGGAAGAAGAGGAAGAGGAGGAAGAACTGGAAGAGGAAGAGGAGGAATTGTTAGAAGAAGAGGAAGAGGAAGAAATCGAAGAGACAGAAGAAGACGTATAGCGGAGGCTTTCTCTACTCTATTGTTTAGTATATTTAAATATAGGGCAGGCCAGACCGTCGCCCCGAGAGGGGAGGAAAGTCCGGGCTCCGTAGAGCATGGTACCGGGTAATTCCCGGACACCCATTTAGGGTGATAGAAAGTGCCACAGAAAACAAACCGCCTGAGGTCATCCTCGGGCAAGGGTGAAAAGGTGGTGTAAGAGACCACCGCTTCGATGGCAACATCGAAGGCACGGCAAACCTTACCAGGAGCAAAGTCAAGAAGCGGAGAGGTGCTCCCTCCATATCCGCGGGTAGACTGCTAGAGGGTTTCGGAGACGGAACTCCTAGATAGATGACGGTCCTAGACAGAACCCGGCTTATAGGCCTGCTTTTTTTATTGGATTAGCTAGTGGAGGTGGCGGGAATCGAACCCGCGTCCTAGGATGGATACGTCAAGCTTTCTACAGGTTTATCCGGTTCTCTAAATGTCGGACAGAGCCAAGCGAACCGGAAGCTCGCTACAGTCCTTAGTCCGAAGAGGTTCTCTCCCATGGTTCGGACCCCATGGTTGAAGAGTCTTGGTTTCTTACAAGTTCTCGGATCCTCAAGACCGCGGATCCGGAACCTGTAGCAGCAAGCTTACGCTGCCGCTAGTTGATAATCTGCTTCGTTGGCAGTTATTTTGGTTGCCGTTTTTAGGAGTTCGGCCCTCCACCTGCAACTTGACACACCATCATCCCAGTCGAAACCGGTGCACCCCCTCATTAGGTCCTACTATATAACATAGCGAAAAATACCCCACTTGACAATCCTAACCGAGCCTGTGCCCCCCGCAATAGGGGGGCTATCGAATTTTGAACTCCCGTTCCGTTTCCCGTCGTACATCCCGTTCTTTGATCACCTCGCGCTTATCGGAGAGTTTTTTCCCCTTACATACCCCCATCTCAAGTTTTACCCTTCCATTCTTCAAGTACACCTTTAGGGGTACGAGAGTGTACCCTTTTTCATCCACCTTACGAGCTAGGCGCTTTATTTCCTGCTTGTGGGCCAGTAATTTTCGTTCGCGATCGGGTATATGGTTATGAATATTCCCTTGTTCATAAGGAGTTATATGAAAACCCACAAGCCAGAGTTCCCCATCCTTGATTCTCCCGTAAGAATCGGAGAAGGAAAAGTTACCTTTTTTAATGGATTTGACTTCTGTTCCCTGCAGGGCTATCCCACATTCGATGGATTCATCGATGGTGTACTGAAACCGGGCTTTTCTGTTTTCTGCCAGGACTTTAATAGCTTCCATACGGTTTTATTTGGCAATGGCTTTGATTCGGAATCCTAGATAGGGAGTACACCAGAAGGGAGGTTGGGAACCTCGGGTAGATACGCTAATCGTATCAGGAGTATTGATATAACTTCCCCCTTTCACGATTTTTTCCGCACCTTTCGAAAGGGAAACATCGGGAAAAAGGTGCTGAAGGGGAGCGAACCAGTCTTCAGTCCATTCCCATACATTGCCAAGCATGAATCTCAACCCCCATCTTCCTCGTTCACCAAGGTGCACAGGTTTGAGCTCAGGAGGGAAGGGATAGGCTGCCGATTCCGCGTTAAGAGAAGCAGCCCATTCCCATTCTGCCTCAGTAGGAAGATCAAAACGATACATAGGGTGTTTCGACTGGAGCCACTCACAGTATGCTTTGGCAGCGAAGTAGGAAATTTCCCGAACCGGATACGAGGGGTGGGGCGGTTCAGAAGAATCTTTCCACGAGGCTAGGTACCCCTCGTCTACCAATCCTTGTTTTCTCAGAGTTTCTCGCGCGGAAGGAGCCCATGCAGGAGTTTCCAGAAGAAATTGGGAGAACTCTTCCTCCGTTACTTCGTTGGCAAGAAGATAGAACGGAGAAACCCGTACTTGCAAGGGTATGAAGAACGAATTGGGAGATGCGGATGATTCTGTTTTAAACGCCCATCCCATGTAAAAAGTTCCTTCTGGAATAGGGATGAACTCCATCCTTCCGATCCGAATGACCGGTTGTCTTTTCGCAGGGAGGATTGGGGAATGGGATGTTTCTTTCCTTTCTTTCGAAAGATCTTCCCGCCTTCGAGAAATGATAGGATTGTTCTTTAGGGTATTAGAAATAGGGGGAGGCATTACGGATTCGAACCAATACAATGCTTTTGGGTAACGATCCAGAAGGGTGGTAAAAAAAGTCAGACCTTCCAGGAGGGACCGATGGGTTAACACGGTGCCGTTGGATTGAACGAGGAAAAAGGCGGCTAAGAAATCCGAAAACACTCCCTCACTGTTTATCTGGGGAAGACATTGGATGAAAAATGTATTCCACTCTTCTTTTGATAGAATCCTATTACCTTCGCCAAGACGAGTTAGATCCAGAGCAAGATTCCGCAAGATAGGAGGATTCGGACGTATGGGAGTAGGAGGTTCTGCCAGCACCCAAGCGGCTAATTCCTCATACGCCCGAGAGAAAAGGGCCTCGAAAGAGTCTAGTTTCAACGAAACTCGCATCTCAACTTTTTTAGGAAAGAACAAGCTTCCCAATACCCGTCTTTCCACTACAATGGATTGTGTGTAAGGTAAGAACCCTGTCTTTCGTATTTGCAAAGTATGAGGCCCTGCTTTTATAAAGGTGGTTAGGGGCGAGACTCCTACACGAACCTCATCCACGTACACGGAAGCTCCCTGCGGAACCGTTTGGATTGTTACCTGGGAACCTCCATGATATAGGCCAGGAAATAAAAAAAGAAAGAAAAGAATCAGTCCCAATCCTATTCCATAGAACAATCCAACGTACAGCGTAGGCTGCATCCCCCAGAGAGGTTTCAATTTTACTCCCTGGTTTACTTCGGGGGGAGTCTTCGGTTTCCCTTTCCGCATGGGGGTGCATTATAGGATTCCCTCTCTCTATTGTCAATGTTCGTGAATTTTGATAGCTTGCCATTCTATGGAACGATTCCTCCAGCGCCTTCTATCCTTCACCGAATGGTATTTGTCCCGGCGAAAATTGCGAATACAAAAGAAAAAAGAAGCCCAAGCAAAGAAACATCCAGTAGTAGATTGGGTAGAAGCGTTCCTATGGGCTGCTTTCATGGTCTTACTGATCAATCAATACCTTATTCAAGCCTATCAGATCCCCTCCGGGTCTATGATGGATACTCTTCTAGTGAATGATCGAATTTTCGTGAACAAAATGATCTTTGGTCCTGAACTATTACCCGGTTGGGGTAAACTTCCAGGTCTAGCTACACCCAAACGGGGTGATGTAATAATCTTCGAGAATCCATCGTATCTCTCTCGAGGGCCTGTATTCGATATCCTGCAGAGAGTGATCTACATGTTGACCCTTTCCTTCGTCGATATCGATAAGGATGAAGCTGGAAGACCCAAGGCTCATTTCTTGATCAAACGGGCAGTGGGGATGGGGGGAGACCGAATCCGGA
>OGCI01002570.1_pt1 | contig 11755 bp, 11 predicted proteins | sample 1570021 | NCBI WGS metagenome assembly OGCI01 (sample SAMN06264664, study PRJEB24512) | hot springs metagenome | isolation source: Hot spring water | place: South Africa: Tshipise | collected 2015-06-21
GGCGCCGCATACGAGTAGAAGACGATACCGTCCGAATAGCCTCCCTGAGAGGTGGGCGTGCGCACCAGCCCGATCTGAGTGATCGTATTGGAGAGCGTGTTCAGATAGGCGCCCAGCCCTATCGCCACGGAACGGTTATAGCGATGGTTCTTCGTCCATGTAATCCAGTTGTTAAAGTAAGTGCGGTGTGTGGAACTGGCGTGGTTGTAGTAGCACATCGGGATGGCGATGTCCAGGATGCCCTCCTCCGTCCACGCCCGCCAGTCCTGAAACACCGCACTGTAGGCGGATGTGGATGTCCACGCCGACTCCGAGGTAGGTCCGTTGCCCCAGGTGATGGTCGCTGCGGTGACCTTGCACCACGGTTTCAGCGCGACAGTGGAAGCGTAGATGCGACGCACCAGCTGGGTTACCTGGTCTCTCCGCCATTGCGACCATGAGCTGTCGTTGTACGCCGGGTTACCGGAACGACCAAAAACGGTGTTGAACCGGCTCACGCTCATGGGATTGTAGCCCCAGCGATTCCCTGCGTAACGGATGTAGTCGAAGTGAATACCGTCCACATCGTAGTGGCGCAGGATGTCCATCGCCACGCGGTAGGTGAAGTCCGCCGCTTCGGGGTGCCCGGGGTCAAAACTGTAGTTGCTGCCGTCATAAGTCGCCCCGCTATCGTTCAAAGTCAGCCACTGCGGGAATCGGTTGTAGGGATGAAGCGGATTGGCAGGCGGCGTGGTGGAGCTCCAGATGGGCATCATGACCAGCCAGGCGTGCACCTCCAGCGGTGGCGTCTCGCTTCGTGCCCGTTGTATCAGGTATGCCAGCGGGTCGAACCCCGAAGCCACATCGCTCGCCAGCGGCTCGTAGTGCGAGAGGTAATAGGCGTCGCCGCGCTTTCGCACCTCCACAAACAAGGCGTTCGCTTTCGCTGTTTTCGCCGCCTGAATCAGCACGTCGACCTCGGCTCTCGTGCGCAACGCCGCGTGCCATGTGTCTACCCAGAAGCCACGCAGTTCCTGCGCGTGACCGGTCCCACCCGCCAGAAGCGAGCAGATACACAGCAACCCAACAAACAACCGCCTCACCATATCTGCCTCCTGCCGAAACAGCCGCAAAACTCCTCTCTATTGTAGCAGACCTCACCCGGATGGTCAACGCTCGGGGGCAGGAAGCCATTTCCCTCGCAACGAATGCACCTCGTGGAGACCTGTTGTGCAAGGAGGTGATTGTGACATGAGCTGGCGAACCTTTAGCCTGTTTGTTCCTGCCCTGCTTTCGGCAGCGTCGGCTGGTGCACAGGTTCAGTTCGAGGAAAAGGTAAAGTACGGCGGGTGGCTGAACTGTGTCCGCCTGTCCAACGGCAAAGCAGAAGTCATCGCCACGACCGACGTGGGTCCACGTGTCATCCGTTTCGGTTTCGTTGGCGGTCAGAACCTCTTCCACGAGTGGAAGGACCAGCTGGGCAAGACCGGTGGAGACGAGTGGCGCCCGTATGGTGGACACCGTCTCTGGCACGCTCCTGAGCAGATGCCTCGCACTTACGCCCCCGACAATGACCCTGTTCAGTACAGCTGGGATGGGAAAACGCTGGTGCTCACGCAAAAGGTGGAAAGCTCCACCGGCATCATGAAGCAGATGGAGATTACACTCTCGCCAGACGAGCCTTATGTGAAGATCGTGCACCGGCTGGTGAACAAAAACCTCTGGGACGTGGAGGCGGCGCCCTGGTGCCTCACCTTCATGGCTCAGCGTGGCAGAGCCATTTTCCCGATGGAGCCGTACATCCCGCATTCGGAGTACCTACTGCCCGCGCGTCCACTCGTACTCTGGCACTACACCAACATGCGCGACCCGCGCTGGATATGGGGAACCAGATACATCCAGCTGCGGCAGGACCCGACGGTGCCGCCCGATGACCGGGGCAAGCAAAAGGTGGGAATGCTCAACAAGCAGGGCTGGATGGCATACGTGCTGAACGGTGAGCTGTTCATGAAGCGATACGCCTGCGACCCGAACGCCACCTACCCGGATTACGGCTGTAACACGGAGGTGTTCACTAACTCCGATATGCTGGAGCTGGAGACTCTGGGACCGCTCGGGAAAATACCTGCTGGCGGCGCGGTAGAGCATGTGGAACACTGGTTCCTTTTCAAGACAGACGTCGGCACGGAGGAGGCAGACATCGACGCGAAGCTGTTGCCTCTGGTTCAGCAGACTGAGCGCCTCGTGAAGTGACTCGCCCGCTGTTGCTGGAGGGCGCCCTTCTGCGCGCCCTCCAGATGTCCTTCCACCGCCTTACTGCCGAACGACAACAGGTGTAGCTCACACTCCACTTCTTGGCAAACATGCCGATAATCGAGTATGTGAACGCACCAGACGCACTGGGTATCAAACTGGCACGAGCGGTGGGATTACCCCCCCTGCCCCATGTGACCCTGCAGGTCATTCGGCTGGTGGATGACCCGAAGGCGTCCACTCGTGACTTCGAGCGGGTGATCGCGCAGGACGCGGCGCTCGCCTCGAAGGTTTTGCGCATGGCGAACTCGCCGTACTACGGCGGCAACGGCAGAATCACCTCTATCAGCCGGGCGATAGCTGTGCTGGGGCTGAACGCCATCCGTACCATCGTTATGTCGCTCTCGTTCCACGCCATGGTGCACGCACGTAACCGCAAATCTCGCTTTAACCGCCAGGAGTACTGGCGGCACTCACTGGCAACCGCCATCGCTGGAAGAGTGCTGGCACGACTGAAGCGATCCAAGTGGGACGATGAGATTTTCCTTGCAGGGCTCCTGCACGACATCGGCAAACTGATTGCTGACCAGTTTCTGCCGGACGACATGGAGGTATTCATATCCCGCACCGCGCAGATCACGTCGGGCACTCCAGAAGACCTGCTGCATCTGGAAAGCAAGGTGCTCGGCGCCAGCCACGTGGAGCTGGGCAGCTACGCGGCACAGAAGTGGAACCTGCCCGACCCCATCCGGGTGGGCATTGCCTGCCACCACTCGCCCACTGAGGCTGACGATCAGTTCTATGAGATTGCCGCTATCGTGTACGCCGCGAACTGCCTCGCGCATCAGGCAGAAATCGGCGTGCTGGTGCCCGGAATCCAGCACGAGATCGAGCCGGTCGTGAAGGAGTTCCTTGCCATCCCCGAAGAACAATATGAACCGATACGCCTCGTGGTGACGAAGGAGGTTATCGAGGCGCAGGCTGCCTTCGGGGTCGTTTGAACGCCATGCGCAAACGAATGGTGGCGACTGTGTCGGGGCGCGTTCAGGGGGTAGGGTACCGCGCCTTCGTGGTGCGTTATGCCCGCGCACTCGGGCTCGACGGCTCGGTACGTAACCTGCCCAACGGTCAGGTGCACGTGGTCGCGCAGGGCGACGAGAAGGCGTTGAACCAGCTGCTCACTCTGCTCAAAGAGGGTCCGCCCGCCGCGCGTGTCACGGATGTTTCGGTGCAGTGGGGGGATGCCGATGGGTCAGAGAGCGGTTTTCATATTGGCTGGTAGCCCCCCACCGTTCCCTCACACACTCCAATCTGATGCGAGCTGGGTGAGCGTGACAAACCGACAGCCTTTCTGGCGCAGCAGCTGTGCCGCACGGCGCCAGTTCGCCAAGCCGTTCGCCCAGTCGCGTGCTCCCAGACAGAGAACCGAATCGCCTCGAGTATTGCCTTCCAGCGCAGACTGAACGGTACCCCATTCCTGATCCAGATACAGCGCCTTACCGTTCCAAACCAGCACAGGCACGAAGAATACCGTCGCGTCCCCCAGTGCCTTCAGGTCGTTATGAGCGGGACGGTAAGGCTGTGAAGGAATGCCTTCCCAATCCACCCCGTTGCTCGTCGTCACTCCAGGCGCCGGTGAACTGTCCACGATGATACCGATGTCTTCCAGATATGGCAGGTCGGACGCGAGCAGTGCGTGGTCAGCTGCACGAAAGGCGGTCGGCTTCACGTGGCACTGTTTCAGGAGATCGCGCCCCTCCTGAATCAGGGCACCGCGTTCTCGAGGGTCGGTAATCAGACTGCCGTTACTCTGGAACTGAATGCGCAGACCAATCTCGTGCCAGGAGGGAATTCGGTGCAGGTACTCGGCATGGTAGAGCATGACGTTACTCATTGGTTCACTTGCGGAAACGGTGATTAGCCAGGTCATGGGCACGTGGAACTCTTCGGCGATGCGCACCAGCTCAGGCGTGTAGCACCTGCCCTGGCTCGCCGCCGCACAGTCCACGGTGACCACTACGGTCGCCATGGGAATCGCCCCCTTCCGATGTAAGGTTGGGAATCGATTCGCCTCAACAAGGCGTGTCTCCTCCAAAACCCCGCGGCACCCGCATCGAGGGGAGAAGGAAGGGAGAGGGTTTCCCTGCCCCCTCCCCCTTTTGGCTATCGCAGACGTTCGCCGGACGTGCCTCGTACAGGACGCGTATACGCTGCTATTACAGTTCCGAGATGCTCACCCAGCGTTTCTGCTGGCTCGAGATGTCCACAGCCTCCAGAACCGCCTGGTTGCGCACACCGTCCTCGAAGTCCGGCTTGAACACCTCCCCCCTGTCGAACGCCTTCAGCATGGTGTACACCAGGTTGATGAAGGTGTGCTCGTAGCCGATGATGTGTCCGACGGGCCACCAGGCGCTCATGAACGGATGCATGCTGTCGCTTGCCTGCAGGACGCGGAAGCCACGTGCGTGCGGCGGGTCGTCGTTGAAGTAAACCTCCAGCTCGTTCATCCGCTCCATGTTGAACACGAGGCTGCCCTTGCTGCCGTTGATTTCAAAGCGGTTGAAGTTCTTCCGCCCCAGCGCGAACCGCGTGGCTTCGATGCTCCCGATGGCGCCGTTATCGAAGCGCACCAGGAACAGCGCCGCATCATCCACGGTCACCTCGCCCATCTCGCTGCTGGCGACGCCACCCAGACGGTCATCCGAGGCGGCGAGCTTCGGGCGCTGTTTGATGAACGTCTCCATCATGCCGGACACCTCGTTGATCTCACCGACCAGGAAACGCGCCATGTCGATGAGGTGGGCATTCAGGTCACCATGCGATCCAGAACCGGCGACCTCCTTCTGAAGACGCCAGACCAGCGGGAAGCTCGGGTCGACAATCCAGTCCTGCAGGTAGGTTCCGCGGAAGTGATAGATTTTGCCGATACGTCCTTCATCGATGAGCTGCTTTGCAAGCTGCACTGCGGGAGCGAAACGATAGTTGTGGCACAGGGCGTTGGGCACTTTGTTCTTCTGCACCGCTTCGTACATCTGCCGGGCGTCCGCCAGCGTGTTTGCCAGCGGCTTCTCGCACAGCACCATCTTGCCCGCATTTGCCGCAGCGATGGCAATGGGCGCGTGCATGTTGCCGGGCACCGACACGTCCACAAGGTCAATGTCCTTGCGCTCTATCACGCGCTCCCACGAGGTATCGTATTCTTCCCAGCCGTACTTCTGCGCCGCTTTCCGCACGTTCTCCTCGTTGCGCCCGCAGATGACCTTCAGAACCGGTTCAACCTCGAGGTCATCGAAGAAGCGAGCGACCTGACGATAGGCGTTACTGTGCGCCTTGCCCATAAACTGGTAGCCAATCAACGCCACGTTCAGCTTGCGCTTGCTCATGGTTGCTCCTCCTGTCTACACGGATTTAAGAGTATCACCTGGTCGGCGGCGGAGGTGGTGCCATCGGTGAGGGTGCCGTAGACTGCCCGGCAGCCGACGGTTTCGGCAACAGCAGATTCTGGGCGTTTGCCTGCCGCAGAAGGTCCTGGTAGTACTGTCCCATCCTCTGGCGCACAAGATTCTGCGTCAGGCGCGCCTTCTCCACCGCTGGGATGTCCTTGCCCAGAGCCTCCACCTTGATGATGTGCCAGCCGTAGGGTGTTTTCACCGGCTGACTGATCTCCCCGGGCTTCAGGGCGAATGCAGCCTGTTCGAACTCAGGAACCATCATTCCGCGCGCAAACGCCCCGAGGTCGCCGCCCTTGTCCTTGTTCGAACGGTCATCGGAATACTCCTTCGCCGCCTCGGCAAAGTCTTTCCCGGCTTTGATCTCCTCGTACACTTTCTCTGCCTTCGCCTTCGCCTCGTCCTCTGCCTTGGCACGCGCCTCCACGAACATCTTCTGGCGTTCCTCGGCGCTGACGCTCTGGTCCGGGGCGATTGCCGGCATCTGCGGCTGGATCAGGATATGACGAGCCTGAATAAAGTCGCTATCCTTGACAGTACGAGTCACCAGCTTCTCCAGCAGCAGTCCTCGCTTCAGCACTGCCTCCATGTGCGGGCGGGTCCACCCCTGCTTCGCCAGCTCGACGTAGACGTCCGAACCGGGCGGCACGCGCTGGCGCATGCCGTCTATCGCCTCGTTGTAGCGCTGGTCGATCTCCGCTTTGGTGGCGGTGATGCCGTACTTCTTCGCTTCCTGTTCCACAATCTTGAGCGAAATAAGGTCTTCCACCACCTGCGGACCGTACCATGCCTCCAGCGTCTTAATCATCTCTTCGCGCGTGATCGGCGTGTTGCCCACCCGACCGACGACGTTTGCAGAGCCTGGCGCAGCGGGCTTCGCCGCCGGTTTCGCCGGTGCCGAAGGCTTCTGAGCAGGAGGCTTCGACTGCGCAACCGCACCCACCAGCCACCCAATCGTTAGCACCACCGTTGCTATGAAAGTCAGACCGATCTTGTTCATGGTTCCTCCTCGGTGAGTATGTGCGTTACATGTTTCGTTACGCAAGGTCTCCTTCCTTCCGTCCCCCGTCAGAATGTGGTGGTACTGCTGAACGTGAAGCCGTCCACCACCGCAGGAGGCACCAGCATACTGCCTTCCACCCGCTGTGGCACGCCCAGCTGCCGGATATTGCGCAGTACAACCAGCGGGCTTTCGTTGAAACGCAGATTTTTCACGGCATGAGTAACCCTACCTCCCTCGATGCGGTACACTCCATCGCGCGTCATGCCCGTCAATAGCAGCTGCATCGGGTCCACAAAACGGATATACCAGAAGCGCGTGATGAGCAAACCGTTATCCACAACACCGATAAGTTCGTCCAGCGAATGGTCACTGCCGTACAGAATCAGGTTCGGTGGATAACCGGTAAAACTCTTGCCCTGCTTGTGCGCCCAGTATCGGCTATAAATCAGCGTTTTCAGCCCACCCTGTTCGATCCACGTGACGTCTGGCGTGGGCATTCCGTCGTCGAAGAACGGCTCGGCGGGGCAGTCGGGATGGGCTGGCAGGCTCTGCAGGGTCACCAGTTCGTTGCCGATCTCGGTGCCCTCTTTACCCGCGAACGCAGAACGCCCCTCGTCGGCTGCCTTGGCGTCCATGCTCCATGCCATGTATGCCAGCAGTTCAGCCAGCGCGGCAGGCTCCAGCACCACTGTGTAGTCCCCCGGTGGTACCTCGCGCGGGTATTTGGCAGCTTCCGCTTTGTCCGCCGCGCGCTTTGCTACCGTATCGGCAGTGATGGCGTTCATGTCCTGATGAGTCTGTTCCGCCCAGCCACTGCCGTCCTCGGTCATCATGGTGCAGATGAGTGACGCCTGCGTGGAGGTATGATAGCCGAACAAGCCTTTGTTGTTGGCAACAACAGTGACATAGGCATTGGTCGCAAAGCTGCCTGCCGTTTTGAGCCGTCGCGAGTTCGCCTCCTGGATCACCCGGCGCACGATCCGGGCACGGTCATTGGGCGAGGCGTGCGCCGTGCATTCGGCGTGGGCAGCAATGTGGCGGTAGGTGGCAGGTTCTGGTGGGGGCATGAACTCCGTATCCGGCTCCGCCACACGCGCCATCTCCTCGGCGCGACGAACCGTATCGCGAATGGACTCGGCGTCCAGCCGGTTAGTACTGCATCGTCCTACTTTGTTGCCATAGGCACAGGTAACGCGCAGGGTCATCTGTTTTTTCGCCACGTTCTGGGTAATCTCACCGTTTGCATAGCGGGTAGAGGCTTCCTGCGAGCCGTAAAGGTTCACCTGCACATGCTCTGCTTCGCTGAACGCAATCGCCTTCTCACAAATCTCTCGAGCCTCTTTCTCGTTCATCTATCGCCTCCATGGGGGTTCTGCCACTGCACCGGTATTGTATCACGCGCGAAGGGGGTTGGCAAGCAGTGGAGCACAGGGGTCTGCATGTGCTACAATGAGTCGGGGTGGACACCATGAAGGTGGAGTTGCTGTATTATCCTGACTGCCCTTCGCACGAGCGAGCGCTGGAGCTGGTTCGCGAGGCGCTGGCACTCGAGGACATCGACGCCCCCGTGAATGTTATCAGGGTGGAAACCGACGAAGAGGCGGAGCGTTATCGGTTCATCGGCTCACCGACCATCCGCTTCAACGGTATCGAGGTGGATCCGGCACCTCATCTGCCCTACCGCCTGACCTGTCGCACTTTCCGTCGGGAAGACGGCAGGCTATCGCCCGTTCCGTCACTTCAGATGTTGCGTGAGACCATCGCTTTAGCGAGGAAGGAGGAGGAACACCATGGCTCTTGAGATTGGCAAACCGATTGTGGACTTCTCGTTGCCCGGCGTCGACGGGAAGACCTTATCGCCTGCGGACTTCGCAGAGAAGCCCGTGCTGGTGGTGGCTTTCTGGTGCAACCACTGCCCCTACGTGCGCGCCTACGAGGAGCGAACCATTGCGCTGGCAAAGGAGTTCGCGGATAAGGTGGCTTTCGTTGCGATTAACGCCAACGACGCCGTGAAATATCCCGAAGACAGTTTCCCGAACATGCAGGCTCGCGCGAAAGAGATGGGCTACCCGTTCCCCTACCTGCATGACGAGTCGCAGGAAATCGCGCGAGCGTACGGAGCGACACGCACGCCGGAGTTCTTTGTGTTCGACTCGCAGCGCATCCTGCGCTATCACGGTCGCCTGGACGACAACTGGGAGAACCCATCGGCGGTACAACAGCGGTATCTGCGCGACGCGATCAGCGCGCTGCTCAACAACCAGCTGCCCCCAGTAGCAGACACCGAACCCGTGGGATGCACCGTAAAGTGGAAGTAAACCTGAGAACCTGCCCTCTCCTGCGACAGCGGGAGAGGGCTTCACGCTTTGGTCCGCTGTTCCCTAAGCCGCAACATCACCTCGGACGCCGGGCGCCCCGTGCGAAGGAGCTGCGCCATCGCCTGCATGGCGGGAGCGATGTGCGTAAAGAAGCGGTAGTAGCCCGCGCACAGGTAATTCAGCCCCTCTTCACCGTCGGGCGTGCAGATGAATCGGTCTTTTGGGCAGCCACCGTGACACGCGAACAGCACCTCGCACCGCTTGCAGTAGCACGGCAAACTGTCCCACTTGTCCGCCCCGAAACGGCGCTGGAAATCGGATGCCACCATCTGCGCCAGCGGTCGCTCCTTGATGTTACCCAGAAAGTACTCAGGGTCGACGAAATGGTCACAGGAGAACAGGTCACCGTTGCGCTCCATCGCCAGGCAGTTGCCGCAGGTTCGAGCGTGCACGCACAGGCTGGGTTCCAGACCCAGCCACGCCTCCAGTGCCACCTCGAACTGCTGTATGAAAACGCGACCGACATCCCGGCGTATCCATTCGTCGAAGACGGCGCACAGGAACTCACCCCACACCTCGGCCGGCACCGTCCAGTCGGTCACCGAGCCATCGGGTAAGCCCTCCACCGCCGGAATGAACTGGATGAACCGAACCCCTTCGTTGCGGAAAAAGCCGTACACGCGATGGGGATGCTCGGCGTTGAAGCGGTTGACGACACACAGGATGTTGAACTGCAACCGATGCCTTTGCAAGCGTTTCAGCGCACGGTGCACCTGCTGAAATGTGGCTCTGCCCCGTTTGTCCACCCGGCAGGCATCGTGCAGGTCCTGCGGACCGTCCATGCTCAACCCCACCAGAAAGCGGTGCTCTTTCAGGAACCGGCACCAGGCGTCGTCCAGCAGAACCCCGTTTGTCTGCAGGGTGTTGTGTATTTTCATGCCGGGCTGGGCATACTGTCTCTGCAGATCCACCACACGGTGGAAGAAATCCAGCCCCATCAGCGTGGGTTCACCGCCCTGCCAGCCAAAGTGCACCTCCGGCGACTGCTGTGCCTCAATGGTGTCTCTGACGAACTTCTCCAGCACGTCATCGCTCATGCGTGAGGAGACGCCCGGATACAGTGCCTCTTTCCGCAGGTAGAAGCAGTAGTGGCAGTCCAGGTTGCAGGCGGCGCCCGCCGGCTTCAGCATGATGTGAAACGAGCGCGGCAACCTCTGACGCCAGCTGTCTCCCGCAACCACGTCTGCCCTGGGCACAAAGGAGGGTGTCATCACGCAATCTCACACCGTGAATCTGGCAGGTTCAATCTGCACGTCCATACCCTCCACCTCGCGGATGCGCGAGATGAGGCGTTCTCGCAGCTCGCGGGACACCTCTCGGTACGGCGCCCTGGCCACAAGGTTCACCAGCTGATGCGGGTCGGCGTGCAGGTCGTACAGAAACCATTCCACATAACGTTCGCTGCTGGGGTCCGTCGCTGAGCGGTCGCGCGCTATGGCACAGTACGTAAACCGCTCGGTGCGCAGGGCGCGTCCCAGCATGTATTCGCTAATCTGCACGAACGCCTCGTTGCGCCAGCCTGCCACACGCCGTTCTACCAGAGGAAGCAAACTGCGCCCCTGCATTGGCGCTGCCGCCTCGGGCAACCCCGCAACCTCCAGCAACGTCGGCGCGATGTCCACGAGACTGACCACTTCGGGCACCACCACAGACCGGTTGAAGTGCGGACCGGCAATCACCAGCGGGATGTGGATGGAGCTTTCGTGCGGTGAGCGCTTGTACTCCGTGTTGCGCGTGCAGAAATGGCAGCCATGGTCGCTCACAAATACCACCACGGTGTCATCCAGCCTGCCGGTTTCGTCCAGCGCCTGCAACAGCGTGGCGAGGTTATCGTCGAGCCGGGCAATGCATCCGTAGTAGTCGGGGAGTTCCCTGAACCAGTCGCCGGGAAACGGGCGCAGGTCCTCTGGCACGAATGGGTTGGCATAACGGGCGGCATACCCTTCGGGAGCGACAAAGCGCTTCATATCGTTCTGCTGATGCGGCTCCAGATACGAGATGACCAGCAGGAAAGGCTCTTTGTCCACCTCCTTGAGAAATCGCACCGCCCGCTGGGTGAGGAAATCGGTGCGGTAAACACCCTCGAACCGAATCTCCTTGCCCTGGTCGTCATACAGAGAGCCCTCATAGGGATGCGAAGTGTGCTCGAGCACATTGGACGCCTCCCAGAGGTCCTCGAATCCGCCTCGCCATTCCCGAGGCACCGGACCGTACTGTTCGGGGTTGCGGTACGGGGCGAGGTGCCACTTGCCGATATACCCCGTGACGTAGCCAGCCTGCTTCAGGTGTCGCGCAAGAGTGGGTATATCCGGAGCAAGCCCACGCCCGTTCACCCACACGCCATGACGGTTCTGATACATCCCCGTCCACAGGCAGGCGCGCGCCGGCGCACACACCGGCTGTGTGGTCACAGCATTCGTGAAGAGGGTGCCCCGACGGGCAAGCGCGTCCAGAGTCGGCGTCAAACCGATTGGATTGCCGTACACACCCACCGAATCCCACCGCTGCTGGTCGGTGAAAAAGATGAGGAAGTTCGGACGCTTCGGTTCCGCGTTCGTTGGTTCGGCTTGCGCCAGCACTTCTGGAGAAGGCACGCCTGTCACCGCCATGACACCAGCTCCTTTCAGGAAATCCCTGCGGGAGAGCATCCAGCAATCCCTCCACCTCAGCCCGTAACGTAAAACCACGGGGAG
>OGCI01002571.1_pt1 | contig 11753 bp, 10 predicted proteins | sample 1570021 | NCBI WGS metagenome assembly OGCI01 (sample SAMN06264664, study PRJEB24512) | hot springs metagenome | isolation source: Hot spring water | place: South Africa: Tshipise | collected 2015-06-21
GAGCAAAACGAGGAAACCGCGCGGGGCCACCTGCGCCGTGAGCTCAACCGGCTGCGCCACACCCCTTTGGCCCCCTATCTGCGCAGTGAGGGCGGTCTGTTGTGGCTGGTGGGCTGAGTATGCCTTTCGCTTCTCCTGGCTCGTCCATACTGCATATGACAAGAGCCTACCTCCTTGAATACGGTATGAGCGTGGAGGGTTAGCACTGCGGTAAGCCAGGAAGACCGACCTCGAGGTTTTCCCCTTACCTTCACCAAATCTACATGTCTCGTACCAAGCCCATACACAAGCACTGCCGAATATGGCCCTCGCGGAGGTAACGTCTTGAAGAGACTCTTTGCAACCGTTGCAGCCCTACTGGCCCTGGCACCTCCTGTCCTGGCTCAAAGCCCTGCCCTCGAGCTCCCCCAGGCCCTGCAAACCCTGCCCAGCACCCTGGACTGGCGAAGCGCCGACCTTAGCTACGAGAGTGCGGTGCGTCAGTTGGAGGCAGCCCTGGCTGCCCAGGGATTCAAGCTATTGGGCGGCACCGACTACACCCTGCGCGAGGGCGCCGGCAGCAACCTGACCCTCTCCAGCACCGCCAGTATTGGGGTTCTACCCTGGTCGAGCAGCGCCGACGCAGTCCGCAGCGCCCAGCGCGCTCTGGAGCGGGCCGTCCTGGCCCGTCGCGAGGCCCGCAATACCCTTTACCTCACCCTACATACCCAGTACTTCAACCTGCGTCAGGCCCAGAACGATCTGGCCATCGCCCAGGCCACCCTGGCGCTGCGGGAACGCCAGTTGCAGATTGTCACCACCCAAAACCAGGCCGGTACTGCCACCCTGAGCGACCTGCTCACCGCCCAGCAGAACCTCGATACCGCCCGCTCCGGGCTGGTGAGCGCCCAAGGGGCCGTCGAAATTGCCCGCCTGACCCTGGCCGGTACCCTGGGCCTGAACTCCCAGAACCTGGGCCAGCCCAACACCCTGCCCAGCGAGCCCGAACTGCCCAGCGAAACCTTGGAGGCCTTGTTACAGCGGGCCCTGGCCAGCCGACCCGATGTTTTGCGAAGCCAGTCACAGCTCCAGGATGCCGAGGAAAACCTGGCCAACGCCCAGCGGGATCGCCTAATTCCCAATGCGGCTCTGAGTGCAGGCTACAGCACCGGGGGCACCAGTCCCACCACCGTCTCGGCAGGGTTGAACTTCAAAACCGGCACAGCCTCGCTCTCGGGAGCTGTTCCGCTGGTGCAGGGCAGTGGCGGGGCTCCGCAGGCCCAGGGTTGGAATGTGGGGCTCTCGCTGAGCGTACCCATTTTCGACCCGGTGAGCGACAGCCGCATCAGCACCGCCCAGACCGCTCTGCAAGCAGCCCGGCAGGCCCTGGAAACCACCCGCAAGGCCGCCGAGCTGGATGTGCGGCAAAAATACCAGAGCCTCCAGACCGCCAAGGCCAGCATTGCGGCGGCCCGGGCTGGCTTGAACGCCGCCAACCAGAGCCTGCGCACCGCCCAGGCCCGGCTCCAGGCTGGAACCGGCACCAGCCTGGACGTGCAAGCAGCCCAGCTCAACCAGCTCCAAGCCCAACGCAACCTCGAGGCCGCCCTTATTCAAGCTCAACTGGCCGCCTTGGCTCTACAAAACGCCCTTGGCACCGATCTGACCGCTTCTTTGGGAGGAACCCGATGAACCGCTTATTCGCCGTTGTCCTCTTGCTTGGCAGCGCCCTAGCCCAGAACAGCCTGACCCTGGTGCAGGCCCTGTCCCAGGCCTACCGCCAAGGCCCCAGCCTGCAAAGCGCCCAAGCCACCCTGCAAAACGCCACCCTGCAGCTAAGGGCCCTGGAGGCCGACCCCAGCACCCTGATCGTGCCCCTCACCCAGGCCCGGCAAAGCGCCCGGCTGGCCGAGGTGAACCTCGAGGCTACCCGGCTTTCGGTTATGCAGAGCGTGGTCAATGCCTACATCGGCCTCTACGAAGCCCAGCAGAACGTGGGGCTGTTCCAGGCCCAGGTAGCCCTCAACCAGCGCAACCTGGACGTGGCCAAAGCCCGGCTGGCCGCCGGCAATGCCACCGCGCTGGACGTGGCCCGGGCCCAGACCACCCTGGACAGCTCGAGGCAGTCCCTGACCAACGCCCAGGCCCAGATTCCTGTCCTGTCGGCGCAACTGGCCACCCTGTTGGGCCTGAGCGACCTGGGCAATGTGATCATTGCCCCACCGCCCAACCCCCCTGTTTTGCAAGCCGACCTCGAGGCCCTGCGCCAGGGCCTTTTCCAGCGGCTTCCCAGCGTATTGCAGGCCCAGCAGGCGGTGGAACTGGCCGAACTCAACGTGAAGCTAGCCGACAACGACTACACCCCCGCCGTCCAGCTCAACACCGCCAAAACCAGCCTGGAGAACAACCAGCGCGCCCTGCAAACCGCCCAACAGAACGCCCAGACCAGCCTAAGCAACGCCTACCAGGCCGCCCAGAGCGCCTACAAAAGCATCGCCCTGGCCCAGGCCAACGTGGATAACGCCCGCAAGGTGGTGGAGCAAAGCCAGGCCGCCCTGCGAGCCGGTACCATCTCGGCTTTGCAACTCCAGACCGACCAGGTCTCGCTGCAGAGCGCCCAGTACAGCCTGCTGCAGGCCCTGGGGAGCTACTGGAAGGCCCTGGCGGCCTTCTCGGTGGCCGCCGGGCAGGACTTTACCGGGCTGGTACGCTCGGCCAGCGGCCCTTGAGGATAGAACCCGGCCTTCTGGTACAGGGAAGGCAGCCCCCGCACCAGAAGGCCCAACGGTTTAGAGATGCTCGAGGCCTAACCGCTTCCGGCTAAGGCGTACTCATAATCCCCCAGGGCCCAGGCTGTGGATTGCCCCGATGGCGCCGGGAGCAAGGGCCTGCTTGAAAAGGACCATACCGCTCATGGCAAACTCGCAAAAACTCGAGTGAATCCGGCTTTTACCGATAAAAACAGACTGGGTATTCACCGGGTTGGCGCCTGGAGGAATGGGGAAGCTTCCGGCCGGCTGGCCGTTCAGGTAAAAGCTCAGGTTCCCGCCCCCTATCACCACCGCCAACATATACCAGGTTCCCGAGGAAAGCGACGGTGCAATGGGAGACGAGATATCCGCCGGAAAGCCGGCGGTGGCGGTGAAGGTGCTGGTCCCCAGCTGTACCTCCGGGATGGCCTGGGGGTTTGCTCCCCCGGTCTGGCGCAGCCACAAAGCGCAGCCGGTGTTATTGGAAGGGTCGTACTTGTCTAACAGGCCGGACACAAAACCGGCGCCGCACGGCACGGCCCGCACCCAGGTGATAAGGGTGGCTGCGCCGGTTAGGTTGTAGTCCGCGCTGTGGGGGGCCTCCAGGTAGGGTCTGTAGAAATAAAGTAGGCCGTTCGGAAAAGAAGGAAGCTGGGCCGGACCGTTGCCAAAGGCAGGCAAACTAACCAGGGTTGCCGGATTACCGGCATAGTCAAAAACCGAGGCATCATCGCTAACGGTGGAATTGGGGGCCGGGGCGGTATCCTGCACCGTAGAGTTGCCTGCGGACTCGGTAAACCGATAAAGAACCGCGGGGCCGAAGGAGAGGAAGCTAGGGGTCGTGGGATTGCCCCCTCCACACCCGGACAAGAAGGAAACTATCCAAGAGACGAGAAGGAGCCTAAAGAGAAGCTGCATAACTTTCACCTCCGGGTGCAATTTGAAGCAGCGGGGCTTAAACCACCCTTAAACCAGGAAGATTCGGTAGCCTACCCACCCTTCATCAAACCTTCGCATTCCGTACACCGAACGTTGGGTATCCTGGTAAAAGATCGAGGAATGAACATGACTGGTTCCCGTACCCGAAGGCGCGTTCTTTGGTTTTGGTGGGTGGGCCTGGTAGCCCTGGCCGCTCTGGGGGTAGGGGCTTATCTCTGGCTGCGGCCCAAGCCCAGCGCAAGCCCCACCAGCACGGTGGAGACCGCCACCGTACAGCGGGGGGTGTTCCGGGTCTCGGTCTCGGGGCCGGGCACCCTCGAGCCCGTCCAGAGCCTCGCGGTCAAGCCGGCGGTGAACGGCACCGTGCTCCGGCTTCCCAGCGTGGGCGACCGGGTACAGAAGGGGCAGCTCATCGTGCAGCTCGACCCCACCAACTACACCCGCGCCCTGGACAACGCCCGCCTGGCCTTGCAAAAAGCTCAGGCCAACCTGGACAAGCTGCGCGCCGACCAGGCCAGCACCCTGGCCACGAACCGGCAGAACATCGCCAGTGCCGAGGTAGCCTATGCCAACGCCCAGCGCGACCTCGAGGCCGCCCGTGCCAACCTGCAAGCCACCCAGAGGCTCTTCGACCTGGGGGGTGCCAGCGCCCAGAGCCTGCAAAGCGCCCGCGATGCCTACGCCAAAGCCCAGGCTGCACTGGAAGTGGCCCAGGTCAACCTGAACACCGCCCGGCAGGCCCTCTCGCTCAGAAGCAACGCCAATGCCCAGGATCTGCGCAACGCCCAGATTGCCGTAGAGCAGGCCCGGCTCGAGGTCAAAAACGCCGAGGAGAACCTGGCCAGCACCAAAATTTACGCCCCCTTTGATGGGGTGGTAGCCGAGGTCAACGCCCAGGTGGGTAGCATCGGGGTGGGGGCCACGGTCAGCAACGCCACCGCCCTGCTGACCTTGATTGACGACAGCAGCATCAACCTGCCGGTGCAGATCGACGAGAGCGAGATCGCCAAGGTCAAGGTGGGGCAAAAGGTCGAGGTCAGCCTCGATGCCTTTGGCGGCGAGACCTTTTCAGGGGTGGTGACGGCCATCTCGCCAAGTGCCCGCATTCAGCAAAACATTGCGGTCTTCTACGTTACGGTGAACGTGCCCAACCCCGAGCGCAAGCTCAGGCCCGGCATGACCGCCGAGGGCGAGATTATCGCCGAGGAAATCCCCGAGGCCCTGACCATCCCCAAGCGGGCCGTACAGACCGTGCGCAACCGGGCCTACGTGGACGTGCAGATGGCCGATGGCCGCAAGGAGACCGTGCGGGTGGTGCTGGGCCCCGACGACGGGGTCAACCAGGTCATTCTGGAGGGCCTGGAAGCCCGCCAGACCGTGATTCTGCCCAGCCGGGTACAGTCCACGCCCACCTCGAGCGGGCAAGGCGGCCTGCGCCTGCCCATTGGGGCCCCTCCGGGAGGCAGCCGATGACGGTGGTCTCGCTGGACCAGGTGCGCAAGGTCTACAAGAGCGGGGCCCTCGAGTTCGAAGCCCTCAAGGGGGTTTCGCTGGACATCCGCCAGGGCGAGATGGTAGCCCTGATGGGGCCCTCCGGCTCGGGCAAGACCACCTTGATGCAGATTATTGGGCTGCTCGACCGCCCTACCAGCGGACGCTACATCCTGGCCGGACAGGACGTAACCACCCTCAGCGAAAACGAGCGGGCCGAGGTGCGCAACCAGGAGATTGGCTTCGTCTTCCAGGCTTTTCACCTGTTGCCGCGCCTGACCGTGCTGGAAAACGTGGAGGTGCCCCTCACCTATGCCGGCGTGGGCGCTCAGGAAAGGCGCGAGCGGGCCATGGACGTACTGCAAAAGGTGGGTCTGGGCGAGAAGTGGCGCAGCCTGCCCTCCCAGCTTTCGGGGGGACAAAAGCAGCGCGTCGCGGTAGCCCGGGCCCTGACCATGCGCCCCTCCATCCTGCTGGCCGACGAGCCCACCGGCAACCTCGACTCGCGCACCGCCACCGAGGTGATGCGCCTGTTCCAGGAGCTCAACGATGAGGGTACCTGCGTGGTGGTCGTGACCCACGAGGCCGACATTGCCGATTACTGCGGTCGTGTGGTGCGCATCCGCGATGGACAGGTTGAGTCGGACGGCCCCAACCCCCACCGCAAGCGCCCTGTGGGAGGTCTGGCATGAGCGTTGCGCTCCAACCCTCCAAAAAAGTGCGTTCGCACGTGGCTGGCATGAGCCCCTGGCAGGTGATTCGCATCGCCTGGCGGGCCATTCTGGGCAACCCTCTGCGCTCAATTCTGACCACGCTGGGGGTGATTATTGGGGTAGCGGCGGTGGTGGCCCTGACCATGGTGGGACAGGGCTCGACCGCCAACATCACCCGCACCCTGCAAAGCCTGGGCACCAACCTGCTCACCATCGGGAGTGCCACCGGCGGACGCGGCGGGGGTTTTGGCCTGGTGCGCTTTGGCGGCCCCCAGACGATTACCCTCAAGGACGCCGAGGCCGTGCAGGCGGCGTTTGCGGGTCGCCTGGCCGGGGTTGCCCCCGCTCTGCAAAGCAACCAGCAGGTAAAGGTCGGGGCCAGTAACCTCAACGCCACCGTCATTGGCACCTGGCCCGACTACGCCAGCGTCCGCAACGCCCAGCCTGCCGAGGGCAGCTTCTTCAGCGAGGCCGACCTGCAAAGCCGTCGCCGGGTGGCCGTGATAGGTTATGGCATCGCCCAGGACCTGTTCGGCGGCCAGGACCCCATCGGCCAGCGGCTGCGCATCGCCGGTATCTCCTTCACGGTGGTAGGGGTGCTGCCGGACAAAGGCGACAGTGGCTTTGCCAGCCCCAACTACCAGGTGATGGTACCGCTTTCCACCTATTTGCAGCGCCTCTCGCGCAGCAGCACCGGCGAGCCTCGAGTGAACGCCATCTATGTCCAGGCCCCGGACAAAGACTCGCTCTCCCGCTTGCAACAAGACCTGACCGACTTCATGGCGGCTCGCCGCAAGGTGACCGACCCCAGCGAGTACGACTTTAGCGTGCAGAACCAGGCCGACGCGCTGGCCTCGGTCAATCAGGTTACCCAGACCATGACCCTGTTCCTGGGGGGGGTGGCCGGAATCAGCCTGCTGGTGGGCGGCATCGGCATCATGAACATCATGCTGGTCTCGGTCACCGAGCGCACCCGCGAGATCGGCATCCGCAAGGCCCTGGGGGCCAAGCCCCGCGACATCCTGACCCAGTTTCTGGTGGAGTCGGTGGTGCTCTCGGTAGGGGGCGGCATCCTGGGCATTTTGCTAGGGCTGGCCATGGCCCGCAGCGTGGGACAACTGCTGCGGGTGACCCCGGTCTTCGACCCTTTCAGCATGGTGCTGGCCTTCGTGTTCTCGGTAGCGGTGGGGGTTTTCTTCGGCTTCTATCCGGCTTCGCGGGCCGCCCGGCTCGACCCGGTGGAGTCGCTTCGGTACGAGTAACCGAGGGCCAGGAGCGGTCGATCAAGACCCTTCTTTACCGCTTCTACACAAAGCCATTGCACACTACGGTCGTTGGAGGAGCGTACATGAACAGACTGATCGGCCTGCTGGCAACACTGGCTTTGGGTTTGGCACTGGCACAGGGCGGGCCGCCCAATCTGACCCCAGAGATGCGGCAAAGGCTCGAGGCCTACCGCCCGGTTTTCGACCTGGTCAGTACGATAGGGCTAATGGATGAGGTCGAAAAACAACGCGGGCTGGCCTTCACCAAGGCCCAGGCCACCCGCCTGCTGCCCATCCTGCGAGACCTGCAAACCCGCGCCGACCTCAAGCCCGCCGACGCCGAAAAAATCCTCGCCAGCATCGAAAACAACATCCTCACCCCGGCCCAGCTCAAATGGATGGATCAGACCCTCTTGCAGCGCCGCGAGGAAGCCCGCCGACGCCGGGAGCAAGGAGGCGGGCAGACCCCTCCTGCCGGCCAGGGCAGCCCCCAGGGGCCAGCCGGGGCGCGCGGCGGCCTGTTCCAGGCCATCGCCCAGGGCAAGCCCTATAACCCCTTCAAGGAGCAGCCCCGCACCGCCGAAAACCTCAAAAACCTGATTGCCCTGTTGAGCAAGAAGTAGTACCAGATTCACTCGCCAGGTAGGCCAAAAAGGCTTCCAGGTTTTCCAGCGAGCCGATGGGCGTGAGCATCTGCAAGGCCTCCGGGGTGACCTCGAGGCCAGGCCGGATGACCTCGAGCCAGCCCAGGTGCACCCCCAGAGGCTTCATCGACCTGCCCTGTTGCTTGGCGATGTAGTTGAGGTTCCAGGCGGCCAGAATCTCGGCTAGGGTACCCACCCCACCCGGCAGCGCCAGGCAGGCCATGCCCACGTCAATTAGCCGCTCGATGCGGGTCAGCAACGAGGAGGAGGGTAGTTCCAAGTCCACGTGGGCGTTGGGGCCGTTACGCTGGGGGAACAAGGGCGGCGCGGTGATGCCCACCACCAGCCCTCCGGCTTCCTTGGCCCCCTGCGAGACCGCTTCCATGGCGCCGTTGTAGCCGCCGGTGGCCACCCCAAAACCGGCCTGCGCCACCGCCCGGCCCCAGGCCAGGGCCTCGGCATAGGCCGTCGTGCCGGGCTGTACCCTCGAGGAACCGAACACCGTGATCAGCCGCATGCCCCCAGCCTACCGGGAGCACCCGCAAAGTTGAAGCGGATGCCCTGGCCGTTTGCAGTATTGAAGCGGGTGCTCTAACCGTTTGCCGTATTGAAGCGAGCACCCTAGCCGTTTGCAGCGATGAGGGTAATGGCCACCAGCGAGAGCAGCACCCCCAGGGTCTGGCCCCTGCTCAGGCGTTCGCGCAGCAAACCCCAGGCCAGCAGGGCGGTGCTCGCCGGGTACAGGGAGGAGATGACCGCCGCCACATCCAGCCGGCCGGTCTGGGCCGCTACCAGAAAGAGCACGTTCCCCGCGGCGTCCAGCAGTCCGGCCAGCACCACCAGCCCCAGGCTGCCAGCCAGGCGGGCCTCCCGGCGCAGCAGACCCATCCGCCAGACCCATAGCAGCATCAGGGTGGCGGCCACCAGCTTGGCCAGGGCCGAGGGCCAGAACAGGCCTTCCACCCGGTCGATCAGCACAAAGTAGCCCCCAAACCCCAGCCCAGCTACAAAGGCATAAACCAAGCCCTGGGAGGGGCCGGTGGCTCCCTCCGGACGGGCCGCCAGCCAGACCCCCAGCAACCCCACCGCGAAGCCCAGCAGTTGCCAGGGCCCCGGCAAACCCTCGAGGAACAACCCCACCAGGGCCGCCAGCGCTGCCCCCACCACCCCAGCGATGGGCGCCGCCAGACCCATCTCCCTGGCCTGAAAGGCCCGGTAGAGAAACACCAGGCCCACACACCCCGCAAACCCTGCCGCCATGCTCCAGGGCAGGTCCTGAGGCAAAAACGCCTCTGCGCGCAGCAAGGCCAGCAGGGTAAACAGCCCCAACCCCGTCGCGTGCACCAGCCAGGCAATCAGGTAGGGGTTCAGACGGCGCGAGGCCACCCCGCCGCTAAAATCGCCCGCGCCCCAGGAAACCGCCGAGAGCAGGGCAAACGCAACGGCCGCCAGTTCCGGACTCATATCGAACCCCGCAAGGCGCTTCCGGTCATCCGCTGTGCCTCCGCAAACCAACCGCTAACGCAGGGCGGGCGAGAGCCAGGCGATGAGACCATTCACCACGTCCCGTTCGCCTAACAGATCGGGCTGGTGCACCACCGCCTCGAGGAAAGCCCGTACGACGGCCTGGTCGGCTTTTTGCAGCAGCTCGGCAATGCTGCTGCCGCTGTAGGGGCCGCTGCTGAGCCTGCTGCTCAGGCTGGGGATCTGCTGGGCCCTGGGGGCCGCCTCGCGCCAGGCCGCCTGCACCTGCTGGATGGCCAGGGCCTCGCCGTCCGGCGACAGCATCTGCGCGCTGCTCAGGAGGGGCGCATTCCTGAGGTTGCGCAGCTCAACACCGGCGGCGTAGAGCTGGCGGGCCAGGCTGGGCTTGCCCGGGGTCAGCTCGAGCCGGGCCCTGGCTGAACCGTAGACCACCTCGAGGGTGTACGAGCCCTCACCCGGCAACCGCACCGCTGCTCCGGTCTGTACGGTGCCGGCGGTTAGGGGCCGAACCGCCACCGCCTTGTTGGCACTGTGCAGCACCCGACCCTGGGCATCCAGCAAGCGGGTGACCAGGGTTCCCGAAGCCACATAGGGAAAACCCACGATGCTGACCTGGGGAAACACCGCCTCACCGGCTGCAAAGGGACGGGCCTCGAGGTCGTCGGCTCGCAGCATCAGGCGGAGCAGCGAGACCTCGGTTCGGGTCTGCTCTAGCTGCTTTAGGGCGCGGTTGGCCCAGGCCGCCAGCGGGCTTTGCGGATGGTTCTGCACAAAGCGCAGGTAGTGGTCTCTGGCCTGAAGGCTCAAACCAGCCCGCTCGGACAGGTAGCCCTGCCAGAACACCAGCCGGGTGTCACCGGCCTTTTGCAAATCCTCGAGGGCGGCTTTGAATTCCTGGCCTTCGTCTACCCGCAGGGCCAGGCTGTAGGCTTCGCGGGCGCCCAGGTGATCGCCGTAAAGGGCCCGCACCAGCCCCAGGTTGTAGGCCGGAACGGCGTACTCCTCGCGGGCCTTTGCCTCCAGCCTCAACGAGCGCAGCGAGGCACTCACCGCTCGGGCGTAGTCACCCAACAGGTAGCTCGCCCAGCCCAGGTTGGTCCAGTACAGGTTTTTCCTGGGCAAGAGCGCCACCGCCCGCTGCAGGGCGTCTTTGGCCAGTTGAGGGTTGTTCTCTTCAAAGGCCGCAAAGCTCAGCTCCTCCCAGGCCAGGGGCATCTCGGGGGCGATCTCGGTCAGGTTGCGGGCCAGAGCAGCCCACTGCCGGTCTTCCAGGCCCCGAAACAGCAACAAGGCGGTGAGCCGCTCGTAAACCTTGCCCTCGGCCAGCTTGCGGGCTGCACTCAAAGCCTCCATCCGGCGACGCCCGGAAAAATCCACCAGGGCCTGATAGGCCAGAGGGGGCCTGTTCTGCCGCACCTGATTCCAGAAGTTCTGCAGTTCCCTGGGGAGCTGTTCGGTGATCAGGAGCGAGGCTATCCCGTTGTCGCGCAGGGCCAGCGCCGCCCGGTAATAGGGCAGTGGCAGGGGGGTGGCTTGCACGGTGAGGTCGCCCTGGGCCAGCCGCGCCAGGTCATTTTCCCGTGTGGCCTCGAGGTTCCACGCCCCCGTTCTGACCCCCACCTGCCGCGCCGTCCAGTGCATCGCCAGTTCGGGTCGGCTGAAGCGGGCGCTGCGGACACCCCGGGCATCGGCCAGAAACACCTGCACCCACCCCGTGGCATCCAGCGCCCCCACCAGAAGCCAGCCGGCCCCACTGATTTCTCGAGCCAACCGGGCACCTCCGGCGGTGGCCAGCGACCCCGCTGCCAGGTCGTAGCTACCCTGCCAGGGCATGTCCGGTAGCAGAATCGCGGCCAGCGAGGGCGGGGCCACCCCCAGACCCCCCGCCACCGCCTGGGCCACCGCGTTTCCCCCCGGCCCGGAGAACGGCAGTACAACCCCCTTCCCCCAGGCCCCGGTCCAGAACATCACCAGCAGCAAAACCCGAAGCCACCCTGTCATGGGTTCATCTTACCCGTGGTTGGCACGCTTTACCGAAGGCCGTGCAACGCGGCCAGACCATGGGCCCTACCCTAGGCGGCCCCTGCCTCGAGCTACCCTTTTGACATGAAGCCCCTGGCTACAGCACGGGCTGGTGCTAGGGGGCATTGGGCTCCTCGGCATCAGTCCGATACTCCTCTCGTTACCGGCATCTTTCCTCGCCCAGGCCAATGGCTGCCGCCTCGGCGAAGGTTCGGTGCACCCCTGCGTATGGGGCGGGCGCGACTTTGGCCCGCTACTGTACAACCTTGGCGTCTCGTTCTGGCTGCTGTTTTTCAGCGGGCCGCTGGGGGTGCTGGCGACAGGGGTCTACCTGCTTGTAGGGCTGATCCGCCGTACCTCGGCTTTGGCCCGTAAATGAGCCTTCCGGCCTTGAGCCTCAGGCCCCCTGGCCTTTAGCCTATAGGCGGTGCGTCTATTGCGGTTGCGGCAAAAAAACTTTCGGAA
>OGCI01002572.1_pt1 | contig 11750 bp, 9 predicted proteins | sample 1570021 | NCBI WGS metagenome assembly OGCI01 (sample SAMN06264664, study PRJEB24512) | hot springs metagenome | isolation source: Hot spring water | place: South Africa: Tshipise | collected 2015-06-21
TATATCGATATCAACGACTCCGAAGAGGTTTTGCGGGCGATTAAGCTCACCGATCCCAATGTGCCCATTGATCTCATCCTGCACACGCCGGGCGGCTTGGTCTTGGCAGCCGAACAGATTGCCAAAGCGCTCTGTCGCCACCCCGCTAAAGTGACCGTTTTCGTACCGCACTATGCAATGTCGGGTGGAACCATGATTGCCCTCGCCGCCGATGAAATCGTGATGGATGAAAACGCCGTCCTTGGACCGGTCGACCCTCAAATCGGCCAACAGCCAGCAGCCTCCATTCTGGCGGTTCTGGAACAAAAGCCGCTGGATAAGATCAGCGATGAGACCCTCATCTTAGCGGACGTCTCGCGCAAAGCGATGCGGCAGGTTAAAGATACCCTGCGGGAAATCCTCGTCAGCCATACCACCCCCGAACAGGCTGAGACCCTCGCTGAAATCCTCTCCAGTGGACGGTGGACCCACGATTACCCCATCACAGTAGAAGAAGCGCGCGGGCTCGGCTTGCCCATCTCTACCGACGTACCGAAAGAGGTCTACCAACTCATGAACATGTACCCGCAAGCGGGAATGGGGCGGCCAACGGTTGAGTACATCCCCTTGCCCTATCCGCTACCCCGCCCACGCGCGAAAGACCGCGATTGAGTTCAACTAAGGAGGTAACCATGAATCCTGCCGACCCGGAAAACGAAGTCGAAGTCCCTGCGGAGGAACAAACCGAAGTCACCCCTGCCGAAGAAGCTCCATCCCCTGCGCCGGTGACGGCGGCCGCCAAAGAAGAAAGCCGCTTCCGCCGCTTTCTCCGCCAGTTGGTGCGTTGGACGTTGGGAATCCTCGTTGTCCTAGGCATTGGTTTTGTCGCCGCCCTGTTGCTCTTTTATATGCCCTTACGCCGTCAAGCGGCTGCCCAAGCCAATGAATTGAGCCAGGCGCAGGGCCGCATCAGCGAGCTGGAAACCCAGCTAGCAGAAAAAAGCCAACTTGAAAAACAGTATCAAGATTCATTAACGCGCCTGAAACGGGTTGATTTCCAAAACAACATCCTAATCCTGCAAATGGAAATCGCCACCGCACGCATCGCCCTCTATGAAAACGACAAGGCGCGAGCAGAAACAGCGCTCAAAAACGCTTTGGATATCTTCAAAGCGGTGCAAGGCCAAGCGACTGCTGCCCAGCGCACAACCCTGAGTGAAATGGAAGCGCGCCTCAACTTGGCGATCAGCGGTTTGGAAAAAGATCTCTACGCCGCCCAGTCGGATCTGGACGTTCTGGCGCGCAGTTTGAGCGAATTCTCAGCCGCCTTGACTGCCAGCTCGCCCTGAGGCGTAGGCAGCCAAGGTACGCGCTTTATCGGGCAGGCGTATTGGCCGAGGGGGATAGCCCGCTACCTTGATCGCTTGCAACCAAGGAGCGTGGATCGAAACCGCATCCAAATGGGCCAATTCGGGCACCCAGTGACGGATATAATTCCCCTCGGGATCAAATTTGCGGCTCTGCAAGATGGGGTTAAAAATGCGAAAATAAGGGGCGGCATCGGTGCCCGTGCCGGCCGTCCACTGCCAGCCTCCATTGTTCGCAGCCGGGTCGCCATCGATTAGGTTTTCCATAAACCACGCCTCTCCCCAACGCCAGTCAATTAACAAGTCCTTGACCAGATAAGAAGCCACGATCATACGCGCCCGATTGTGCATCCAGCCGGTTGCACGCAGTTGGCGCATGGCAGCGTCTACAATGGGCATCCCCGTCATCCCCGCTTTCCAATGCTCAAAAGCTGTTTCGTCATTCTCCCACGGGATCGAAGCGAAGGAACGACTGAAAGCGCCCTGACTGACGTAGGGGAAATGGTACAGGATTTGGATGTAGAATTCACGCCAGATCAACTCGTTCAACCAAGTTTCGGCCGATTTGCTCCAGCCAGCAGGAGCGTTGCACGCCGCCTGCAAGGCCGCCGCAGCAGCTTGGCGCAACCCAACCATACCGAAGCGAAGATAGGGGGAGAGCTGGGAAGTGCCATGGAGATCCATACGATTGCGCAACTCAGCATAGGCATAGATGCCGCTTTGTTTGCCTCGGTTTATTTCAGCGGCGGAGAAAACGGCGAAGTTTTCCAAGCGCAATAACGCTTCCTGTTCTCCAGCAGGAAAATAGGGGTCAGGCTGATAAGGCGGCAAGGGCTCGCTAAAGAGATGCGCAGGGGTTGGGATAGCTGCGGGCGCTGCCAGCAATTTTAGAGCAGTGAGTTTCGCCTTCCAAGCCTTGGAAAACGGCGTGTAAACCGTGTAGGGGCTGCCATCGGGCTTGAGAACTTCTGCAGGATGATGCACGGTTTGCGCGGGAATCAAGCGCAAGGGTAGCTCGCCCATGATTTGCTCATCGCGGCGACGGGCATAGGGGGTGTAGTCCTCTTCCGCATAAATGGCTGTTGCGCCGCTCTCTGCCATCACTTGGCGCAAAACCGCTAACGGTTCTCCGCGGCGCACCAATAGATAAGAGCCCCGCTCGCGCAGGCTTTCAGCCAAGGCGTGCAAACCACCGAAGAGAAAATTTAGCCGTTTGGGGGCAGGGCGAGAAAGCAGGTTCGGATCGAGAATAAAGAGCGGTACGACCTTGCCTTCGTTCAGAGCTGCGTTTAGGGTAGGCTGGTCGGTCAGGCGCAAATCGCGACGTATCCACCAAATGGCAGTCATAGATCGTGAAGTACCCAGCTCCTTTCAGGTCTAAGATGTCCTCAAAAGGTTTTACTGCTCAGCAGGTTTCGCCTTTGCACCCTAGGCGAGCCTGACCCAAGCTAGCTGGCGTTGTTTCCCGCTCCCCCTGATCAAACGACCTCACCGGCAGAGGACTCGCCGCCGGCGAAATCTATTTGATGCGCAACGCCTTGTAACCAATCCGCTAAGGGGAGCAATTCAGAGGAGCCCTGGGTGCGCACTGCTTGCCCATATCTCAGTAAAAATGGTCGGATGATACCAGCGGTTAGATGATGTTGGTGGAGCAAGCCTTGTAACCAATCCAATTCGGGTTTGATAGCGTCTAGGTCACCGATGGCCAATGCCGAGTGGATGACATCGCCAAAATCTTCCAGCGCAGTGGTCAGGTATTCTTGAGGCAACTGCATGTCGTTCAGTTCTGCGACCAACAGAGCTTCGATCTGAGAGCGTTGACGGCGGAAGACTTCTGCCGTCTGGTGGAAGGCTGCGAGGGTGGGCTGCGGAGGCGGCAAAGGCGGGCGCTCGTGGAGGATCTTCTCGACGTTCTGCAGCGCTTTATCGAGGCTTTTTCCCAAAAAATGAGCTGGGAGGAGCCGCACCAATTGGGGCAAAAGGTTAAAGATGCGTCCGCCGTAGGCGATTTGTACAGCGAGGGGATGCAAAGCAAGGATCACTTCCAGCGTTGAAGCGACTGTGGTCAACCGTTGGGAACTCAGGATAACCAGATCGGGTTTGATTTGCGCTACTGTCTCATCGAACTTAGCCAGCGGCACGTTTGCGCCGAGGTTAATGACTGCAAAACCGCGCCGGCGCAGAAACAAATGCAGCATCAAGATCGGTAAGAGATGCTGTTCATGAGGGGGATTGCCGATTAAGACCGTCTCTGTTCGCGTTGGCGGTGGACAGGCGGCGATCAAAGAATTGAGACGTCTCTGCACCAGTGCAGACGCAAAGTGTTCTTGTTGGACGGAGATGTCGTTTAAATACCACTGATCGCCGATTTTGGTCATTCCATATTGGAGAATCTCGGTTAGCACTGTCTCAAGGGGATAGAGGGCAAAAGCTTGATTGAGAAGCAACTCCGCCTTGTGTTCATCAAAGTGCAAGCAAGCCTCGATCCACTCTTGGCGGATGCTCTCTAGGGTGCCTAACGTAGTGAGAGGTTGCGGCGGGGCAAGTTCGGCTTGCTCTAAAGGGTCATTGCCTTGGGCGATCTGGCTGCGGAGCAGATTAATGGCGCGAGCGATGGAAAGCCCTTCCTCTTGGCGCGCCATCAGCCATTTGATCATTTCGATATCGCGCTGTGAGTACAGGCGGTGTCCGCCGGCAGAGCGTTGAGGTTTGGGCATGCCATAGCGCCTTTCCCAGGCGCGCAGGGTATCGGGGCGTATGCCGGTTTCTTTCAATACAACCTTGAGATTAAAGGTCGGCGTGGTATCGAGAGGGGTCATGGACTCACCGTTGTGGGAAGCGAGGATGAAAATTGCGGCGACAAGGAGCCAATCTCTCGTTGGATTCGTTCCGTGGTCAGGCGGGCGGATAATAGCACAATCGGCAAACCTGTTCCCGGATGGGTAGAAGCGCCGACAAAATAGAGGTTGCGGTAGCGTTTGTGGCGGTTTTGGGGGCGCAGGTATCCCACTTGCCAGAAATTGTGGCTTAAGCCGAAAGCAGCGCCTTTATCAAGGTTGAAGCGTTGTTTCCAATCCTGCGCGGTATAGACAACCTCAAATTGGATGTGTTCAGGCAAGTCTGCAGCGTCCATCTCTTTTGCCAGACGGTTAAGCACCGTTTGGCGAGCGTGGCGCACCAACTCATCCCAATCCTGATGGCGGCTCTCGTCGAGGTGACCGACAGGCACCAAGACAAAAAGCGTCTCCTTGCCTGGCGGTGCGGCGGCAGGGTCAACCCGTGTTGGCGCATGGACATAAAACGATGGGGTATCTGGCAGGGTGTGATCTTTGAAAATTCGGTCGAAGGAAGCGTTGTAGTCCCCACTGAGGAAGACGTTATGCAAAGCGATCTGCGGATAGGGTTTATCCACTCCCCAGTAGAACATAATCGTTGAGCAGGTGTACAGCAGCTTGTCAAAGCGGCGCTTTGCCTCCTGATCGCCCAACAGCTCCTTGTAAATATAAGGCAAATCGGCGTTACCGATAAATAAATCGGCGCTCATTGTCCGCCCGTCTTTGAGACGAATGCGCTCCACTTTAGCCCCTGCGGTCTCGATCTGTGTCACTTCAGAATTATAAAGAAAACGCACGCCGAGTTTCTCGGCGATCTTCGTCAAGGCTTGAATGGCTGCATAGAGACCACCGATTGGGTACCACACCCCCTCAGCCAGCTCGGTGTACTGTAGCAAGGAATAGGTTGCAGGAGCGTCGTAAGGGCTTAAGCCCAAGTACATATTTTGAAAGGTAAAGGCGGCTTTGAGGCGTGGGTCTTTGAAATATCTGCCGACATTGTCGTAGTGTTTGACCAAGGCTTTGAGCTGAAAGAGAAGGGGCAAGTTGGCAGGAGAAAAATAATCTAACAAACTGTAGAAATTGCGCCCTACAAATCTCTCCAGCGAGATTTTATAGTGTTTACTGCCCTCGGCAATATAATGGAGAAAGCCAGTGAAGGCCGTCTTCTCAATTTGCTCTAATTGGCTTTGCATCATGCCCAGATTGGAGGTCAAGGCAATCTTCAGCCCATCTTCAAAGTGCACCTTATAGGTAGGGTCAATGCGGCGCAGGTCTAGGTGATCGCTCATGCGTTCACCCAGAGCAGCAAAGGTTTCTTCCCATACCTCAGGCATGAGGAAGAGGGTTGGGCCGATGTCAAAGCGGTGGCCCTCGCGCCAGAACTGCCCGCACCGGCCGCCGGGTTGGTCGTTTTTCTCAACCACTGTAACCTCATAACCCATCTTTGCCAAGCGGGCGGCTGTAGCTATGCCTCCAATTCCTGCACCGATGATTAAGACCGTTGGTTTCATGAACTCTCCTTCCATCGCAGTGGATGGGGCTCTCGCCGAATTAAGTCAGCTTGGGACATCCTGGGGCGAGGATTCGACGCGGTAGCGGTAGGTGCGGCAACGCTTCGGATGTCCCAGCTGGTTACCATTATAGCTAAAATCTATAATCTGTCAAGATTTATTCCAGATTTTTTCCGATTTTTCATTGACAAATCCGACAATTTGTGTACAATAAGGCATAATCTAAAGGAAGGTGTAAGGATGGATATGGAGGCAAACTGGGAAGACAAACTGCTCTCGTTGGCTTTTCAAGCCAATCCGGTCTCTTCCTATTCTCCCGCTCAGATTGAACTTAATAACGAGGCACTCTTGCGCAACGCTTATCGCTATGCCACGGCAATTACCGCTCAATACAGCAAATCCTTTTACTTCGCCTCGGCTTTTCTCCCTTCGCCAAAGCGGCAAGCCGTGCGCGCTCTATACGCCTTTTGCCGCACGGTTGATGACATTGTCGATGTGGGCATTGAGGGCAAAGACCCCCGCCAAGCCCTTCATGCCTGGCGGCAGATCGTCCAGCACCCTCCCATGGAACTGCAAGAGCCAGTAGCCTTAGCTTGGGTGGACACCCTTACCCGCTTTACAATTCCCCGTCAGTACGCTTTGCAGTTAATTGATGGCGTCACCCAAGACCTAGAGCACCAGCGTTACCGCACCTTCGACCAATTAGCCACCTACTGCTATTCAGTGGCTTCGACAGTAGGCTTAATGAGCATGCACATCATCGGCTATGAAAGCCAGGAGGCATTCCCGTATGCCATTAAGCTAGGTGTCGCCCTGCAATTGACCAATATCCTGCGCGATGTCGGCGACGACTACCGCAACGGACGCCTTTACTTGCCCATCGAAGAGCTGGAAGCGTTCGGCTTGGATGAAAGCGACATCTTCGTCGGTCAAGTGACCGACCGTTGGCGGCAATTTATGCGCTTTCAAATCCTGCGCACTCGACAACTGTATGCCGAGGCGTTTCCGGGCATCCGCTTCCTGAACCGAGAGGGACGCCTTGCCATCGGCGTGGCTCTCGATATCTATCGCGCCATTTTGGACAAAATCGAAGCCAACGATTACGATGTCTTTAGACGTCGCGCCCACCTTTCGGCGCGAGAGAAAGCAATCCGCCTGCCAGCCATGTATTGGAAAATCAACTTGCTGCGGGCGCGCAATGGCCGCAATTTCGGCAGTCCTTACGGCTCATTAAACAGCCACGAAAGCCGTTGAATGCTCGCTCGTTAGGTTTTCAACAGCAATACAAATCTAAGCGCTGCGCGTTCTTAAGGGCAAGAGGATTACCCTAACGGGGGTAATCCTCTTGCCAAATTAAGGGGTGGGGGGTGCTTCCTAATTGACGTTGTCTTTGGTTAAGAGTTTGCCGGGGATTTTATACCATTGCTCCGTGGGTTTCTGCCCATTGAAATAGGCTTCGATTAATTCCACCAGTTTGGCTGCCATGCCATCAAAATCTTGGGCAACAGAGGCATAGAAAGAGCCTCCCTTGGCAATTTCCGCTTTGGCAAAATCGGTGCCATCAATGCCGACAACAAAGATTTCCGTGCGACCCGCCGCTTCGATCGCCTGCAGTGCTCCCAGGGCAGGTTCATCCCAGCCAGCCCAGATGCCCGCGATCGTACCCGCCTCGTAGCGAGTAAGCAGGTCTTCGGTAATCTTGCGCGCATTATCCACCGGCCCGGGCACTTCGATGTGCTTTTTCTCAATAATCTTGATCTCGGCGTTGCCGGAGAAAGTCGCTTCGGCAGAAGCAGCGCGCTCGCGAACTCCGGGATGTGGATCATGAGTGAACATGATTACGTTGCCCTTGCCACCAATGGCTTGGAGCAATGCCTCAGCGCTGACCTTGCCGAGATCGGTGTTATCGGAAGTAACATTGAGCAGTACCCCTGGGGCAACACCGGCATCCAATCCAAACACCGGGATGCCCGCCTTTTCAGCAGCTTCAAGTCCTTTGGTCATTTGGGCTGGATCTCCCATGCCCAGTACGATAGCATCCACCTTCTGAGTCACGGCATCCTCAATGCGACTGACCAGCAGGTTGAAATCGCCGGCGGTGTCGGTTACGGTGACCTGCCAACCTTTAGCTTCCGCCAGTTCCTTGAAGCGGTCAATAACATATTTGGTTGTTTCGTTTGCCATGTAGGGGGTCACCACGGCAATCGTTTTTGTTGCCGGGGCGGCGCCGCCGCAAGCAGTCGTCCCCAGCAGGCTGAGCAAAAGGATAACAAGGGTCAACAGGAATGATGCGCGTTTCATAACAAACTCCTTTCCAAGTAGAAAATGATTAGAGGGTTCTCAGTCGAGTTTCCTCCTTGTCAACCGCTTCGTGAGCATGGCTCGTCGCCAAGCGCTCAAAACTAGGCTTGAGGGTTGGATACAGGTCGCGAAAGACTTCGTATAAGCGTCCATACCTTTCGACCGCCTCGGTTTGAGGTTCGCAAATCTGCTCCGCAGGAAAATAAGCCGGGGGATCATAGTCGCTATACCAGCCCAGCGCCCTAGCGGCGATGAGCGCAGCGCCGCGCACAGCCACATCCCCCGGATTGGCGAGCAACTCAACGCGGCGATTGAACACATCGGCAATAATCTGAGTCCACAAGCGCGATCGTGCGCCGCCTCCCGCCACGCGGATTCCTCGGTCGCTTTGCTGTTGGGCGCTTTCAGGCAGGGTGTGATAGATGGTTTTCATCCCAAAAGCGACTCCTTCTAGAACCGCTCGGTAAAGATGAAAGCGCAAGGTGGAGCGACTTAATCCAAAGAACACCCCTCGAGCGTGCGGGTCGCGAAACGGCGCTCTTTCCCCAGCGAGATAAGGCAGGTAAAGCACACCCTCACACCCCGGCGGGACTTGTTCCGCCAAACTTGTTATTTGCTGATAGGCGTCGAGTCCGGTTTGTTTAGCCCCTAACACTTCAAGGTCGCCAAACTGCTCCCTGAGCCACTCCAAATTGCCGGCTGCGGTCAGCATTGGCCCGATTAAGATCAATTTTTCGGCGTTCACATGGCGCAAGTTGAACACACCGCTCGTTGGGTCGACAGGGTCGAACATAGTCGTGGTTGCCAGCCAGCCAGATGTTCCGAGGTAAATGTAAAGGCGTCCCGCTTCTCCTGCTCCAGCGCCGAGCGTTGTCGTGGCGGCATCGCCTGCGCCGTGATAAATCGGTATCCCCTGTGGCAGATTGGTGAGCTTCGCCAGCGCTTCATCGAGCCGCCCGACCGGCTGATCTGCGGCCGTCAAAGTGGGCAGCCAGTCTTTGCGTAACTCCAAGGCGTCGAGAAAGTCGTATGCCCAAGCGTTGGAATTCAAGTCAAGCAAGCCGGTCGTGGAAGCGGTCGTCCAGTCCGTCACCTGCGCGCCGCAAAGCCGCCAAGTCACATAATCATGGGCGCCCATGAACAGAACCTGAGCTTTCTCGTAAACTTCACGCCAATGGTTCTTTACCCACAACAGTTTCGCCAGCAGACTGGCGGCGTCCTGCAAATTGCCGGTCACCTGACGGAGGCGCATTTCACCGAGCCTGTTTTGAACGACAGCTATCTCGGCTGCAGCGCGAGTATCCGAGTATAAGATTGCCGGCGCCAAATGCCCTTGTGCATCGCAAAGGATGACATCCTGCATTTGGCCGCTCATCACGATGGCTTGCGGCGGGTATTCGGGCTGGCGCTGAGTTAATTCAGTAAGGCAGCTCAGAGTAGCATGCCACCAATCCTGCGGATCCTGCTCGACAAACCCCGGCTGATGTCGCGTGAGATATCCATGGTAGGTGCTGTCTAAGACATCCCCATGGCGAAGCACCAGAGAAGCCTTTACACCCGAAGTGCCAATATCGAATGCCAGGATACAATCTTTTTCCATACGCTAACTCCTGATGACAGTAGCCGATGCTAACTGTGAGACGAGCTGATAAACCGCCTGACTGCCCTGAGAAGCCGCTTTGACCAGCGCCGTCCCGATCACTACCCCGTCTGCTCCCATCGCCAACAGCCTGCCCACGTCTTCAACATGCTGGACACCGAACCCGACCACGAGCGGTTGGCCGAAAGGACGGGCGAACTGTCTCACTCTAGCAAGATGCTCTTCCAATTCCTTGCCGAAAGAGGCGCGCTCCCCTGTTTTGCCTTCATAGCTCTGAATATAGAGAAAACCTTGGGAATAGTTTACGATGCTCTTGATCGTGGCAATATCGGCGTTGGCTCTTATAAAGCCGATGGGTTGAATGTGCCGGGCTTGGGCGAGCAGGGCAAACTTGATCCACTCAACCATCGATGCCCCGGCAAGCAAAACGGCTGGGAGGTTGAGAGAGTTACACTGCTCGAACAACCATTGTGTTCCAATCTCAAGCAAGGTTTGAGGATAGAGCATCGGCAAACCGACAATTTCGGCAGCCTGCACAGCCTCAGCGCCGATCTCTAACGCCTGATCGGGGGTTATTCTCTGTTGGCCAATGGTTTGTAACGCAGCGCGGATTACCGAACCATCTAAGTAAGGATTTTTGACCGGCAGGCCAATTTCCAAAATATCCAACCCTGCCGAAGCTGCAGCCGCAACAATTTCGAGATATCGTTTAGGGTCAGGGAAGGCAGCGGGTAAATAGCCAACCAGCACCACCCGGCCATCTTGCTGGGCATTCTGGAAGACTGTTGCGATGTCTCTGGTCATCCCTCCTGCCCTCGTTGAGCCAATGCCGAGGAGAGAACGGCAAGGACAATAATGACGCCGGTGAGAATGGATTGGATGTAGGAATTAACGCCGAGGATGTTTAAGCCGTTACCCAAGACGCCCATGATCAGAACCCCCAGCAAGGTGCCCAATACATGGGGTTCGCCTTCGCGAAAGCTGGTCGCGCCGAGAAAAACCGCTGCGGCTGCGTTGAGCATAAACGGATTGCCCGCTTGAGGATGGGCAGAAAAGAGACGGCTGGTCAGCACAATGCCCGCAATACTCGCTCCCAGGCCGGAGAACACAAAGGAAATCATCCTCAGGCGACGCACATCAATGCCCGCTAAGTAAGAGGCTTGTCTATTACCCCCAATTGCATATAAGCGACGCCCAAGGGTAGTATGCTCAAGGATGAGCCAAGCGAAGAAAACCACCAGAACCATGATCACCACCGGCACCGGGATCGGACCGATCGAGGCTTGTCCCAGAAAACGAAAGCCTTCTGGCAAGCCAGAGAAAATGGTCGCCCCATCGGTATAAAGCAGGGCTGCACCGCCAAAAGCGGTCATGGTTGCCAGCGTTGCCACAAAAGCAGAAATGCCTCCATACGCAATAAGGATGCCGTTGAGCAGCCCTCCCAAAGCTCCAACCAGCAAGGCAACCAACAGGCTAGGGAGGATGCCAAAGCCGCGCACCATCAGGTCAGCGGCGACAACCCCGCATAAACTCGCTAGCGTCCCTACCGAGAGGTCGAAGTCGCCAGTTACCATCACCAAGGTCACCATCGAGGAAATAATCGCCAAGATGGAGACTTGCTCAACAATGTTTCTCACATTGCGCCACGATGGAAACACCTCGGGTCTTAAGATTGAGAAGACGATCAACAGCAAGATCAAACCGATGAGGGTGCCCCATTTTCGCAACCAGATACGCATGTCCTTTGTCGGGCTGGGTCTCGAGGATGCTTTCACGGAGGTAGAGCTCATTTTTCCTCTCCATAACAATATCGCAATACGGTCTCTTGGTCTAAACCTCGATTTGGCAATTCAGCCATCCTCCTTCCTTCGCGCAGAACGAGGATGCTATCCGCCAGACTGAGCAATTCATGTAATTCGGAGGTGACGAGAATCACACCTGCTCCCTGATCGGCTTGTTCGCGTATTAGACGGTGAATTTCAAAGCGTGCACCGACATCCACCCCCGTTGTGGGTTCATCCATCAAAAGCACCTTTGCTTTTTGAATCAACCAGCGGGCAAAGATGACCTTTTGTTGATTGCCCCCCGACAGCTCAGACACCTTTTGCTCTATGTCGCGCGCCTTCAGTTTCACCGAAGCAGTCGAGTGTTGCGTAAT
>OGCI01002575.1_pt1 | contig 11734 bp, 11 predicted proteins | sample 1570021 | NCBI WGS metagenome assembly OGCI01 (sample SAMN06264664, study PRJEB24512) | hot springs metagenome | isolation source: Hot spring water | place: South Africa: Tshipise | collected 2015-06-21
CACCCTCCTGCTTATACCGTAGCGGGAGGGTATGACAATATATTGTGGCTTCCTGAGAAGATGTCATAATCGTTTACCCGAAACAGCAGGAGGAATAACCTCCTGAGGAGGCCGTCGCATTGCCTTGACATGTCGTGGCCATTAAAATAGGGGCCGAAAAGGCGGAACGGGATGTGGCGCAGCTTGGTTAGCGCGCTTGACTGGGGGTCAAGAGGTCGCCGGTTCAAATCCGGCCATCCCGACCAGAGATACGGGGGCGGCTTCCATCCGCCCCCTGATCGTAGGCGGGACAGGCGAATGCCGGACGTTGACTTCCCGCGGAAGAGGGGAGGAGGCGCGGTTCCGGTTTACGCGAGGATAGACGAGGTGTGTGATGATCAGAAAAAATCTCGCCAATATCTTCACCTGCATGCGCATCGCGCTCATCCCCCTGGTTATATGGCTTATCTTTGCGGCTTCTGCGCATGAGATGGACGCGGCCCATGCGTGGGCCCTGGCGGTCTTCCTCTTCGCGGCCCTTACCGACTTCATCGACGGCCAGATAGCAAGGCGGACCAACACCATCTCGGAGTTCGGAAAGGTGGTAGACCCGCTGGCCGACAGGCTCCTGGTAATATCGGTGCTGGTGGCCCTCATGTGGAGGAGGTTCATGCCGCTCTGGATGGGACTGGTTATCGTGGGCCGCGACGTCCTTATGCTCGTGGGCGCCCCCGTGGTGGGCATAAGGGACAAGGAGACGAGGGAAAAGCTCGCCGTGCACTGGACGGGCAAGCTGGCTACCGCACTCCTCTTCGTCTCCATCTGTATCTTCATCCTGTGGAACGTCGAGCACCACGTCAATCCGGTGGGTATGGTCATCTTCTGTGTCGGCATACTCTTTTCCTATGTAAGCGGTTTCATCTACATGCGTCGGGGTATAAAGTTGTTAGGGACGCCGAGAGTGAAAAACGCCGGCTGAACGGGCTTTAGATATGCAAGTTGCGCTATAATTGCTGCGTCGAAAAAAGGGACATTATCTGGAAGCTGGCCGCACAAAACGCCTTGGCCGGAGGGTGCTGACGGCCGGTATACGCGCCGTTCACCGGGACGTGGAAGAATCGTAGAGGAGGTGGGCATATGTCTTCACATTACGCGCAGGAAAAGGACCTCTCACAGGCGGTTCGCATAAGCTGGCTGGGACACGCGATGTTCCTGCTCGAGGACGGTGCCGGACATCGCCTGGTGACCGACCCCTACGGAGAGGGCGTGGGCTATACGCTGCCTCAGGTGGAAGCCGATATCGTCCTGGTGAGCCACGACCATTTCGACCATGCCAACGTGAGCATGGTGAAGGGCAACCCGCAGGTAGTGAGCGACCCTACTCCGCGCGACATAGACGGGGTGGAGATCGAGGGCTTCGCCACCTACCACGACGGCAGCGCGGGAAAGGAACGCGGCCCAAACCTGGTCTTCCGCTTCCGCATGCAGGGCCTTACCTTTCTGCATATGGGAGACATAGGGCATATGCTCCCGGACGACCTGCGGGAAGCGCTGCGGGGAGCGGACGTGCTCTTCGTGCCGGTGGGTGGCACCTTTACCGTCGACGACGCAGGGGCCGCTGAGCTGGTCGCGGCGTTGGCGCCGCGTATCGCCATTCCCATGCATTTCCGCAACGCGGCCTGTGCGTTTCCCATCCTTACCGAGGAGCCCTTCCTGGCCCGCTTCCCGCGCGTGGAAAAGGCCGGCAAGAATCCCGTTTACATTTCCGCCGGGGACCTGCCGGAGCCGACCCTCGTGCTGGTCCTCGACTACCTCGCTTGAGGACGTCGCGAGGCGCCTGGTACGCAAGCCGGTGGGATAGCGTCCAACGGGGCGGGCGCCAGGCGGGCATGATGAGGGCGACAACTGCCCACCCTGCTCGCAGGGCCCCGAATACAGGGAGAACGGCGTAGCGGAGTGGAGGTCTCCAGAGCGTGAAGGCAGTGATCATGGCGGGAGGCCAGGGCACCAGGTTGCGGCCGTTGACCAGCAACCAGCCCAAGCCCATGCTGCCGGTGGTCAACCGCCCCATGATGGAACATATCCTCAATCTCCTCATCGCCAGCGGTTTCGAGGAGATGGTGGTCACCCTGCAGTTCCTCCCCACCCTGATAAGCAACTATTTCGGGGACGGCAAGGACTGGGGCGTTAGCATCGCCTACAGCACGGAATCCGTCCCGCTGGGCACGGCGGGAAGCGTAAGGAACTGCGCACATCAACTCGACGGCACCTTCCTGGTCATCAGCGGCGACGCCTTGACGGACATCGATCTCTCCCGAGTGGTGCAATTCCACCGCGACAAGGGAGCGGTTGCCACCATCACCCTGGTACGGTCAGCGAACCCGCTGGAATTCGGGATCGTGGTCACCGACGCGGAGGGGCGCATCGAGAGGTTCCTGGAGAAGCCAAACTGGGGCCAGGTGTTCAGCGACACCATAAACACCGGCATCTACGTGCTCGAGCCCGACGTGCTCGACCTCATACCCGCGGACCAGGCCTTCGACTTTTCCAAGGACCTCTTCCCGCTGCTCTTGGAGAACGGGTATCCCCTCTGCGGATATATCGCGGACGGTTACTGGTGCGACATCGGCAACTTCGAACAGTACATCTCCGCACACCGCGACATCCTTGACGGAAAGGTAAGGATCGACCCCCCGGGTTTCCGCATGTCCGAAAACATCTGGGTGGGGGAAGGCGTGGACATCGACCCGGAGGTGGACCTGAGGGGACCGGCGGTGCTGGGCGACCACTGCAAGGTGGAGAGGGGTTGCAAGATAAGGGAGTACACGGTGCTGGGCCATAACGTGATCGTCAAGGGGGATTCCTTCGTTCACCGGGCGATCATCTATGACAACTCCTTCATCGGCAACAGCTGCCATCTCAGGGGCTGCGTGGTGGGGAAGAACTGCGATCTCAAGGCCAACGTGCGGCTGGAAGAGGGGGTGGTCGTCGGGGACGAGTGCCTGATAGGGGAAAGCGTGCTGGTCAACCACGACGTCAAGATCTACCCCTTCAAGACCGTGGAGACGGGGGCCACGGTGAATACGAGCATCGTATGGGAATCCAAGGGAGTGCGCACGCTCTTCGGAAAGAGGGCGGTGTCCGGGATAATGAACGTCGACGTGACCCCGGAGCTGGCCCTGAGGGTGGCCATGGCCTACGGGTCGACCATGCCCATGGGTTCCACGGTGGTGACCTCGCGAGATCCCTCGCGCTCCGCCAGGACCATCAAGCGCGCGGTCATCAGCGGGCTGAACGCCTCGGGCGTAAACGTCTCCGACCTGGAGGTCTCCCCCGCACCCGTGAATCGCTACGCCATCCGGGCAGAGAGGGCCGTGGGAGGCGTGGACGTCCGCATCTCCGCCTTCGACCCCCAGTCCATAGAGATACGCTTCTTCGACGAACAGGGCATAGACATATCCGAGGGCAAGCAGAGGGAGATAGAGAAGATCTTCAGCCAGTCCAGCTTCCGGAGAGCGTTCATCGATGAGATCGGGGCCATCGTCTTTCCCCCACGCGTGCTGGAAATGTATACCAACTCGCTCCTGGCCGAGCTCGACCTCGAGCAGCTGCGCGCCAAGAGGTTCCGCGTCGTCATAGACTACGCCTTTTCCAGCGCCAGCATGATCCTTCCAGGCATCCTCGGCAAGATGGGATGCGACGTCCTGAACCTCAACAACTTCACGGATGAAAACCGCATCACCCTTTCCCAGGAAGAGCTCAACACCTCCCTGCGCAACCTCTCCCAACTGGTCAAAGCCTCGGAGGCGGAGATCGGCATCCTCCTAGACAACGCAGCGGAGAGGATCTACCTGCTGGACGAGAAAGGGCGGCAGGTCCACCCCCAGACGGCGCTGCTCCTTTTCGTGAGGATACTTGGAGAGGCAGGCAAGAGGGGTGGGATAGCGGTGCCGGTGAGCGTGACCTCCCTGGTCGAGGAAGTTGCCGCCGCATACGGCAACCAGGTGGTGCGCACCAAGGTAAGCCGCAGCGCGCTGATGAAGGCTTCCCTGGAGAAGGGAGTGATATTCGCCGGAGCGGGAAGCGGAGGGTTCATTTTCCCCTCCTTCCTGCCCACCTACGACGCCATGGCCAGCGCCGCAATCCTTCTCGACAACCTGAGCAAGACCGGCAAGGCGCTCTCGCAACTGCTGGAGGAGCTGCCGCCCATACACATGCTATCCACCGAGCTCCCCGCGTCCTGGGACCAGAAAGGCACCATCATGCGGCGCCTGGTGGAGGAAACGGGCGAGGGGAGGCTTGAGCTCATAGACGGGGTGAAGATCCACCTGGACGGCCACGCATGGATACTGGTGCTGCCGGATCCCGATGAGCCAACCCTCCACCTCATCAGCGAGGCGGAGGACGACACGAGGGCGGCGCGCATCATCGCCGAAACCAGCAAGAGGATCCTCGGCTTCACCTCGTGAGAGCCGCGGCGCGCACCCCTCCGTTGCCCGGCATCAATCTTTGCCGCGCCGTGGCGGCCACAATCGCGTTTCCCCCGCGGCGCAAGACCGCAACAAGGTTCTGAGGGGGAGAACGGCATCTGCGGGACGTCCTTGCCTATACCATGCCATGCAGCTAAACTTCATCATTAAGAGCGAGCAAGGAGAGCGTATATCGCGATAATCGCGGCATCAATCCGGGGGTACACGACGAACGCGCCGGCGCTCGGGCTGCTGGAAACCCTGACGGGTTGAGCCGGCAAGGCGGTGCGAATAGCCGCCAAGGGGTAATCCTCAGAGAAAGGTGGTGATGCTGTGTGAGCGTGGACTTCCACCCGCAGGGCGCACTCTTGATCATCGACATGCTCAACGATTTCATCGACGAGAGGGGATCCCTGGTGGTCCCCGGAGCCAGCCGCATCGTTCCCCGCATACGCCAGCTGCTGGATGATGCGCGCATGCAGGGAATCCCGGTCATTTTCGTGGCCGATTCCCATAGCGAAGACGACCGCGAGTTCCGCTTCTGGCCGGCCCATGCCATAGCCGGCACCTGGGGGGGAGAGGTTATACCGGAACTGGCTCCCCAGCCCGGAGAGCCGGTTATCCGCAAGCGAAGGTATAGCGCGTTCTTCGGCACAGACCTCGACCTCTACCTGCGCGAACACGGTATAAGCAAGCTGTACCTGACCGGCGTGCTCACCAACATATGCGTATACGCCACCGCTCTGGACGCAGCGATGCGCAACTACCAGGTCGCCGTTTTCAAAGACGCCGTGGCCTCGTTGCACGAGGAAACGGACGCCTTTATCTTCCGTCAACTCGATGAAGTCCTCCAGGCCGAGTTGATATGAGAAAGGAGGTGGGGATGCCTTTCCACATCGCTTCCCCCGAGGAGATCCTGCAGGGCAAGGTGACCGACGTCTACTTCGTGAACGTGGTCAAAGCCCTGCGCAGCCTGCGCCTGAACCCCCGCGTGGCCATGGAGGTGCGCGCGAGCAGCCTACCGGCTGGGTGGACCTGGGCCATATTCGCGGGGCTGGAAGAGGCCATGGAAATCCTTCAGGGCCGCGACGTAGACCTTTTCTCCATGCCCGAGGGAACCCTCTTCCGCGCGGAGGACACTGTCCTCATCCTGGAGGGGCGGTACCTGGAGTTCGCCGTCCTGGAGACGGCGCTGCTCGGGCTCCTCTGTCAGGCCTCGGGAGTGGCCACCAAGGCCGCGCGCTGCCGGTTGGCGGCGGGAGACCGCATGGTGCTCAGCTTCGGGGCCCGCCGCATGCATCCATCGATCACCCCCATGATCGAGCGCAATGCCTTTATCGGTGGCTGCGACGGCGTCTCCGTGGTGGCGAGCGCAGAGCTCATCGGAGAAAAACCCCTGGGCACCATGTCCCACTCCCTCATGATCTGCGTGGGGGACGAGGAGCGGGCTTTCCTGGCTTTCGACGCCTCCGCGGATTCCTATATCCGTAGGGTTGCCCTCGTGGACACCTTCCAGGATGAGAAATTCGGGGCCCTTACCGCGGCACGTGCGCTGGGAGACAAGCTCTTCGCCGTGCGCCTGGATACGCCCAGCTCGCGGCGGGGCGATTTCCTGAAGATCATGCGCGAGGTAAGGTGGGAGCTCGACCTACGCGGTTTCGAGAAGGTGAAGATTTTCCTGAGCGGGGGCCTGGACGAATACGACATACTGCGTTACAACCCTTACGCCGACGCCTACGGGGTGGGGACCTCCATATCCAACGCGCCGGTTGTGGACTACTCCCTTGACGTCGTCGAGGTGGAGGGGGAACCGAGGGCCAAACGCGGCAAGTTGTCGGGAAAGAAGCAGACCTGGCGCTGCGCCTCCTGTGGGCGGAGCGACATCGTCCCCTGGGAAAAGGAAGCGCCTTCCTGCCCCTGCGGGGGAGTGAGGGAGCCCCTGCTGAGAAAATTCCTCTCCGCGGGCAAGCTGGTGCAGGACCTTCCCTCCTCGCAGGATATCAGGGGCTACGTGCTGGGGCAGATCGAGGGCTTGGCCATCGAGCCGCCCTCCCAGTAGCGGGAAACCATTGCCATTGCGCACAGGGGCATCGCATGAAAGGGAAGGCGCAGCCGCGGGCATGGAGGTTGCTCCCCACCCTGAAGATGGGGGGAGCCGCGCACATGGCCCTTGACCAAGCATTGCTCGAGGCGGCAGCGGAAGAGGGTTTTCCGCCCACCATGCGCTTCATGTTATGGGAGCCGCCGACTCTTTCCCTTGGGCGCTTCCAGCCCATAGAGGAGATCGACATGGAAGCCTGCTCCTCGAGCGGCATAGAGGTGGTAAGGCGACCAACGGGCGGGCGCAGTATCCTGCACATGGACGATTTCACCTACAGCATCGTTATCCCAGCGAGCCTGCAGCTTCCCGGCAACGTGGTGGAGGCCTACGCGTACCTCTGCCGGGGCATCATCGCCGCGCTCTCTGCCCTGGGCATAGAAGCCTCCGTTCACCATGGCGCGGGCGACCGTTATGCGGATGCGGGTGGGGCATGCTTTTCCGCCTCCACCCAGGCCGACCTGAAACACAAGGGGAGAAAGATATGCGGTAGCGCACAGGTCAGGCAGGAAGGGGCCGTCTTGCAACACGGATCCCTCCTCCTGGAGGACCGCTCCCGCTTGCTCTTCAGCCTGCTCAGTTACGGAGACGAGAGGGAAAGATCGGCGGCACTCGCCGCTTACCAGGCCGGCTGCATAACCCTTAGGGAAGCGGGATGGGACGGAAAATGGGAGGATATCGCCGCCTGCTTCCGCCGTGGTTTCGAGGAGAGTTTCGACGTATCGCTGCGTGAGGAGGCGCTGACGCCACGGGAGGATAGGGGGTGGCGGGAGCTATCCGGCGCTTATCGCTCCCAGGCATGGTTGATGAACAGGCGCTCTAAAAGCTTACCCCGCGAAATACCTCGTCAACGGGGCCTAAAATCTGTTAAAATTACGCATAATGAACTCTCGCAGGAGGAGGACTACAAATGAACGGGGGAAAAAAGAAAGACAAGGCGGTTCCTCCCCACGAGATCTATATCGATTACAGCAGCAAGAGCGACGAGGAATTGCGGCAAATCCTGGATGAGCTTCTCAAGGAAGAGAGCAAGATCTCATACCAGAGGCGAATCCTGCACGGCAAGATCGATCTTCTCCGCGCCGAGCTGGTCAGGAGAAAGAAGAGTCGCCTGCGTGAGGGAAAATCCCTGGTGAGCGACGAAGAGATAAGGAAATTGAGCGAAATCCTGGCGGGCGAGGCGCTCGGCGTGCGCCGCAACGACCCCACTGCATACTGACTCGCCTTAACCCTAACCATAAAGCTTTTCTTTAAAAATTCCCTAAAGCATATTATTATAGAGGTCGGGGCCATGAACCTCGTTTTCGGCGCCTCGCAAAAGGCCCCTTCCGTAACGGCCGACAATATGGAACGGAGGACAGTCGTGCAGTGCGCGCAGTGCGGCCATAACAACCCGGAAAACGGGCTTTTCTGCTCCCGTTGCGGAGCACGCCTGCAGAAAGCTTCCTGCTCCGACGACAGGACGGTCGGCCTGCCGGTCCTGGAACCGGAGGAGGAGGAAGAGGAGCTCGAGATAGCCGCGCCTCGGCAACCGCTTGCAAGGGGCAGCGCCTTGCTGATCATAAAGAAAGGTCCGGACGTGGGGATGAGTTTCACCATTGACCGCGATCGCGTGAGCATCGGAAGGCACCCGGAAAGCGACATCTTCCTGGACGACATAACCGTCTCCAGGCGCCACGCGGAGATACAGAGGCAGGGAGACAGTTTCCTGCTCACGGATACCGGTTCCCTCAACGGGACCTACCTCAACCGGGAACGCATCGAGAGCGCGCCCCTGCAAGGCGGCGACGAGATACAGGTAGGGAAGTACAAGCTCCTTTTCTACGCGGGCACGGGCTGAGGAGCACCGCGAGAAAGCCATATGTCGACCAGCGAGGGCTCACATGGACAAGATCAAGGAAAAGATGAGCATCGGGGACCTGCTGAAAGCCCTCAAGGATGAGTTTCCAGAGCTTACCATCTCCAAGATCAGGTTCCTGGAGAGCGAGGGGCTGCTCAGCCCGGAGAGGACGCCCTCCGGATACCGTAAGTTCACGCCCTCCGATGCGCAGCGCCTGCGTTTCATCCTCAAGCTCCAGAAGGAGAAATACCTTCCCCTCAAGGTGATCAGGGAGAAGATAGGCGAGCTGGAGAGCGGGAAGATGAGGGCCGGGGACCTGGTTTCCGGGGGAATGGATACCCTGGAGATGGGGGAAGAGCTCTCCGCGTACCAGGAGAACACCATCTTGCGCGAGGACGTCCCGCAGGCCCTCGACATAGACCTGGCCTTCGCGTCAACTCTCGAGGAATACGGCCTGATCTGCGCCCACCAGGGAGATGACGGCCCCTACTACGAGAAGGAAGACCTCAAGATCCTGCGTATAGCCAAGGAGTTCTCGCGCTACGGACTGGAACCGCGCCATATGCGCATGTACGAGAACCTCACCGGCCGCGAGGTGATGGCTTTCGAGCAGATCATCCTGCCGGCGCTTAAATCGAAGGACCCCGAGGCCAAGCGGCGAGCCCTGGACAACCTGCTGCAACTGATCAATCTTTCCCGCGAGCTAAAGGACCTTCTGTTGAAGAACCGGGCGAAGCAATATTTTCAGCAGTCGAACCAGCCGGTTCCCTTCTGATACGGCAGGCGCCGGCATAAGGCCGGCACCAGGTATAGGGCGCTCACAGAACCCGCCACGGGCGTAGTTACAGGGCCTGCGGAGGTCGCCTTGAGGAGGGACGAGGAGGGCGGCGAGGCGCGCTTCATCGCCGACCGCATGCTCGGAAGGCTGGCACGTTACCTGCGTATCTTGGGGTACGATGTCGCATACCCGGCTCCCTGCTCCGACGCCCTGCTCGTCATGCAGGCAAGGCGCGAGAAGAGGGTGCTCCTCACGCGGGATAGAGAGATAATAGAGGGCGCGGGCTCGTATTCCGGATATCCCCCGGTAGTGGAGATGCGATCCCAATCCGTCCTCCAGCAGATCGAGCAGCTGGTGGGCGAGGGATGGATAGACCGCGCCCGCAACCCGCGCTGCTCTTTGTGCAACCGGGCCTTGAAGGAAATGCCCCACTGGGAAGCCCGCCACCTCACGCCCCCTTTTACCCACGCCACGCAGGTTTCCTTTCTCTACTGCGGGCCCTGCAATCTGATTCTCTGGGAAGGAAGCCACTGGGACCTTTTCCGCCGCCGGCTGGGCAGGCTACTGGCCAGCTCGCGTTGACGCCGCCTTTCCCCGGCAATACAATTTACCCGTTCGCGGCGGGAGGTGGCGCATGTATTTCTTCACCGAGCTGCAGGAAAAAAAGGTGCTGGACAAGGCCGGTCGTGCTGTGGGGAAGGTGCAGGACATCGGGGTCAGCATGGGCACCGGGCTGCCGCAAAGCGATTCACTGGTCATCGCGCGCACCCGCCGGGGGCGCAAGGAGACGGTGGCCATTCCCTGGGAATGGGTCGCCTCGCTGGACCGTTCCGGGGTTTCCCTGGATCGCGAACGCGAGGAGATATGGAAGAGCGGGCACCGAGCCGGCGGATTGCTGCTGGGCCGGAACCTCCTGGACAGGCAGATCGTGGACCTGCACGGCAACAAGGTTGTGCGGGTTAACGATCTGCGCCTGGCGGAGTTCGACACCCAGCTCCGCCTCACGGGAGTGGACGTGAGCCAGAGGGCACTGCTGCGCCGCCTGGGCCTGGAGAGGGCGGTCAGGGCGCTGGGCGTCCTGGGCATTGACCTCCCGGAGAGGACCATTCCCTGGAACTACGTGGCATCGCTGGAAATGCACCGCCCAGACCTTAAGTTAACCGTGAGCCAGACCCAGCTGAGCGACCTGCACCCGTCCGACCTGGCGGATATCATAGAACAGCTCGACTCCGCCCATCGCGGGAGGCTCCTCGATGTGCTGGACGCTTTCACCGCGGCACAGTCGCTCTCCGAGGTGGACCCAGACAAGCAGGCAGAGGTCATCGAAGGCCTGACCGAGACCAGGGCCTCGAACCTCCTGGAGATCATGCCGCCCGACGAAGCGGCCGATATCCTCGCCAACCTTTCGCGAGACAAGGCGGAACGCCTCCTGAACATCATGGGCGTCAGGGAGGCCGAGGTGATCCGGGAACTGCTGGGCTATGGAGAGGACACCGCGGGAGGAAGGATGACTCCCGAACTCCTGGCCGTCCCCAGCCATTTCACGGCGGACCAATGCATCGGTTACCTGCGCGAAAGGGCTCCCGATGCGGAGACCCTCTATTACGTTTACGTGGTGGACGACGAGGGCAGGCTGAAGGGAGTGGTTTCCCTGCGTGACCTGCTCACCTCGCCGCCGGGGGAGAGGATAGAGGAATTCATGAACCGCGATGTTATCTCCGCAAACGTCTGTGACGACCAGGAAGCGGTGGCGGAGATCATGGGCCGCTATAACCTGCTCGCTCTGCCGGTGGTGGACAACGATAACCATCTCAAGGGGATCATCACCGTGGATGACGTCATAGACGTGATGCGCGAAGAGGCCGTGGAAGACCTCTCGCAGCTGGGAGGGCTGGAGCTCTCTGAAGTGGGAGCCGCACCTTCCCTGCGCACCCGGCTTCCCTCCATCGCGGTGACCCTGGTCGGGGGATGCGCCGGCGCGCTGGTCATCATGGCCTTCGAAGGGCGGGCACTGCCCCTGGTAACACTGGCCTTTTTCCTTCCATTGGTGCTCAGGGCAGCCCAGGATATCGGCCTTATCTCGCAGGCGGTGGTGCTGGAGAGGATCGGTGGGCGGGAGCTGAGCGCGGGAGAGCTGCTGGGCATGGCCTGGAGGGAGATGCGGGTGGTCCTCCTCATCTCCGCCGGCCTCGCGTTTATCGGGGGAGCGGCGGCGTTCCTGTGGGAGGGATACGTGCGGTTCGGGATGACCATCGCCTTCACCCTGCTGCTCTCCGTTTTCCTTGGCGGCATGGCGGGCATGGTCTTTCCCCTCATCTCGCGGAACATTAGGGGGGAACTGCTCTACACCCAGGCGCGCTTTTCCTCACTTTTCATCGCCCTGTCAGCCCTGGTCATCTACTTCGGCATGGCCGCCGCGCTCCTCTAACCTGACATATCTCCCGCTGTCAACACCCCGTGTTCAAGCCTCATTCATTGCCTTTTATATGACCAAGGGAGAGGCTCCGCCCCTCCCTTCACCCTCCCCAGACATACTTTGGGGTCAAACCGCGTTTATGTCTGAGAGGGTT
>OGCI01002576.1_pt1 | contig 11729 bp, 9 predicted proteins | sample 1570021 | NCBI WGS metagenome assembly OGCI01 (sample SAMN06264664, study PRJEB24512) | hot springs metagenome | isolation source: Hot spring water | place: South Africa: Tshipise | collected 2015-06-21
TCTTTCCGAATGGAATAACAAAGATCACACTTAGACACATACCCTTCTGCGTGAGGGGTAAATCCATGCTGATTTCGGGCATACTCGTACAACCCGCCGATTCCCCTTTCCCCCAACAACCGGAGGAGCTGGTACTCTTCAGGTAGCTCTCGACCCAGGAGCCGATACTCCAGGGCCAATCCCACGCATCCGGGGGGAACATAGTTCCCATAGAGGTCTAGATGAAAGTGGTTTGTCCGGGTAAGTTCCCTGCAACCGGTAGATTCCAATCTAACAATATCCTCCGCTGACCTGTGTTCCAGATAGGGTTTCAACGTTTGTAGAGCTCGGCCGTTTACCCAAAGTCCGAACCGGGCAGCCGCTCGGGCCACATACTCCTTTCCGAACCGCTCCTCTAGCTCTTCCAGGGAATGGGTCTTCCGCTTATCGAGACTGCTTAATTCCCGGTAGTACTGTTCCTGCCAGAGGAAGAACTCCATCCCCACCCGGGCAGCGGCCGCTATCGCGCCCTCCACTTTGTAAAGAGGAATATAAGGAATATGGAAGGGGCAGAGGGAAACCATCAGGGTCTGGCAACCCGCTTCCTGGATCCGTTCCAGGAGGGCGGCCGCTGAATCGGGGTCCCGGTACCAGAAACCGTTGGTTTCCAGGTAATCGATGGTGGCCCCCTCCTCCCGCATCACCCGGATCACCCGCAAAAGGGCATCTGGATCAAGAAAAGGTTCTCCACCCCCGATATGGAAGGACCGGCACCCAAGGGAGGCGGCTTTTCGGAGGAGTTTACGCAACATTCCTTCTCCCATATAGGCTGGATCGCGACGAGGCGATGATTTATAGAGGCAATGAGCACAGGAGGCAGTACATCGATAGGTGACAATCAACCCGCCTCCATTCGAAAGCTGACGAATCTGCATCGCTCCCCTCACAACTTGGGCTTTGGGATGGATGGAGGTTTGGGCACGCTCGGGGTAGATGGCAGGGAGGGCGTCTTTGGCAGTTCCTTAGGTATCTCTTTCGGGAGTTCCTTGGGCAACTCCTTCGGCAATTCCGAGGGTATCTGGGGGGCTAGTTTCTGGGCCTCCTTTAGAAGCCGGTCAGCCGCTTCCTTCTTCAAGGCGTCGATCCGCTGCTCCGCCTCCTTCTTCTTGTCTTCCAGGAGCTTCTGGTACGCGGATGCGTCGGTGACCTTTCCGCCAAGGGACTTCTCTAGCTCCTCCCAACCCTTTCGAAGGGTTTCGTTCTTTGACAGGTAGGAAGAAAGCTGTTTCCTCGCTTCCTCTCGGGCCCTTTCCTTCAATCTTTTTTCTTCCTCCCGCAGGTAAGCAGCAAGAGCGGATTTCACGGTTTTGTCGATCCCCGAACGGATGGAGAGGTCCGTCTTCCCCGTTGAAGAAACTCGCACAGCTACCGTAGCATCCATCTCTTTCGTTTCCTTTAGCACTCTAGGAACTAGATCCTCTAACATACGGGAAGTTATAGGGAGGGATGCCACGCCCCCGCTTCCTGCAGAAGAACCTTCTTTCTCCACTTGAGGCTTTAGTTCCTGTAGAAGGGCTTGAACCGTTCCTTCCATTCCCCCTGATTTCGGAAACATCAGTTTCAGGTCCGTTTGAAGTTTTCCTTCTACCGACTGCACCCCGAAGGCTTTAGGTTCGACCTTTATAGGAAAGCGTTCCATCCGGCCGAATACTTCCAAAATAGTAGAGCTTTCCTTTCGGAGATCCATCTTCCCTTCCAGATCGATCTTTCCAGGGTTTGGGGACTCCCACCGCGCCTTCCAGAGGGTCGGTTTGCCTAAGAGGTCGGGGTTACTGGAAAGGTCCCGCAATTCTCCTGTAAAGGGAGAGGATGATGGAGCCTTTCCGACTGAAATGGTAGCCTGTCGAAGGGTAAACCGGGGAAGGGGTTTAGGACCTGGGAAGGGAATATCCCGTCCAGCGGAACGGCGAACAAGTGTTTTCGGGGGTTTTTCTTCCGTCGAGTCCTTACGTTTGAGACTTTCCGCGATCTGAAGGGCTTTCTCTCCATAGCCGTACCATGCTCCTAACTGCTCTTTCGCATAGGAAGCGAAGAAAAGTTCCGCTAGGGAAGCTGCCTCGGAAGGGGCAAGGGATACTAAAGATTCCGCGTAGTCCATATCCTTTTTCACCGCGTCCTCCAGGTTCTTCTTTAGGAGTTTCAATTCCTCCAACCCTTGCCGAGCTTCCTTTTCAAGACTTGTAGCCGTATCCCGTACCTGCTTTACCCGAGGAATCAGGGCTTCTGCCTTTTGTACGGTCGAAAGAATCTCCTCCGGCTTTGTGAGGGTTCGGAAATCCAATGTTCGGAAGGAGGCCACTTCTCCGCCGATTTTCTCCAGTTCTCCAGTTAGGTTCTGGGCTGAAGCGCGCAATGCCTGTTCTTTCTCCTTCCATCGAGACTCTGATTCCCGTACTAATCGGGTAGTCTCGAGTTTTTCTACCTGCTCCTTCACCAAGGCTTCCACGTCGATTCCCTTTAGAGCTTCCATTCCTCTTGCGGAAAGGGATTGAAAGGCGGTTTCTGCTCCTTTTACCACCTGTTCTACTACCTTTTCAGTTCCAGATTCAGTACTTTTCTCTTTCTCCCGTTCAGGCAGCGCGCCGCTCGTTTTCCGCTCCGTGTTCCACTGGATCCCCTCTACCCGCAACTCTTCGATCAGAACCCTACCCCGCAGGAGAGCGGCGAGGTCTAAATCGGTGACCGAGGGGCCCAGCTCAAACAGGTTCCGCATGGGCCTGTCTTTGTCAGCCACCGTGAGCTTCTTCCAGGAAATCCGGCCCTTGAATGGATCGAACTCCACCCCTTCCACCTCCGCCTTTGCCTGGAACACTCCCTCGAGGGCGGCTACCATTGCTCGCTCCGCGAGTTGGTTCCGGAGGAAGTAGTAGGTTCCCGCAATGCCTGCGAGGAGGACGATTAAAATAGCCACCTTGGGTAGGCTCACCACCCCCCGATTGGCCCGGATTTCCTTGGCCAAACGCTCGACCCGCTTGCGGGTTTCCGGAGGAGCGTCTTCCGGTATTTCAAGACGCACTTTCCCGTCTGCCTCTTCCCGTAAAAGGGAAGCGAGAAACTCCCGCTCTTTAGGGAGGTACACATGCTTGAGGACCTTCTTTTCCCACTCCGCCCGGGTATAGGACTTGTGGAATAGTTTCGGCACCTTCATCTTCACACCCCCTCAGTTAGGCTGAAGACCTTCCTCAACCACCCCCCGATCTTCACCACCAGGGGAGCTTTTAAAAAAGCCTTTACCACCGGCAGTTCCGCGATGGTTTCCCGAAGCTTCTCCCGGTATAGCCGGATCAGGAGCCGGACCAACAGGTACACCGGAATCGCCAGGACTATCCCCACCACCAGGCCTCCCATCACCACCGTGTTATGGAACCGCGTCAGGGAAAGGAGAGGAAGAAGGTAAAGAGATGCCCAGAAGCTCGATAGGACCGGCGTCGTCAGAATGAGACCACCCACTAAGTCTAGAAGAGGGTCGAATAGGGGAGCTAAAAATGAGAAGAGGAACAACCCTAAAAGGGCGCTAGGGAAATGCACCTTTAACAGGAAGGTGATGCCCAATAGAAGAGCCCGAAAGAAGGTGAATCCTGGCTGCAGGGCCATGACGAACCCCAACGCCATGCCCACTGCCACCTCACCGGGACGCCGGTTGGCGTTCAACACGGTAAATACCTTTACGATCCATTTCAGCGGCATATCGATACCCCTTTCTTCTATATAGCATAGTAAGGGAGAGTTGTTCTCGCAAGGAAGCTTTATCGGGAATACTAACAGGGACTCAAATATCCTCACTCCCGTTCCGGAATTACCGGGGTAAAGGTGGAGGTGTCCGGTACCGTGAACCCAGCGGGGAACTCTTTCGGGTCAAAGGGTTTCCACGTCTGGTTCCGGCCTAAAAAAGCGATCTTTCCCCGCACAGTCAGGTCTGAGCCCTCCCGCCAGATCTCGCACCCATAGGTCTTAGGCTTTTTGTTCACGTCGTTACCCGGATCCATAATGGTACCCCCCTTCCACCGTTTCGCCTTTTCGTCCCACTTCATGTCCCAGATGATGTCCAGACCGCAAAAGGGAGGGTTTCCCTTTAGGAAGGGAGATCGGGTCTGTTGTCGATAGATATCGTCCTTTACCGTTACACCGTCTTCTTTGTAAGTCAGAAGGATCCGTCCGTACAGAATGTCCTTGTGCACGTAGAGGGCGATCACTGATTTGGCTTTCCCCGTCTCATCGTCGATGGTCTTCCAGAACCCCGTGACCTCAGTCTGGGCGAAACTCGCGCTCACCGCAAGAGTGAACATACCGATTAAAAATGCCAAAAACCGTAAACGCGCCGCAAATCTTTTCCGCATGGGAACCTCCTTCACGAAACATTAGATCGTATTCGGAGTATACAATGCTTAATCCCTTCAGTGAATTAGGCTTGTATTTTTCTGCTTCAGATACTGACCCTTAAAACTTGACAGCTCACCTGACGGATCACAACAATAAATAGCAAGACAGTCTATTAAAACGGAGGTTCGCTTTGAATACGAAAATTGTTTTACCTAGGATTTTTATTACGATCCTTTTGGGATCCCTATTAGTCATCAGTTGTGAGGACCTTCAAACGTTGCTTCAACAGAAACTTGAGTCGGATGAGGAAGAAAAAGAACACGTCTTTCATTTAGATGTAGCGGTGCAGTAACAGGATCGGGGAATATAGATGAATATAGGCTCTGCTTTCGAAAGAAACTTGCGAACATGGATCGGGTAATTAATCCCAGCGAGGAAGAGTTAGGCCAAGTCCTAACCCAGTTCGACCGGCTTTCGGAACTTTTGATCGACACATCCTCACTGATTCAGATCGAAAAGGCGGGATTCCTTCCCTGGCTAAGCAGGGTAGTTCACCTCTATACCATACCCCTCGTACGGGAGGAGTATGTACAGGGATCTCATTCAATGACCTTTCCACAGGAAGTACAACTCCTATCAAGAGGTAATTCCAAAGCCGAACAGTTAAGTTTTTCAACCGATGAGGCTCTTATTGGTGTCGCCCTATCCCGTCGCTTGCCCATTCTTTCCGAAGATCGCAAACTACTATTAAGAGCAGAGGCGTTAGGTCTCGAGTACTACAACGCTCTTATGATGCTGGAGTTTATTTATTACCGGGTTGTGGATGGTGGAGAAAAAGGGCGGTCTGCTTCTTGTCAGGCTTTAAACTATTCTTCTGTAAAGCAGAAACTCATTACTTCAAGCCGGTATAGCTATGGGGTACTGAAGTATATTGAACAGTTGCATTACTTCATCGAGAAGTCAGTAGGTTAATATTATTTCAGGATGTTACCTCGTTTCCTACCTTTCTTAAGTGAGTTCCTCAATCAATCTACTCGTAGAGGAATTCCTCCCCCTAATTCAGCGGGATTAGCCATTTTATAGTATAGAGTTAGTAATCCGTTCTGTACCCTCGGTTTAGGTGGTTTCCATTCCTTGCGTCGCTTATTTAGCTCCTCTTCCGAGATCAGAACATCCAAGCTTCGGCTAGGAATATCGATCCGAATTCGGTCTCCTTCTTTTAACAGAGCAAGAGGTCCTCCTACTGCCGCTTCGGGAGAAACTTGGCAGATATAGGGGCCTTTAGCAAACCCCGAGATTCTACCATCCGTAACCAACGCGCATTTCGTCTCCAGGCCCAATGCATTTAAAAACCCAATTACCTTGAACACCTCATTGAATCCTGGACCCCCTCTGGGGCCTTCGTACCTCAACACAAGAACATCCCCGGGTTTCACGCGATGATCCCGAAGCGCTTCGATGGCTTGTTCTTGACTGTCAAAAATCCGAGCCGGCCCTTTATGCACCAACATTTCCTTCGGGATCACCGGCGTTCTTACCACTGCGGAATTAGCCAAGTTCCCCCGGAGGATCACTAGCCCATTCGTATAAGTTGGATGCTCCACGTCGTGGATCACTGCATTAGGTTTAAAAGAAACCGTTCTTAGCTGTTCTTTTAAAAGCTTTCCCGACACGGTAAGTGTATCTGTATCTAAGTGACTTTCTATTGCTTTCAAAACCGCTTGAACCCCTCCCGCATCGTGGAAATCGGTCAATGAGTATGTTCCACCAGGAATCACGTTGGTAATACAGGGAATCTGGTCACTTGCTTGCTCTATATATTCGAGATGGATCTCCTTCTCCCACCCTCTTTCATAGGAGACTGCCAAAAGATGAGCTACCGCATTGGTGGATCCCCCTATAGCATGGAGGGTTTTTATAGCGTTCTGCAGGCTTTCCTTTGTGATAAGACGAGAGGAGGTAACCCCTTCTTCTATCATTCGCACGATCCTACGCCCTGATTCTTTCGCGATCCAGAGTCGTTCGGCAGCTACCGCGGGAATCGTGGCTGCAGAAGGTAGGGCCAATCCCATCGCTTCCACAAGACACTGCATTGTATTTGCAGTACCAAGGATCGCACAGGATCCTGCTCCCGGACAGCTGAGGTTTTCAAGTGCTAACAGCTCTTCTTCTGAGATACGGGGCTTTCCTACCCCAAAAAGGTAACATTCGGCATCCAGGTTAGAGATGGTTTTTTGTGAAGCCCCACAACCCCCTGAGGACATAGGTCCCCCTGGAACGAAGATCACAGGGATATTTAACCGGGCTGCGGCTAAGAGATGAGCAGGCACATTCTTGTCGCAAGCAGAGATGAACACTAAGGCATCGAAGAGCTCTATCCTTGCGATTGCCTCAACTTCAGCAGCAATAATATCCCGCGTAGGTAGATCGAACCGCATTCCAGATTCGCCTACGGCCATGGGACACTGAGCTGGGCTGTTGAACTCGAAAGGCGTTCCTCCCGCCTGCCAGACTCCCGCTTTCACCGCTTCAGCTACCGCACGTAGATGGATATGTCCGGGACTCGTTTCTCCCCAGGAGTTGGCTATACCGATCCGGGGTCGTTTTAAATCCTCTGTATCGTATCCCATCGATTTTAAAAGGGATCGAGCCCGAGCATTCTCTGGTAACTGTAGGAATCGAACATTCTCTGTCGGTCTGGCCATCCAGCGCCTCCTTCAAAGCAAATTAATTGAAGTTCTTTAAGTCACATAACTATGGGAGCTTCAAGCCATATATACTCCACCATTGATATCCAGAGTGGCCCCGGTAATAAAGCCATTGTACTCGCTGGCAAGGAACGCCACTGCTCGAGCTACATCTTCACAGGTTCCAGCCCTTCCTAGAGGAATCGTTGCAATCGTTTGACGTTTTGATTCTTCGGTAGTGTACACGTCATGAAACCGAGAACCTAGAATCAATCCCGGAGCAACCGCGTTGACCCGAATACCAAAGGGTGCTAATTCGGTAGCCAAGGAACGTGTTAAAGTGAGAATGGCCCCTTTTGCAGCAGAATACATGATAGAACCCGCATGTCCTCCCTTTCTACCTGCTAGGGACGCTAGGTTTACAATGCTAGCGCCCTTTGCCTTCTTCAATAACGGAATCGCTTCCCTTGTTACAAAAAACAAGGAATCCAGGTTTACTTGCCATACCTTTCGGTAGAACTCTGTATCCATCTCTTCCAAAGAGTGTCTCCCTACTAAATCACCTGCGTTGTTCACAAGGATGTGAAAGTTATCCCAGCGTTCTACAATTCGTTCGAAAAAACGTTTCACTTCCTGCTCTTTAGTTAGATCTGCCTGCAGTGCAAAAGCTATCCCATGATTCTTCTGGATCTCCATAACCAACTGTTCCGCTGCTTGAGCACTGGAATGATAGTGAATTGCCACTTCTGCTCCTAGAGAAGCGAGTTCTCGGCTAATCGCCGCTCCAATCCCTGAAGCACCTCCGGTAACCAATGCGCGCTTGCCTTTCAAACTATTCATACTGCATATCCTTATTAAAATATCTACCAGTATACAACCAGTTTCATTATGGGCTATCCTTTTAAAAATTACAAGGCAATTCTATTGAGAAATAGATAGGCTCGTGGACTCTCTTACCACGAGTGTGGTAGGAACCACTACCCTCAAGGGACCTGGATTCCCCTTTTCGATGAAGGAAAATAACAAGTCTACAGCCATACGGCTTAGAATAGGGATATTTACACTGACAGTCGTTAAAGGAGGAGAGAACTGTGTGCATTGCTCTGTATCATCAAACCCTACGAAACTCATTTCCTTTGGAATCGAAAATCCCGCTTCCTTTGCGGCTCGCATAGCTCCAAGGGCAACCATATCGTTACAGGCACAGATCGCTGTAGGCAAGGGTGTAACCTGACGCAATAATTTTTCCATTACTGTCTTGCCGCTCTCGAAGTTCCAGTAACTGGTATACATTTGTGCTTCCGCCCCTTCGGAAGCTTTACTTTTCATGAAGTCAAAATAACTTTCCCTACAAGTTTCCGTCGTATAGTGCCCTGCCACTCCATTTATGAAAAAGATCCGTCTATGCCCCAAGGAAAAAAGGTGCTCCAGAGCAGAACGAAGTCCATTGTATCTGTCTTCCAGCACCATAGGATACCGATCCGAAATCCTGTTGATCAACACCGTTGGGATATTCAGACTCTCCACTTCTTTAAGGACCTTCTCCGGGATCTGACTAACTAGGATGAACCCTTGCACCCCACTTTCCAGGATACTTTGAGGTAACTTTTCGTCATTTCCTGCAGTAGTATAAATCAGATGATAACCTCTTACTTTCAGTTCTTTTTCTATCTGATAAAACAAATTTGCATTGAAGGGCTCGGTAATTCGGTCCACTGCATGAATACCTCTCGGTAGAATAAAAGCAACGGATTTCGATGCTGAATTCTTCAATGTCCCTTTTCGTTTTGGAATGATAACAGTACCCTTCCCCGGTTCCTTGCGTACAAGTCCTTCCTCTACCAATTTTTGTAAGGCTTTACGAACAGTGAGTCGATCTACTCCATAAAGAACTCCCAACTCCCGTTCAGAAGGAAGGTACTTTTCTTCTGAAGATTCATTTTCCTGCAACAATCCCAGAAGGGAATTGTACACCTGAAGGTATTTGCTCCGACCTCGTAAGAATTCCATCCCTATTCCCCCTAAAAAACTGTTGCGATCGTATGGAACCTGTGGTACAATTCGTATACAGGTAAACAACTGGTTGATCTACTCTAGCTGAATTCTACTTGGTTTTTGCGCTTAGCGCAAGAAAATAATTACAGGAGGCGAGTATGAAAAAAAAGATCTTAACGGGAATCGCTCTGATGGTGGGAGTATTCTTACTGTTCAGTTCTCCCTTGTTTGCGGGTGGGTCCCCTGAAACAAAAGCAAAAGAAAAATTCGTTATCAAGATGGCCACCCCAAGCAATCCAGAGGACTCATGTGTAAAAGGATTCTTCCATTTTAAGGAAATCGCAGAGCGGGAAAGTAAAGGGCAATTGGAAGTTCAGGTGATGCATTCGGGACAGTTGGGAGGACATCGGGATTACATCGAAGGTTTACAAATGGGAAGTATCCAGATCGCAGAGATCAATACTTCGGTACTTTCCGCCATTGATCCACGATTCAGTATTTTCGATATGCCTTATATTTCGAAAAGCATGGATCACGCCATTAAGGTAATCAATAGTGGAGTAGGAGATAAACTAGCAAAAATTCTGGAAGACAAGACTGGAATCAAGATCATTGGTTGGATGGTTCGAACCCCCCGAAGCGTGTATAGTTCCAAAGGCCCCATCTACACAGCTGATGATTTCAAAGGATTGAAGATCCGTGTAATGGAAAGCCCTGTCATGATCCGCACGATGGAACTGCTTGGGGCGAAACCGATTCCTATCTCTGCCAACGAACGGTACATGGCGTTGCAGACAAAGGTGGTAGATGCTGCAGAGAACAGCCCTCCATTGATCATCACCCAAAAAGAGTACGAAGTAACCAAATATGTCTCCCTTACCGAACATTTCTGTACTCCCAACGTAATCGCAATGGATGGGAAATTCTTCAAGAAGCTAAGTCCAGAGTTACAGAAAATCGTTCTCGATGCTGGGAAAGCAGCGGCTGATTTCTCCATTCAGGAAGACAAACGACAACTGCAGAGCGCGATCAAGATCCTGGAAGAAAAAGGGATGAAAGTAAACGAAATCAAGGACAAGAGCACTTTCATCGAAAAAGTTCGCCCTCTCTATGCAGAGTATCAGGATAAAATTGGGAAAGACTTGTTGGATGCTTTCCTCACCACTAATTAGAGGAATCTAGGGCCTGCATTCTTGCAGGCCCTTCCTGTTTCATTGTACGGTAACGCCTATGGATAGAGTAATCGAGTTTCTTTTTGAAAAATTGCTGCCTTTCCTATTAAAACTCATAGGGTTCATTTTAGTTTTTGCCATTCTTCTTCAAATTTTCGTGCGTTTTATCATGATCCATCCCTTTTCTTGGACCGAAGAGTTGTCCCGGTTCAGTTTTATCTGGTTCTGTTTTCTCGGAAGTGCGTATGCCTTAAAAAAGAATCTACACTTAGGTATCGACTATTTCTATAAAAAAGCAGCACCTGCCACACAACGAAAGATCGACCTATTCATTCATCTCCTCATCCTATTTTTCGGTATTCTTCTCTGTTACTATGGAACCATCATGACCCGGATCAGCTCCTTTCAAAAATCACCGATCTTGCGCTTACAAATGTCTTACATGTATATAGTGCTTCCCATTACAGGAGGCTTTTTTCTTATCCTAAGCGGATATCGTCTATACCAGCTAATTCGCAAAAAATAGGAATGCCATATGACAATAGCGATTGTAGTGTTTGTGGTAATGATCGGATTGATGTTGTTCAATGTTCCTATTGCCATCGGCACAGCCATTGCGGCGTTTGGGGGGATCCTCATCACTCAGGATTTACCCATGACTGTCCTAGTACAACGGATGTTCGTGGGGATAGATACCTTCACACTGATAGCCGTACCTCTTTTCATCCTAACGGGTCGAATGATGGCATTAGGGGGAATTACCACAGATCTCATAAACCTATCAAAAGTCTTGGTGGGATATCTTCGGGGAGGACTCGCCTATATCAATATCGTTGCCAGTATGTTCTTCGCGGGCATTACTGGTTCTGCTGCCTCGGATAGTTCTTCTATCGGAGCCATCCTCATCCCAGCCATGATAGAAAAAGGGTACGAAAAAGACTTTACAGTAGCGGTAACTGCTACAAGCTCTACGATCGGTGTCATGATACCTCCCAGCATTCCCATGGTAGTGTATGGAGTTGCTTCGGGAGCTTCTATTGGAAAACTGTTCTTAGGAGGATTCGTCCCTGGAGTCCTGACAGGCTTTGCCCAGATGGCAGTAGTTTTTTTTCTGGCCAGAAAGCGAAATTATCCGGTTGAGGTTCGGATATATTTAAAAGAATCCTTCAGAATCGTACTGAAAGGAATCCCCGCTCTCCTAACCATTATCATTATTCTGGGAGGTATCATCAGTGGAGTATTCACTCCTACAGAAGCAGCTGGGATTGCAGCCCTCTATTCGTTCTTATTGGGAACCTTCTATTACAGAGAGTTGAAGCTGAAAGATATCCCAGGAATTTTAGTAGAGGTTGCCACAACCACTGGCATGGTAGCACTAATGATTGCTACAGCAAGCTCCCTAGGTTGGCTTTTTGCCAATCAAGGGATTCCAAAGATCATTGGAAACGCCATCCTATCCATCACAGACAATTACGTGCTAATCCTTCTATTGATCAACGCACTTCTACTCTTCGTG
>OGCI01002577.1_pt1 | contig 11724 bp, 7 predicted proteins | sample 1570021 | NCBI WGS metagenome assembly OGCI01 (sample SAMN06264664, study PRJEB24512) | hot springs metagenome | isolation source: Hot spring water | place: South Africa: Tshipise | collected 2015-06-21
TCAAGCGGGGGAGGGAAATACGCGCGCGTTTTTTCCGTTCGGGCATGACTTTATTATAACCCGTAATGAAAACAGGAACGAAAAAACCCCCGAACTTTCGGGGGTCGAGTGCCGAAGGTGGGATTTGAACCCACATGAGAGTGCTCTCACTACGCCCTGAACGTAGCGCGTCTGCCAATTCCGCCACTTCGGCTTACCTGCTTTGTATTTTATCCCAAACTGATGATTTGTCAAGGAAGGCGCGCGCTTCTTGATTGGACCCGGGATTCCAGGCGGCAACCCGGGGGTATCAAATGAATGACGTGAACAACCCACCAGGCAGATGCGTTTTGCCCCGCGCGTGGAGTATGCATCACCACAGGAGTCCGGGGGTGAAAATTTTCGCCCGGCGGCTCCTGCTTTTCCACACGCTAATGATGCCATTACCCAAGTTGTAATGAAACTGTTAGGAGAGGATATACAGAAACCCTGATAAAATGAATTACAGAATACAGTGCTCATTCATCGGGGACATTCGAGCCACACATGCCAACCCACCTGCTCTATCTCAAGGATACCAGCCCGCTCGCTGGAGCGATTCAACGCCAGTTGAGTCGGACGAAACTGTACGAGTTGCATCCGGTGCATTCGCTTCAAGAAGCCCTGCGCATCGCCCGAACGGTTTCCCCGGCGCTGGTGCTGTGGAAGGCAACTCCCGCCGACCCGATAGCCCTGATCAGCCACCGGCTCAAAGAGAGCATTCGCGTGCCCATTCTGGTTTTACTGGAAAAGCCTCACAGTGAGAGTCTGGAAGGCATTCTGGTGGCGCAGGGACTGCGGGGAGTGGAAGTTCCCGTTTCTACCGTGCAATTGGTAGCGCATATCGAAAACCTGCTGAGCCGTCACGAAATTCTGCATCAACAACGTCAGAGTGATATCACCTTCCGCCTTTTACTGGAAAACTCACTGGAAGTGATCTTCGTGCTGGATGCCGACTACCGCATCCGCTTTGCCAGCCCCTCGCTGCGCACAGCGCTGGGTTATCCCCCCGATCAGGTCATCGAGCGTAATTTTCTGGAATGGCTTCATCCCGAAGATGCCGCCCAGGCAAAAGATACCCTGCAGTGGGCGGTGGATCATCCCGAATCCATCCAGGCTTTTCGGGTGCGTCTTCAGCATCTGGATGGCTCGTGGCATATCTTTGAAGTCTTTGGCAAGAGCCGCCTGCAGGATGAGCAGGTTCGCGGCATCATCCTCAACTCCCGCGACATCACCGAACAGCAACTGGTCTATAATGCCCTGCGTGAAAGTCAGGAGCGCTTCATGCTGGCAACGCTGGCGGCAAACGACGGCATCTGGGACTGGAACCTGCAATCGGGACGGGTGTACTACTCCCCACGCTGGAAAGAGATTCTTGGCTTTACCGAGGGAGAAATCGGTAACCGTATGGAGGACTGGTTTGCGCACATCCTGCCGGAAGATCTGGATAGTTTCCAGAGCGCCCTTCATTCTCACCTGAGCGGGGCAACCTCGCGGCTGGAGTGCGAATTCCGCATGGTGCACAAGAATGGCGGTATCGTGTGGGTTCTGGTCCGCGGGCTTGCCATGCGCAACCGTGAGGGTGAAGCCCACCGCATTGCCGGTTCAATGTCCGACATTACCGAACGCAAACAAGCCATGGAGCAGTTGATCCGCGCGGCGCTTTACGATACATTGACCGGTCTTCCCAACCGTACCCTGCTGCTCGACCGGCTGGGCATGGCAATTGAACGCAGCCGCCGCGCCAGCAATTTTATGGGCGCAGTCATCTTCCTTGATCTGGATCAATTCAAAGTAATCAACGATAGCCTGGGGCATCCTGCCGGAGATGAGATGCTGATTCAGGTCGGACAACGTTTATTGAAATGCCTGCGCTCCAGCGACACCCTGGCGCGTTTTGGCGGCGATGAGTTCGTCATCCTGCTGGAAAGCGTTTCTTCCCGCCGCGATGTGGTCCAGGTCGCCGACCGGGTACAGCATGCTCTCAGCGAACCCTTCGAGATTGCCGGCAGGAAGGTGTTCACCACCGTCAGCATGGGCATTGTGATCGGGTTGAAGCAGTACAGCAACCGCGAAGAAGTCCTGCAGGACGCCGATATCGCCATGTACCGCGCCAAATCTGCCGGTAAAGCCCGATATGTCATCTTCGATGCCACCATGCGCAAACGCGCCGTTAATCGTCTTTCGCTGGAAATGGACTTGCGCCACGCCATCGAGCAAAACCATCTTTTTCTGGTGTATCAACCCATCATGAACCTGGAAACCCATACGCTGGTGGGGTTTGAGGCGCTGGCACGCTGGCAACACCCCGAGCACGGGGTAATTCTCCCCTCCGATTTCATCCCCATTGCCGAGGAAACCAGTTTAATCCGTGAACTGGGCAAGTGGGTTCTTCGGGAAGCCTGCCGTGAATTTGCGCCCATTTATTTCCGTATGAAAACCACCCAGCCGCTGGTGCTCAGCGTCAACGTATCCAGCCGTCAGATTACCGAAAACGGCTTTGTGGAGAACATCCGCGAAACGCTGGAGAGTTACCGCCTGCCCCCCACCTGTTTGAAACTGGAGATCACCGAGAGCGCGCTGATCGAATCGGTGGACATTGCGCGCCACGTCTTCCATCAATTGCGGCAGATGGGCGTGGACATTCACGTGGACGATTTCGGTACCGGCTATTCCTCGCTCAGTTACATTCACCGCCTGCCGGTGGATTTGATTAAGATTGACCAGGCTTTCATTCAGAAACTGGGCGAGGATGAGCAAAGTGTGGAAATCACCCGCTCAATTCTGCAGATGGCGCGCAGCCTGGGGATTAAAACCGTCGCCGAAGGCATTGAATCGCAACAGCAGTATCTTTTCCTGCGACAAATGGCATGCGAACTCGGGCAGGGCTATTTCCTTTCAATGCCATTGACCATCCAGCAACTGGAGGATTTTCTGAACAGCCAGAACCACTTCCTCACCGCTGAATGAAAGGCAAAAATACCCGTTTCGTACAGGAAAGGGTAACCGGTAAGTCCTGCCATGTGGGCGGCGCGCCATACAACGGCGAGTACCACACTTCGCAATCCTCTTTTTCCACGCGCACAAAATAACACCCCCGCTCCAACTGCAGTGAAAACGTCCCATCCTGCGCGGTGATCCCGGGATCGAAAAAGGGCGGTTCGGCATATCCCGGCGCGAGCAAAGAGGTTTCCTGCACCGCCACCTGACGGATATCTTCCGCAACCGGCGGTAAATTCGCCCATCCGGTGGTGTCACAGCCCGGCGCTCCATCGGGGTATCGATTCGCCACCCGATACAGCGTCACCTGCGCAGACGGCACCGGCTGGCTGGAAGCATCCCTCACCTGCAGGGCAGGCTGATGGCGGTACATGCAAAACAGCACCCTGCGGGCACGTTCCCCTCCATCCAGAATCACATCTGCCTGCACGCAGTTGTACGCCCAGGTATAAGGGGAACGCAAATGGATGGGAGAAAGGATGCCCTCAAATCTATTCTCTCCCAGGGGAGTCAGTGGAAACGTCTGCCCGCCCTGGAGCAAATCCACCCCCAGACACTGCCTGCCCTCAGGACACTGCACCCGTACCTGTACCGGCACACTGTCTTCGGATGGCAAAAGCGGCAACGAGGGCGGTTCGGTTCCCACAGGGGCATACGCCGCGCTGACCTGCCACTCCACCGGCAGACTGGCATCGTTGAAAATCACAGGCGCGGCTTCTTCCAGCACCACCGGCAGGAAACCGGAAGAAGTCTGTTCCTCTACACGCCACTCGCTACTGTAAATTCCCCCGCGATGATTTGCATCCACCTGCAACCACAGGGTGGCACTGACAGACGCGCCCGGGTTGAGGGTGCGGGTCATAAGCCAGAGCAGGCGCGTGCGCCCGTTTTCCTGACTGGACTGAGGACTCCCCGATAAAAATCCGCCAGACCCCACCAGGGTCATTCCCTCAGGCAACAGCACAGAGGGATTGCGAAAGGTCACACTGGCGGAGGACGGATTTTCCACCCGAAAGGTGAAGGACGGGACACTTCCCCGCTGGGGGAAGCGCGCCTGGGGAGCGGCGCGTAAGATCAGCGACGCAGATGGCTCTGCCCGCACAGGGAGATCGCCCATGCCCAACACAATTCCCAAAGACAGGATCACGAAAAGAAAGCGTGCTCGCACCGCACACCTCCCGGCAGATTGTTTGGCTCAGCAAACCCGAGGGAACACCCTCGACCCTTATCCAGAGAGAGAGAAGAGGTAATCCCGCAGGGAATCCACGCCGGTCAGCAAGGATGAATCGGGCGGTGGGGCAGTCTGCCCTACCGATAGACGCTGAAGCAGTAGAGAAACATCGGGCGGGGGCAACAACATCCCTTCTTCTGCCGACAGTTCCACCATCTCCACCGGGGCGGGTTCAATCGTCTGAGTGACCGGATCGTACCAGCCAATCTGCGATTCCCCGGGAATTTCCGCCACGTCAATCACCTGCGGCATGCTCGAAGCGGCGCTCGCCGCCATGGATGCCGGTACGCCTTCGTAACATAAATTCCCCCCAAAGGTCACCAGACGCTGAACCAGAAATTCCTCATGGGTGCGCATGAGCAGGCCTTTGCTCCCCGGCAAAATGATGCGCTCTTTACCGGCAGGGGTTGGTGTCTCCCGTCGAATCAGACGGAGCCATTGCAGAGGGGTAAGCCATGCTTCAGCAGTGATATGCGCCAGCACCTTGCGGGTGGCAAGCAAGTCCTCAGGGAGGGCGTCTTCTGCCGTCAACAGGCAGGCTTCCAGCAGGACCCGCGGGAGCACTTCCGGAGCAAGCAGGCGCGAGGAAAGGCGTAAACTGCCGTACACCTGATCATATACCGCCAGGAAAGGCTGCCCCGGTTGAATGAAGGGCTTCAAAGCATGGCGGAACGTGTCGGCGCTAAAGCCGATTTCCTGGCGCTCCATCGGCAAAATCACAAAGAAGGCTTCATAAAGCCAGCCCGCCAGAGCCTGATGATTCACGCCTTCCTGCTGGAGCAGGGGATGGGTAAGCAACACCCCGCTGGTAAAGTAATTGTGGCTGAAGAAGGGCTGATCGTGGCTGAACCCCAACTCGCGCGGCAGGGGATAGGAGTAAAAGGTCTCTTTGCCGCCGCGCTGTTCGTACAGTCCATTAATGGACTCGCGCACCATCGTCTGGGTTTCAAGGGCAATCAACCCACCGCGCTGTTGAACCTGCAAAACCCCTTCCGCCGTGAGACGGGGAAAGAGCGTTTCGGGCAGGCGTCCGGGCCGGGTGGTGTAGTGCTTTTCGCGGCGCACCTGTACAGTGTGCTGTTTGATGTTGACACGCACCACGCGGTATGGCACCGAAGCGTAATAGTACACCGCACCCGGATAGGCTTCGCGCATCAACTGGCTGAAAGAGAGCGAGCCCAGCGAGGCTGAAGTGGGACCCTGAGCGCGCTCCACTTTAAATTGACTGCCCACTTCCCGCAATGGGAAGACGTAATTGGGACGGTCTCTGGCTTCGTTCTTCATGCTGAGCAGTTCGCGGGGGGTATTGCCGGTATATTCTGCGCGGCACAGTTCCATGAAGCCGGGGGGCCATTCAATCACGCTGTTGAAGGTATCGGAGGTGCGGTGGGTCGCCATCAGCACCTGGGTATGCTCACCGCCGGGACGCGCCAGACACAGCGCGTGAATGTACTGCATGTAGGGATTTTCCAGATACAGGGTGCTTTCGGCAAAAGGACGGTGAAACAGCGAGGGCGGATCGGCAAATACCAGATGATCCACCACATCCCCGCCGTGCACCAGAATGACCGTGCCAGGTTTGTGGCGCCCGATGCGCCCAATCCGCTGTTGTAAACTGGTTGCCGAGTCAGGGACGCCAATCAGGACGCACAAATCCAGATGGGGAATGTCCAGCCCCAGTTCCAGCGCACTGGTACTGATTACTCCTTTAAGGTTTCCAGAAGACAGGCGTTCCTGAATGAAAGCGCGGTCGTGCTCTTCATACCCCGCGCGGTAAGGCAACACCTGCAACTGTTCCAGCACCGCCCGCGCTGCGCTGACGCTTTCATCATCCTCCTCTTCCACTTCTTCTCTGGCTTTTTCCTTGCTTTCTCTGGCTGGCTTGTTTTCCTCACGGTGCATGCGGGAAAGCAGGGAGGAAATCAATTCCACCTGTTTCCGGCTGTTGACAAAAGCAATGAAGCGGGAATCGGTTTCCTGTGCCAGATGATGAAGAAGGCTCACCACAGGATCCAGGGAGCGCATCATGGGCGGACGGGTAAACAGCACTTCCAGAGGAAAGCGCGGCGAGGTATCCAGTTCAGGACCCACCACCTGAAACGGCACGCCAAACAACGCCTGGAGATGTTCCTGAGGGCGTGCGATGGTCGCCGAAGCAGCAATAAAGCGTGGATGAGCATCCAGCAAGCCCATCAGGTGGCGCAGACGACGGAACAGGAACGCACTGTTCGAGCCAAACACCCCCGAGTAGGTATGCACCTCATCCACCACCATCAGGCGGACACGCCGCAGAAAACGGATAACTGCTGGCTGGTTGAGATTGGAGAGTAACCACGCATGGAGAATATCGGGGGTGAAGATGAGCAAGCGAGATTTTTCCAGGATGCCCAGCCGGAGAGCGGGGGCAACATTCCCATCAATGCGCCCCACGGAGACATCCATCCCCGCCAGTTGAAAGGCTTGCTCCCAGCGGTCTTTCTGCTCGGTGCCCAGCGCCTTCATCGGGTAGATTGCCATCACACACGCCGCCGAGTCGCGGGTCAGACAGTCCAGCGCGGCGCTCTGAAACACCAGGCTCTTGCCCGAGGCAGTCCCCGTGGTCAGGCACACCGATTCGCCCTTCAGATAGGCATTCAGGGCGACTTTTTGATGCTGAAAAATCCCCTGAGGATAGGCACGGCGCAGAAAAGTCAGCACAGTGGGGGCAAATTCCAGGTCATCGAAAGGCAGGCGCTGTGCTTCCCGCCCCGGCACTTCCAGACGATGATGAATCTCCCAACCGTTTTGGGTAAAGAAGTCCAGATTCTCCATTAACTTAACTTTACACCCGATTCGGGATTCGACCCGCTGGAAAGGTCAGCGAGTTCGTTGCGAATGGACTGAATGCGGGGATGATGCGGCGGAAGGAACTGCTGAAGGATGGACAGCGCGCGCAGATAAGCAGAGCGGGCGCGTTCCATTTCGCCCATGGCGCGGTATCGTGCCGCCACCACCGCCAACCGCGAACCCACCCGGGCATGGTCAGGACCCCAGCCCTGCTCTTCAATGCGCACGGCTTGATGATAGGCTTCCAGCGCCCTGTGCGTTTCACCCAGCGCTTGCAGGACAATACCCAGATTGGTCTGCACGTTTGCCAGTTCAGTGGGCTGATCCTGCATGGTCATGGCGGCGAGATAGAGGGCTTCTTCGAGGGTCTGACGGGCTTCTTCCAGTTTGCCCTGCTGATACAGCACCAGCCCCAGGCTGTTCAGTCGGCTGGCAAGACGGGCATCCGGTGAGGGAAGGGCATTGCGTTCAATTTCCAGCGCCCGGCGGAGCATGGCTTCGGCTTGCGGCAAATCGCCGCGGGCAGAATCAATGCGGGCAAGGCTGGCATAGCGCAGGGCAATGTTGGGGTGATTCTCTCCCAGCGTCTTGCGGTCAATGGTCAAAGCGCGCTCCACTGCCATGCGGGCGCCGTCCAGGTCACCACTCTGGCGGAGCACTTCACCCAGATTATGCACCAGCACCGCCACCGTGGGATGCTCATGCCCAAGGGCTTGCTCCACCACCCGCACGGCGTGATCCAGAGAAAGGCGCGCCGCCATCCATTTCCCCTGCATTTGCATAATCGCGCCCATATTGCCATAGACCATCCCCACACGCACATCGCTGGCGCCGAAGTTCTTTTGCAGATTGGTCATGGCTTGCTGAAAGGCGTTCAGGGCATCATCCAGGCGGTTCATGCGGTGCAGAATGTGCCCCAGGTTGTTCCACATTGCCCCCACCAGCGGATGATGCTTCCCAAAGGCATCGACAAAAATCTCCAGTGCCTGTCGGGTTGCCTGATGCGCCTCGATGAGTGCATTGCGGGCGCGGAAGACCTCTCCCAGGTGGGCAAGGTCACGTCCTACCGCCGGGTGACGCTCGCCAAAGCAGGCGCGGTCTATCTGTAAAGCGCGCTCGACAAGGTCGCGGGCTTCGTGAATCTGTCCCAGTTGTAAAAGCGTGCCAGAAAGTTCAACAGCATCGCGGGCAGTGGCAGGATGCTCCATGCCGCGCCAGCGCTCATCCAGCGCCAGCGCTCGACGGTGAGCCTGTTCGGCATCGGCAAGGCGCTCCATCTCGCGAAGCGCCGTGCCATGATTCAGCCACACGGCTGCCAGCAGGGCATCCTCTTCGGGCAAAACGTCCTGCGCCGCAGACAGGGCTTGCTGAGACCACGACAGGGCGTCTTCCCGTCTGCCGCGCTCCAGCGCCAGCAGTGCCAGCCCGTCCAGGTCGCGAACTACCGCACGGGGAGTTCCGGTTTGACGATCTTCAGCAAGAGCCTGCTCCAGCAACAGATGGGCATCCTCAAACAGTCCCAGTTCGCGCAGGAGATTGCCCAGCAGAAAGCGCGCCTCTGCCGAAGGAGCCAGATCCAGAGCGCGTTCCAGAGCGGTGCGGGCGGGGTCAAAAGCAGCGCAAGCCTGGAAGAGCAAGCCCACGCTCATCCACAGGGCACCCGCCAGAGATGGATCGCTGGTTTCCAGGCTCTCGGCGGCATCCTCCAGCCGGGCAACATCTTCACACAGGGTAGCAGGAGGTTGAGAATCGAGCAACTGGCGCACCAGTGCGGCAACAAGGAGCCAGCGCATTTTCCCGGCAGGTTCTTCCCACGGCAGGGAGAGTTGATCTGCCAGCGCCTGCTGATCAGAGGAGGCAAGGGTGCCTATTAACAGGGCATGCAACATTTCCCGCGCATGTGCGTCCATACAGGTATTCTCTCACATTTTTCGCACAGCGCAAAACGAAAGCACAGCCCTGTTGGGTCATGGCATTCGAACCAAAATGTACCACTGCAGAACCTGCTTTATTTTTCAATGGCTAATCGCCATGCACAGACTGCCAGAAACACAGTCACCGGAACAAAAATCAGGTTTTCAAAGGAAAAAACATGAAACCTCGTATTCTTAAATATCTTTGTTGTCCGAAATGCGGAAAAGGCCTTAAATTGAAATCGGGCCGGGAGGTTAATGGCGAGATAAAATCGGGCAAATTGATTTGCGGTTCCGGGCACAACTTCCTGATTATCCGTTTTATTCCGCGTTTTGTTTCGCGCTCAAATTTTTCCAGCGGCAAAAAGCAGGTCCAGGCCAGTTTTTCCGAAAAATGGGCGAAGTGGCGGCAGTTCAACGACTGGTACAAGCGGTTCTTTGAAGATTGGTTTATGAAGAAAATTGGCATTGCCGACAAAGCCGGATTTGCCCGCTATTTTTCCAGGAAGAAAATGATGCTTGATGCCGGAACGGGATTGGGAACCAAGGTGGAGACGATGTGCAGGTTGTCGGAAGGCGAGGTGCTCGGAATAGATATTGCCGAAGGAAGCGTGGAAAACGCTTTTCGGAACACGAAAAAGTTCTCCAATGCCCACATTATTCAGGCCGACCTGTTCAATCTGCCGTTCAAGAAAGGAATCTTTGACTTCATTGTTTCCGATGGCGTTTTACATCATACTCCGGATACGCGGAAAGCGTTTCTAAGTTTAGTGCCTTTTCTGTCAAAAGGCGGTGATATCGCTATCCATGTTTACAAGAAAATGGGGCCTATCCGGGAATTCACTGATGATTTCATACGGAGATATGCGTCAAAATTGACGCCGGAAGAGGTCTACAAGTTTTGTAAACCGTTCACCAAATTAGGAAAATCGCTGGATGAAATGAATGCGGAAATAACGGTTCCTGAAGACATACCGGTTTTAGAAATCAAGGCCGGCCGTTATCCTCTCCAGAGGTTTATTTACTACATGATATTTCAATGTTTCTGGAATCCGAATTTGTCTTTTCGTGATAATAATCTCGTCAATTACGACTGGTTTCATCCCAAATATGCGTGGCGGCACACGCCCGAAGAGGTGAAAAACTGGTTCAAAGAAGCCAAATTGAAGAAAATCCGGCGGTTCGTCACCAACGAATCCGGCGTTTCAATTATGGCGCAACGATAAGATAATTAGCTTTTTAGCTTCCTAGCTTCTTATTAAAATTGATAAAAAGGGCCCCAATAAGGGCTCTTTTTTGTGGACAAAATAGGCATTTTGTGGTAGAGTTTGGTAGTGTCGTTAGTTAATTGTTAATGTTTAGCGTTTATCGCGGCTCGTATCGTCAGGCGTTTATGGTTTATCGTAAATAAGAATATGACTGATTCAATAAAAAAACCAATCCGCAGTTATCAAGATTTAGATGTATATCAATTGGCGTATAAATCAAGTCTTTTGGTAATGAGCGAAATAGTCCCGAAATTACCGGATAGCGAGAAATATGATCTTAAGGATCAGCTATCTCGTTCTTCTAAAACCGTGCCGCGTTTAATAGCCGAGGGTTTTGCTAAAAAACATCAAAAAGCCGGATTTCAGAAATATTTGGATGACGCTATGGCGGAAAGTAATGAAACAGGCGTCGGTTTGGCTCATTGCAGAGATATTTATTCAAAATATATCGATATTGAATTATGTGATAAATTGATCGATGATTACGACAAAATTAGTCGTCAATTATTCAATCTTGAATTAGCTTGGAATAAATTTACTAAGATTAGAACGCTAAACGATTGACGAAATAACGAAACGAGCAGCGCTAAACGATAACCTACTGCCATAGATTGTTTTGTTAAATATGTTAAAGAAAGCTGCTAAATTTGTCCTGGATCTTACTACGCGCCGCCCAAAAGGTTGGTTTAATTTGATTTTGAATCAGATAGCCGCTATGGCGAAAAGTTCTTATATCCCGGCTTTGCCGGTTCATATTACCATTGAGCCGACCAATATTTGCGACCAAAAGTGCCCGGTTTGCGAGACCGGAGCGGGAATCTTGAATCGTCCCCAGGGAATGATGAGTTTGGAAAATTTCAGGAAGATTATTGACAAAATTCACCGCCACGCGAATACCCTGATGTTTTATTTTATGTATGGGCGAGCCGTTTTTAAATAAAGACGCCTATGAAATGATAAAATACGCCAAGTCAAAAGGAATTTTTGTTGAGGCCTGCACTAACGGTAATTTTGTTGATGGGGAAAATTAATAGAATCGGGAATTGATAAAATTTCATTTCAAATAGGGGGCGCGACCCAAAAGACTCATGGTGTTTATCGGTGCAACGGTGATCTGAAAAAGATTTTGGAGAATACCCGGGCGGCGGTGGCGGCTAAAAAAACAAGCGGAGCGAAAACGGAGATTATTTTGGGCTTTATCATTATGCGGCATAACGAGCACGAAGTTGATGATTTTTGGAAATTAGTTAAGGAAGTTGGCGCGGACAATGGCGAAGTAGTCAAGCCCTGCGTCCGCGATTATGAACAAGGGAAAATGTTTTTAACCAAAGACGAAAAATACTGGATATACGACAAAGAGGCGTTTGAAAAAAGAGTTTTAAAGCCGAAATTTCCGATGGACAGAAACTCCTGCTGGTGGATATGGCATTCAACGGTTATTACCTGGGAGGGAGATGTGGTGCCGTGC
>OGCI01002579.1_pt1 | contig 11718 bp, 12 predicted proteins | sample 1570021 | NCBI WGS metagenome assembly OGCI01 (sample SAMN06264664, study PRJEB24512) | hot springs metagenome | isolation source: Hot spring water | place: South Africa: Tshipise | collected 2015-06-21
ACCACGACCAGCCGGAACCAGCTGAGGGCGGTCCCTACCGATTGCGCCTCGACGAGTTCTTCGAGGTCTTATCACCCTATTTCCGCTTCCTCAGCGTGGGGGAGGTATTTCACCCCGACCTTCCGCCCGACCGCCGTCGCCTGCACGTGATCCGCCTGCAACGAAAGTCGCTGTGACGGCGTATATTTAGCTTGATGGGGGTGAAAGGTGGAGCTCGAGGCGACTGCGAACGACTGAAGTATGAAACTTCGCAAACTGGGTATCCTGTTTCTTATTGCACACGCGCTGACGGCTGTCTTTAGCCTGACGGGCACATGGGCTCTGTACAACCTGACGAACGTGCCCGATTGGGACTACTCTGCGCTGACCTTCTGGCTGGGCATTGCCAATATCGTTACCGGTTTGCTGACCGCCTTCCTGCTGATGGCGCACCACGAGGGATGGTTTTCGGCGTGGACCCTTCTGGTGCTATGCACGGTGCTGGCAGGCGGAATGGAACTGCTGGGCACCACCACCGGCATCCCCTTTGGCGCCTACCAGTACACCGACCTGCTCGGACCGAAGTTCCTCGGACATGTACCTTACCTCATACCGCCTTCGTGGATGATGATGCTGTATCCCGCTATGGTGCTGACACACGCCCTGCAGGTACATCCTGTGGTACGACCGGTAGTCGCCGGCTTTGTGCTGACGGTGTGGGACTTTGCCATGGACCCGGCAGTGACCACCGGCTTCGCCTATTGGCTCTGGGAGACCGACGGTGCCTTCTACGGAATGCCTCTGCAAAACTGGCTGGGCTGGTGGTTCACGGGCGCGCTGGTCGCGGCGGCTTTCTACGGGGTGCATAAGAAGTGGAAGGGCACATGGGATTGGGCAACGCTGGCGCTGTACCTGATACAGGGCGCATTTATGGCGGGGCTGGCGTGGATATACATGCGCCCCACGGCGACGGTGCTCTGGGCGGCCAGCGTGGCGGCTCTGCTGGCGCTCGTCAGGTGGAGGACGCGCAAACCGGTAATATCAGGAGCAATGCAGTGGCGCACGTTGTCGTCGTAGGGGGCGGTATCGGTGGCTTAACCGCTTCGGCGAGGCTGGCGCACCGGGGCTACCGGGTGACGCTGGTGGAGGCACGCACGCAGCTGGGAGGGCGCATCGGCGAGGTGCGCCGCGACGGCTTTCGCTTTGATACCGGTCCCACTCTGCTCATGATGCTCGACCCGCTGGAGAGGTTTTTCGCCGACACCCATCGCCGCATCGAGGATTATCTGCAACCGGTGTTGCTGAATCCGTCGTACCGGGTGTTCTTCGCGGACGGCACGCAGTTCGATTCGTCGCCGTGCATCGCCAGCATGGTGCGCGAGATCGGACGAAAAATCAGCCCGGCGGAGGTGCCCGGCTACCTGCGCCTGATGGCGGACCTGTCGGCTATGCTGAACGAGGTGGTTCCCGCCTTCGTACGACGAAACTATCGCTCACTTGCCGACCTCTTGTCGCCGCGCCAGATACACCTGCTGTTCAAACACCGCCTGCTGGCGAACCTTCACGGGCGAATCAAGCACTACGTAAGCGACCCGCGCCTGCACATGCTGTTCACCTTCCAGACCATGTATTTGGGGCTGTCGCCGATGCAGGCGCCATGGGTCTATGGTATCCTCACCTACATGGAGTCGGGCGAAGGGGTGTGGTTTCCGCGTGGCGGCATGTATGCCATCATCCGCGCCATCGAGCGTATCGCACTGGAAGAGGGCGTTCAGATTCGACTCGGCGAGAAGGCGCAACAGGTGATTGTGGAAAACGGACGCGCCAGGGGCGTTCGGCTGGCATCAGGAGAGGTAATCAACGCCGACGTGGTGGTGTTGAACACAGACGTGCCCACTGCCTATACCCGGTTGCTGCCGCCTGCTCCGCAGGCTGGTCGCCAGTGGCGCAACTCGTGCAGTGCACTGGTGCTCCTGATCGGCTACGATGGCGCTCTGCCGGCTCTTCTGCATCACAATGTGCACTTCAGCGCCGACTTCCAGCGCAACCTGTCGGAGATTTTCGTGCAGAAAGTGGTGCCGGCTGATCCTTCCTTCTATACCTGCCTGTCCGTACGCACCGAGCCTTCCGACGCGCCAGCTGGCAGCGAAAACCTGTATGTGCTGGTACCCGTGCCGAACCTGACGGGCGAGGACGCCGGCGCGGCATCCGAACAGGTCCTCGAGCGAGTGCTGGAAAGGTTGGCGCGAGAGGCAAACCTGCAGCGGGAGCGAATACGCTTTGTGGAGCGCATTACCCCCGCCGACTGGGAGGCGATGGGCTTGTGGCAGGGCGCGGCGTTCGGGCTGGGCCACGATTTCTTTCAGTCCACCTGTTTCCGCCCGTCGAACCGCGCACCGTTCGATGAAGTGTACTTTGTGGGCGCAAGCACGGTGCCCGGCAACGGCATTCCGATGGTGTTGATTTCCGCCGAGCTGCTGCAGGAGCGCCTTTTAACGGAGACGCCCCCACTGGTTACGAAGGGCTGAGATGATTGCTCGCTGGATACTGCCCATACTGCTGGTGCAAGTCGCCATCCTGCTGGCGAACCTGCGGCACTACAGGCGCAGGCAGGTGCCAGTGAAGAGCGACGCGGCGGACGACGCCTCGCGCTTGAGCGTCTTGGTGCCTGTACGCAACGAAAGAGACCGCCTGCCCGCACTGCTGGATAGCCTGCGCGCTCAACAGCCCGCGCCGCTGGAGGTCATCCTGTGCGACGACAGCTCCGACGACGGCACGCGCGAATGGCTGGAGGCGAACCTGTCTCTCCACGGCTCGGGCGAACGCCTCAGCTGGTTTCCCGCGCCACCCAAGCCGACCGACTGGGTGGGCAAGAACTGGGCATGTCATCAGCTGGCGCAGAAAGCGCGCGGTGACTGGCTGCTGTTCCTGGACGCCGACCTGCGCCTGCACGAGCAGAGCATCGCCTCTATCGCCCACAGCATCCAGCAGTTTGCGCAGGAGGATAGAGGGGTTCAGCTGATTACTGTCATCCCCACGCTGGAATCGTCCAGTGTGCCGGTGGCGTTACTCAAGAGCATGGTACCCTTCTCGGTGTTCACTCTGCTTCCGCTCCACTTCGCCGAGACGCATCCGCACCGTTCCTTCGCCTTCGCCAACGGACAGGCCATCGCCTTCCCGCAGGAGTTCTACCGGCATGCTCAGCCCCACGAACGTGTGCGACGCGCGGTGCTGGAAGACGTTGAGCTGGCGAGGGTAGTGAAAGCGGATGGGGGACAGGTGCGCATTCTGGACGGCAGAGCGGTCCTGCGTGTGTCGATGTATTCCGGCCTGCGCGAGGCGGTAGACGGTTTCTCCAAGAACGGCGTGGCGATATGCGGCTCGGCATTTGGAGCGGTGCTGGTGGCGATAGCGCTGGCGGCGGTGTACGTTCTGCCTCTATGGGAAGCCGTGCAATCGGGAGGCACCGTGTGGCACGCGCTGGACGTCGCGCTAAGCGTTGCCCTGTTTGCCCTGTCGGGGTGGATGGCAGGATTGCCACTGTGGCTCGGAGTGCTGTACCCGCTGAGTATCGTCATCGGGGAGTGGACCCTGTGGCGGTCGATCGTGTGGTACACGCGGGGAGAAGTGCGATGGAAGGGACGCGCATACCCGGTGCCCTGAGGTGGGCAGGCAAACTGGTGGCAGATACGCTGATTCGGGTCAGCGTTGCCTCGCATTTTCAGGCAGTATACGCCCGCGTGCTCCAACCGCCCGCTCCCAACCGACCGACTATCGTCTTCGCCAATCATCACTACTGGTGGGACGGATACCTGTGCTACACTATCGGCAGGATGTGGCGACAGCCAATGACCCTGTGGATGGAGGAGTGGCGCTGGTTTCCGCCGTTCTGGGCGCTTGGTGCTCTGCCTTACCCACCAGATAACACCATGCTCCGAGCCCGCACCATACGCCAGACCATGCGCCTGCTGGAAAATCCCCCGCGCGTGCTGTTCCTGTTCCCGGAAGGCGTCATCCACGCGGGGCACGACCTGTTGCCCTTTGGCAGGTCGCTCCACTGGCTGGCACAGCACGTGCCCGATGCGCAGCTCCTGCCGATGTCCATCGTGATCACGCACACGAGGCACCAGTATCCGCGTGCCTTTCTGCACGTGGGCACACCTTTCGAATGCGGCGTTCACACCCCCGATGAATGGCTCGGAGAGGCGCGTAAACACATTGCCGGTATGACTGCATCCCTGCGCGAAGAGGCGGAATGCTGTGACAGCACCGAGAAATCCATAGAAGCCGGTTTCACCCTGCTGGTGAAAGGCAAACCTTCGGTGAACGAGCGATGGTGGGCAAAGGTGATGCCATGAGGCGCATACAAAGGGCAGGGGCGCTGGCGGAAGAGTATCGCTACTGCGAGGCGATCCAGCGACGCTTCGGCAAAAGCTACTACTTCGCCACACGCTTCTTCCCGTTACACCTGCGGCCGCATGTTCACGCCCTGTACGCCTTCGTGCGCGTACCTGACCAGTGGGTGGATGAGCCTGAACAGAGGCGTCCGTCCGAGCTGGAGCGCCTCATCGACTTGTATGAGCGGGAACTGCGCCTTGCCCTGGGAGGCGAGTGGGTACCCAACCCCGTGCTTCGCGCCTTCGCACACACTGCCCGAGAGTTCGCCATCCCTTCACAGTACATGTCCGACTTTCTGGGCGCCATGCGCATGGACCTTCGCCAGACCCGCTACTGCACCTATGTCGATTTGCAGGGTTACATGTGGGGAAGCGCAGGGGTGGTCGGGGCGATGATGCTGTGCCTCTTCCGCTGTCACCACGAAGCCCTCCTTCCGTATGCGGTGCGCATGGGCGAGGCGATGCAGATGACCAACTTCCTCCGCGATGTGGGCGAGGACTGGCGGCGCGGACGGCTGTATCTGCCGCAGGAGGACCTCGAGCGCTTCGGGGTCAGCGAGGAGCAGGTCGCAACGGGGGAACTGTCACCGCCGATGGTCGAGTTGCTTCGTTACGAGATCGAGCGAACACGCAACCTGTACCGCGAGGCAGAAGTGGGTATCGCCCTGCTTCCGCGAGATGTGCGCTATCCCGTGTTACTGGGCAGTCGGCTCTACGCACGCATCCTGCACCACATCGAGGCGAACGGCTACGACGTGTTTCGTCGCCGGGCACGCACCTCCACGCTGGAGAAGCTGCTCATCGCGTGGCGCTGCCGGCAGGAGGTGTAGAATGGTCTCTTCGGAACCGCAGTCTGGGTCAAGAAGAGAGCGGGGGCAATCGATATTGCCCCCGCTGTTCGCGAATCAGTGAGACGTTATGGCACTTCCACGCGCAGGCGGCTGGTGACCATGCCGTCTGGAGTGTTGCGGCGCACAATGAAGACGATCGTCTCACCGGAGCGCCGACCCTGCACGATGCGGTGTACCTCGTCGACGGAGGTCACACGCTGACCGTCCACCTGCAGGATAACGTCTCCCACAGCCAGCCCGGCGTCATCGGCGGCGCTACCGGGCACCACCTCCGAAATCACCACGCCCTGCGTGCCGGAAGGCAACTGGAAGCGCTCTGCCAGCTCCGGCGTCAGTCGCTCGATGCTGATTCCCAGCTTGCGTCCCGTCTCCTGACCACCCTCGCGCTGACGCATCTGCTCCTCGAGGTCTGGCGCCTCGCCGACCTTCACACGCAGTGTCAGCTCGCGTCCGTTACGGACGACCTTCACAGGCACCACCGTGCCCGGCTCGGTGCGCGCTACCATGTCGCGGAAGTCCAGCTCGCCGCGCACAGGCTTGCCGTTATATTCCACCACCACGTCTTCCACCTGAATGCCTGCCTGCGCTGCAGGCGAGCCTTCGGTGACGGCGGTAATCAGCGCACCCTGACGCACCTTCAGGCGCTGAGCATCCTCGGGCGTCACGTCGGCAGGGTTCACACCGAAGAACCCGCGCACCACCTTGCCACGAGTGATCAGTTGCTCCATGACGAAGCGCGCGGTGTTGATCGGCACGGCGAATCCGATGCCCGCGAAGCTGCCCGTCGGCGACTCGATCGCCGTGTTGATACCGATGACCTCGCCGCGGATGTTCAGCAGCGGACCGCCGGAGTTGCCGGGATTGATGGAGGCATCGGTCTGGATCAGGTTTGGATAGTAGCGCTGACCCTGAAATCTGCTGCCGATTGCCTCACGACGCCCCAGCGCGCTGACGACGCCCACCGTCATCGAGTTCTGCTTGTCGAACGGACTGCCGAGCGCGATTGCCCACTGTCCCACACGCACGGCATCCGAGTCGCCAAGCCGGGCGGCGGGCAAGCCTGTGGCGTTTACCTTGATCAGCGCGATGTCGCTGCGGAAATCGCGCATGACCCTCCCCTCGAGTCGCCGACCGTCGCTGAGCACCACTTCTACCCGGTCGGCGCCGGATACCACATGGTCATTGGTGATAATGTAGCCGTCACTGCGCACAATCACACCGGATCCCACACCGCGCGTGGGAATAGGCACATTGTCTTCGCGTCCCCGCCGCATACCGGGTATCTCAAACGGGAACCGCAGGTCGTCCGGCAGCTGCAGTCCAAGTCCCGGACGGGTGATATTCCTGCGGGCGTAGATGGTCACCACTGCAGGCGAGGCCTCCTCCGCCACGCGCACAAATGCGCCCTCCATTGCCTCTGCCATGCTCAACGCCTCCGCCTTCGACAGGGCGGCGGTGGACACGGTACGCGTATTGCTCTGCGCCAGCGTCAGGCTCGGTTTCTGCAGGGCGGTTCCCAGCAACGCACCGAGTGCCACACTGAACAGTATCATAAGCGTGAATATCCACGGTCGAGGTAGTGTCGTCATCTTTGCTGATCCCTCCTCGTATCAGGTGTCTAAGGGGTTTGCGACGGAGGCATCTCCCGACACCTCCGTCACATCGGCTTACCGATAATACCGGACGGATACTATCGATGCCCGGTTATCATACGGGTGCAGCGGAATCTCCGCCGGTACGGACGGCTGTCTGTGCAGGCGCAGCTTGCCGGAGAGATAGGCATCCAGCGTAGCATGGTCGATCTCACGCGACACTCCTGACGCCGTCACCATGTTGTGTTCCATGGTGGAGCGCGCCTGTACAGCCAGATACCACGCACCCAGCGATATGGCTGCCACCGCTGCGGCGACCGCCAGCGGGCGCAGAAGCGGTCGAGGCATCACAAATCTCCACTTGCTATTCCCGGGCGCAGGCGTCCTCAGCACCTGCTGCACCAGGTGTTTTTCCAGAGACTCGGATGGGGATACGACGGGCATTTCACTGAGAAGTTGCTTGACCTGCAACAGGGTGTGATATTCTCGCCGGCACTCAGGGCACCCATCCAGATGCCTCTGGATGGACAGCATATCGACGCCCGGCAGCTCACGATCGATGTAGCAGGACAGCAGATTTTGCACTCTACTGCAGTTCATCACTCGGTCACCTCTCCACGCGCTTTGGCTTGTTGGTACGCTTCGATGCGCTGCCGAAGGAACCGCCTGCCCCGATGCAAGCGCGAGCGCACCGTTCCCAGCGAACAGTGCATCGCTTCGGCAATCTCTTCATAAGATAATCCCTGGATGTCTGCCAGCACCACGGTGGTGCGGAAATCCGGCGGCAGTGCATCCAGAGCGCGCTGGATGTAGTCCTCCAACTCCTCAGACATCACAATAGTTTCAGGATTCGACGCTGCGTCAGGGATTTCGAACTGCACATCTCTGTCCGAATCCTGCAGACTGAGCGGTTGATCCAGTGACTGCACCTGCAGTTTGGGACGCCGACGCAGCATGTCGATGAAGGCATTGTTGACGATGCGGTACATCCAGTTCTCGAAAGGCATGTCGCGGTTGTACCGGTCGAAGAACCGGAAGGCGCGAATGAAAGCCTCCTGTGTCAAATCTTCCGCATCGTCCCGGTTGCCGGTCAGGCGATACGCGATGTTGTATACCGTGCGGTGATGACGACGCATCAGCGTCTCAAACTCCGCCGCGGTATCCTGCCAGCCGGCTGCTGCCTCTTTCGTCCATTCCATTGCACTCTGTCCTCCTGTGCTGTATTACGCCCGTCGCGCCTGCGTCGGTTCCCGATAATTTAGACTCACCGCCGCGCTGCCTTGATGCGTGGCGGTGCTGGTTGCTCTATTTGACCTCCGTCGCCGGTAACGGCTCCAGCAGCATCTCTTTCGTGTAGATGAACGAGTCGCGGTCGTAATCCGCCAACTCGTAGTTGTCGCGCAAAACGATGGCGCCCGTGGGGCAGGCTTCCTGACAGTATCCGCAGAAGATACAGCGCAGCATGTTAATCTCGTAGCGAATGGCGTAGCGCTCGCCGGGAGAGTAGCGCTGTTCATCCGTATTCTCTGCGGCTTCCACGTAGATGCATCGTGCCGGACACGCCCCTGCGCACAGCGAACAGCCGATACACCGCTCCAGTCCGTTATCATAACGCCGCAATACGTGCCGCCAGCGCGTGCGCGGATACATCTGGCGCTTCTGCTCGGGGTATTCCACCGTGATCGGCTTGTGAAACGGCGGCTGGTGGCGGAAGGTGATACCCATTCCCTGCGCCAGCGGCAACACCGTCTTCACAAAACGCCTGGCAACCTGCGTGATCATCTGCTGGCTACCTCCTCACGCTTCAGCGGTGCCAGCTCGATCAGCATCCCGCGATGCTGCTGGCGAATTTTGCGCTGAAGCTGCAGTAATCCGTACAGCAAAGCATCCGGTGAGGGCGGACAACCGGGCACATACACGTCCACCGGCACAATCTGGTCCACCCCCTGCAGGATGGCATAGTTGTTGAACACGCCGCCGCACGAGGCGCAGGCGCCCATCGAGATGACCCACTTGGGATTCGCCATCTGGTCGTACAGTTGACGCAGGACGGGACCCATCTTCTTCGACACGCGCCCCGCCACAATCATCACATCTGCCTGCCGTGGACTGGGACGGAACACCTCCGAGCCAAACCGCGAAATATCAAAGCGCGACGAGACGGTCGCCATCATCTCGATGGCACAGCACGCCAGCCCAAAGGTGAGGGGCCAAAGGCTGTTCACCCGTCCCCAGCGCACCAGGTCTTCCAGCTTCGCCAGCAGGATGTTGCCCTGCTGCTGCACACCTGGTATCTGCGGCATGGTAGTATCGTGTGCGGCTATCTCCACAATGCGTTTCGCCATGATGAGACTCTCCTCAGGTCGTCGCTAGCACAACAGGTTACTCGCGTCACGAGGGCATCTCCTGTTGTTTAGTCCTGCTAGATTATACCTGCTTTCTTGCGAGAAATGAGTCTGGTAGAGCAAGCGGTGCTCGCCAGTCGTGCCGTCAAAAAGATTATACCAGGGAGGTGTTGTCAGCCCATGCTGGCATCAGAAGGGGAGCGTCTGCCCGATACCCTGCGCGAGCGCCTTTCGGTACACCACGTGTGCCACAGCCACGTCCTCCAGCGCCACGCCGAGGCTTTTAAACAGCGTCACCTCGGCGGGGTCGGTGCGCCCGGGCACGCGCCCTACCACGATGTCTGCCAGCTCGTGTACCTGTCGCCGGTTCAGCTTGCGCGCTTCGATGGCGGTGAGGATTTCCCCCGATTCCTTCCGGGCTTGCTCGCGGTCATCCACCACCACACTGCGACAGCGGGCGAACACACTCACGTCCAGCTCGCGCCGGGAGAGTGCATTGGCACCGATGGCGTTGACGTGCGCGCCATCGTCCAGCCATTCGCCCATCAGGATCGGCTCGCGTGCGGTCGTCGCGCAGACAACCACGGCACTGCCCCGTACTGCTTCCTCTGCCGTTTCGGTAGCTACCACCGGGATGCTGAGCCGCTGTGTCATCGCCTCTGCAAACTGGTCACGTCGGTCCGGGCGGCGTGAGTAGACCTTCACGCGAGCGATGGGACGCACCGAGCACACGGCTTCCAGCTGCGTCTCCGCCTGCCAGCCCGTGCCGAGGATACCCAGCGTGCGGGCATCATGCCGCGCCATGTAGCGTGTGGCGACGCCGGATGCTGCGCCGGTGCGTATCTGCCCCAGCCGGTCCGCTTCCATCACGCACAGCAGATTGCCGTTGTCGGCGTCGTAGAGGAAGAACAGGAATCGCGTTTTGGGGGCGAAGGAAGCGTAGGCTTTATAGCCAAAGACTCCCTCGCTGAGCACTGCCGCGCTCATGAGGTGAAACACGCCGTCGGGTAGATAGAGGCGCTGGCGCGGATTATTCAGCACCTCAGCCTGCCCCTCGGCAGCGAAGGCGCGCTGCAGCGCATCCAGCGCCTCTGACATCGTTAGCAGACTGTGCACCTGTGCCTCGGTCAGGAAGAACGCCATGCCACCATCCCCTCTAAGCAGAGGATACTACTCGGGCTATTCGCGTTCCTCCATCGGCACCCAGCGAAGATTGCGGGGACCGACATACTCGGCGCGCGGGCGGATGAGCCGGTTGTCCCCCATCTGTTCCATGATGTGCGCCGTCCAGCCCACGATGCGGCTGCTGGCGAACAGCGGCGTGAACATATCGATGGGAATGCCCAGCATATACTGCACCGAGGCGGAGTAGAAGTCCACGTTGCAGTACAGCCCCTTTTCGCGCAGCATGACCTCTTCCACTTTCTCGGAGATGGCGTACCAGCGCAGGTTGCCCTGACGCTCCCCCAGCTCACGCGAGAGCCGCTTCAGGTGTTTGGCGCGTGGGTCTTCCGTCTTGTACACGCGGTGCCCGAAGCCCATCACCCGCTGTTTCTGCATCAGCAGACCCTTCACGTACTCCTCGGCACGGGCTGGGTCGCGGATTTCGATGAGCATTCGCATCACCCGCTCGTTGGCGCCGCCGTGCAGCGGTCCCGCCAGCGCACCGATGGCACCCACCACCGCCGAATACATATCCGAAAGAGTGGAAGTGACCACACGCGCGGTGAAGGTAGAGGCGTTGAACTCGTGGTCTGCCTGCAGGATAAGCGCCACGTCCATCGCCCGCACGCACAGGTCCTCGGGGATGTTTCCGGTCAACGTATACAGATAGTTTGCCGCGTGGCTGAGCTCGGGATTGTTCTTCAGGGGTAGCTCGCCGCTGCGGATGCGCTCGATAGAAGTGATGATGGTGGGGATGCGCGCGGTGAGGCGCATAGCTTTGCGCAGGTTGGCATCGGGCGAGTTGTCGCTGGCATCGGGGTCGTACAGCGCCAGCGCTGAGACGACGGTGCGCAACAGATGCATCGGGTTCGCACGCGGTGGCAGGTCAAACAGCAGCTTCATCACCTGCACCGGCAGTTCACGGTTGGCGACCAGCTGTTCGCGCAGTTGCTGATACTCGTTCTTGTTGGGCAGTTTGCCGAACCACAGCAGGTAGATGACCTCTTCGAAGGTGGCATAGCGCGCCAGGTCGTCGATGTCATAACCGCGATAGATAAGCTGCCCGGTCTGACCGTTCACGTCGCTGATCGAGGAGGTACCGGCGATGACATCTTCCAATCCTTTTGCAGCAATCATAGCAATCCCTCTCTCACGCATTCAGCGCCTCGCCGGCAAGGTGCTTTGAGGTGCTGTATTTTCGAATGGGATTGTACTCTGAATATCTAGAGAAGTCAACTCACAGTAACCCCCTGTCATTGCGAGCCTGCGCCAGCAGCCGAAGCAATCTCCTGCGGTTCGCGGAGAGTGAAGGGGATTGCTTCGTCGCTACGCTCCTCGCAATGACACGAGGGTTGAGGGGGATTGCTTCGTCGCTGCGCTCCTCGCAATG
>OGCI01002585.1_pt1 | contig 11684 bp, 11 predicted proteins | sample 1570021 | NCBI WGS metagenome assembly OGCI01 (sample SAMN06264664, study PRJEB24512) | hot springs metagenome | isolation source: Hot spring water | place: South Africa: Tshipise | collected 2015-06-21
ATCCCGAGGGCGGCCTCGGCTTTGCTATGCTGAAAAAACGCATCGTCCCCATTTTTCTTGTCTTCGCTCCCGTAATTTTTGCGTCCGTCTATCTCGCAATTGCAAGTGAGACATACCGATCACGCGCAACTTTTGTGGTGCGATCGGCCGACTCCCCAGCCCAGTCTGGGCTGCCGGTGCTGCTGCGCGCGGTCAGCCCCTCGATGGGGTCAGACGTACCCTCGCTCGTGCGCGATTACGTCTCCTCCCCGGACGTGGTGCAAAGCCTAGATAAGGCGCTCTCTCTTCGGGAACACTATGCGCAAGGCGATATTTTCCAGAAATTCCCGCGGCCCTGGGATCGCCCCACCATGGAGCGATTTGTGGACTATTTTGGTGCGCGATCGACTGTGGCGCTGGATGCGCAAAGCATGGCGCTGACGCTGACAACGGAGGCGTTTTCTGCGCAAATGGCCCAGGCCATCAATGAGCGCACACTCGATTTGGTGCGCAACCGCGTGGCCGAGCTTAACGAGCAGATTCGACGCGACACACTGGGCCTTGCGCAAAAAGAGCTGGAGCGCGCGCACCAGCGGCTGGCGCAGGCAGGCAAGAATCTTGCTGAGTTTCGGATCAAGAACCGCATCCTAGATCCTGAGCGCCAAGCCGCTTTGGATCTTCAGCTTGGACAAGAAATGGAGAGCAAACTCGCTGTCGCTCGCGCCAAGCTGCGTCACGCCGAAGAGGTGGCGGCGCAAAGCCCGGCTGCCGCCGCGTTGCGCGCAGAAGTTGCCGCGCTGGAGCAGTTCGCCGCCCGCGCCCAAAACCGGGCCGTAGCGGGAGGAAAAGACTCCAAGCCCTCATTGTCCGACGAGCAGTCTCGCTTGATGCTGGAGCGCGAAATCGCGGCCAAGGTCGTTGCCGCGGCAGAAGAGGCCCTGATCAAGGCCCGCAGCGACGCCGAGCGGCGCCACCTCTACGTGGAAGTCATCTCTGCTGCGAACCTGCCCGATGACAGCGCCGGGCCCCGGCCGGTGCGCGTGATTCTTGCAAGCCTCATGGCAGGGCTGCTCAGCTGGGCCGTCGTCTGGCTGCTGGGCATTGGCATTCGCGAGCATGGAGCCGACCGTGTTTGAGTGGCTGCGGCAGCGCCGCCGCGCCTTGAATGCGCTGGTTGCGCGAGAAGTCCTGACGCGCTACGGGCGGCACAACATCGGTTTTTTGTGGCTGGTCATTGAGCCCGCTCTGTTTGCCATCGCCATTGCCGCGCTGTGGAGCGCGATCAGGGGCCCAACCAACCCGGCGATGTCAGTGGCAGGCTTTGCCCTGACTGGCTACGCCACGGTGCTGCTGTGGCGCAACGCTGCAGGCCGCTGCACCACGGCCGTCAGCACCAATTGGGCGCTGCTCTACCACGCCTGCATCGACCCGGTAGACCTTTACTTGGCTCGTATCGTCATCGAGCTACTGTCGGCTACCGCGGGCTTTGCTGTCATTGGCGCCGTCATGATCGCCCTGGGCTACGTCCAGCCCGTACACGACGTGGTGGGCCTGCTGTGCGCCTGGGGCGCGATGATGCTCTTTGCCTGCGGCTTTGCGCTTTTCATCGGCGCGATCGCCCATTTGAGCGAATCTTTTGAGCGCATGTGGCACATGATCGCTTATCTGCTTTTCCCAATTTCTGGCCCCGCTTACATGGTGGAGTGGCTGCCCGATTGGGCGCGCGAGTGGGCTTTATGGATTCCCATGGTGCACGGCACCGAGTGGATCCGAGGGGCGTGGTTTGGCCCGTCACTCTCGACGCACGAAGACCCCGCTTACCTGCTGGGGGCCAGCGCCGTACTGATCGTGATCGGCTTGGCGCTTGTGCGCAAGCGTGGCCGCATCATCGAGGTGGCAGCGTAAACAACCCTCGACTGAAGTCGCAGGTTTCCTTGCGAGATTTCTATGATCGACGTTTTGCAAGTCGGCAAACACTATCCAAGCGCAGCCGGCAGAAGATGGGTCTTTCGCAACATCAACTGGCACATTGAGCCGGGGCAGCGCTGGGCCCTTCTTGGCCGCAACGGCCGGGGTAAGTCTTCCTTGCTGCGCATTTTGGCGGGGGCCGAAACGCCAAGCGAGGGCCGCATCGTGCGTCGCGGCACCATTTCTTGGCCGCTCGCATTCGGCGGCGGCTTCCAAGGGGGGCTATCTGGCGCGGACAACATCCGCTTTGTCGCGCGGCTCTACGGAGTGGATGAGCGGCACGCCGTTGAGCGCGCTGCCGAGTTTGCAGGTCTGGGACGAGACCTCTTTGAGCCCTATATGACCTACTCCTCTGGTATGCGCGCGCGCCTTGCCTTTTCCGCGTCGTTGCTGGTGGACTTTGATTGCATTTTGATCGACGAAATCGTCTCCGTTGGAGATGCGCATTTCCGCGATCGCTGCAACCAAATCATCGGCCAGATGCGCGAAAACAAGACCATGGTGCTCATATCCCACGATATGAACACAGTCCGTCAATATTGCGACCACGTGGCCGTCATCGACAATGGAACGATTTCGCTGCACGACGATGTAGAGGTCGGCATCGCTCACTATATGGAGCTGGCTCAATGAGGTTCTCTCTGGTTTTGCAAGGACCGGTACACGCGAGAAGCGAGCGACTGGCCGAGCACTGCCGCAGGCATTTCCCTAAGTCACAAATCATCATCTCTACCTGGGAGCCCTCTACCAGTCGAGGACAAGACTTGCTCGACAGCGGCACGATTGATCGGCTCATCATCAACGATGACCCGGGCGCGTTGCCGCCAACGGTCAAGAGCCCAACGGCCAGGGAAAACAACCTCAACCGCATGATCGTCAGCTCTCGCGCGGGCATCGAGGCCTGTGACGAAGACATCGTGCTGCGGGTGCGAAGCGATGCCTGGGTCGACCCGCTTGCGGCGCTACAGACTTGGCAAGGCTACGGCGGGCTGGCAGACGGCAGGCTGCTCTTTGCTTCGCGCTACAGCCGGCACCCCTTTGGTGTCAACGGATACCTGTTTCACCTCTCGGACTGGATCACCCTGGGCCGGCGAGCCGACTGCTTGGCGTATTGGAGCGCACCGCTCATGCGCGCGGAGGAGGCGACTCGTTTTGATCATTCGCCTTGTCCCGTCAATCGACCCAACGCCCGGCGCTGGAGAGCCCTCATGAGCCAAGAGCAATGGCTTTGTACCCACTGGGCGCGCTCTCTTGGCTATCCGACGATTTCACACCTGGCAGACCGCCGCCCAGAGATGATCGAGAGTTGCTTGCGATTCTTAGCCGAGAAAGCCATCGTGGCTGACGCCAGAACTCTCGGGCTTTATTTACCCAAGCACGCCCAAGCCCAACGGTCACTGTTCCAAAAAATTGATTGCATATCGGAGTCGGAATGGGTTAAAATAAAAACATCGCAAGGAAACGCCGCGCCGCTTTGGCGCAAACTTCTTCAGCCATCCCGGGATGTGCTGCTTCGGCTTATTTTTGCCAAAAAAGCCGCGTGTCAGTTCTTTTTCGTTGAAAGGAGTGCTTCGTGCTGAATATCGTGGTTCCCATGGCTGGCGCCGGCAGCCGTTTTGCAAAGGCCGGCTATCAGGATCCCAAGCCCCTCATTCCTGTGCGGGGCGAGCCAATGATTCGCCTTGTGATCGAAAACTTGCGCCCGCAAGAAGACCATCGGTTTATCTTTATCTGTCAAAAAGAGCATGACAAGCAATACGGGCTGCGCGACAAGCTCAAATCTTGGGCCGGCCAAAGCAGCGAAGTCGTCTTGCTCGATGGCCTGACCGAGGGGGCGGCCTGCACGGTGCTTGCCGCCAAAGACCTGATCGACAACGGCGAGCCGCTGATGATCGCCAACAGCGACCAGTGGGTCGATGTGAACATCAACGACTATCTGGCCTCAGCCGCAGGACTCGACGGCCTCATTATGACCATGAAGGCCAATGACCCGAAGTGGTCTTTTGTTGGTCTGAACAACGAGGCCTTGGTCACGCGCGTGGTTGAGAAGCAAGTGATCTCGGATGAGGCCACCGTTGGCGTCTACAACTACCGCCGTGGCCGCGATTTCGTCAGGGCCGCGCAGGAGATGATCGCGGCCAACGAGCGGGTCAACGGCGAGTTCTATGTCGCGCCGGTCTACAACCGCATGATCGCGCAGGGCGCGCGCATCGGCACTCACAACGTCGGCAGCGAAGCGCGTGGCATGTACGGCCTGGGCACTCCCGCCGACCTGGACCTCTTCCTGAGTCTGCCCGTGTGCGAAAAAGCGCTGCGCCCCCTGGTCCAAGCCGCGGAGGCCGCATGATTCAGGTTCTGTCTCACCGCGGCCTGTGGCTTGAGCCGCCCGAGAAAAACACCCGGCAGGCTTTTGAAGCCAGCTTCCAGGCGGGCTTTGGGGTTGAAACCGACATTCGCGACCTCGACGGCGAGCTTGTCATCAGCCACGACCCCGCGCGCAAAGGGTGCATGACGTTCGAGGACTTCATGGGGCTCGTCAAAGCCCGGCTGCCAAAGAACGGCGCGCCCTTGGCGCTCAACATCAAGGCCGACGGCTTGGCACAGATGCTGGCTGAGCGCATGCGGCAGATCGATCGGCCTTGGTTTGTCTTTGACATGTCGGTGCCAGACCTGGTGCAGCACGCCAAGGCGGGCAACCCCATTTTTGCGCGCGTCTCGGAGATCGAGACGCTCGTGCGCCACCCCGCTCTCAACGACTCGATTCGAGGCGTTTGGCTCGATGGGTTCTGGGGCACTTGGTACAGCCGCGAAACGATTCGCTCCTTTCTGGAGCAAGGGCTGCAGGTCTGCGTGGTCTCGCCCGAGCTTCACAAGCGATCTCGCCAGGAGGCCCAAGCCTTTTGGGACGAAATCAAGCCGCTGTCCAACCTTGACGGACTGAGCCTGTGCACGGACTGGCCTCGGGACGCCCAACTCGCCCTGCACGGGCGCTTCGACAACCTCCTCTGAAAGGAACCATCATGACGATCAAAGCCGTTTTGTTTGACATGGACGGGGTGCTCATCGAGGCCAAGGAGTGGCACTACGAGTCGCTCAACCGGGCTCTTGAGCTTTTTGGCATGCCCATCTCGCGCCACGAGCACGAGACGACCTATGACGGCCTGCCCACGCGCAAAAAGCTCGAGATGCTCTCGCGCGAAAAGGGTCTGCCCCGAGGCCTGCATGACTTCATCAACGAAATGAAGCAAGCCTACACCATGGAAATGGTGCATACGCTGTGCAAGCCCAAGTTCGCCCAGGAAAAGGCGCTATCCGAACTCAAGCGCCGTGGCTACAAGATCGCGGTGTGCTCCAACTCCATTCGGGCGACCGTCGAGCTGATGATGCAAAAGGCCGCGCTCACTCCGTATCTGGATGTGCAGCTATCCAATCAAGATGTTAAAGCGCCCAAGCCCGCGCCGGACATCTACAAAAAAGCGATGGAGATCTTCGGGCTTGAGCCACACGAGTGCCTCATCGTGGAGGACAACGAAAACGGCATCAAAGCAGCCCAGGCTGCAGGCGGCCATCTGCTTGTGGTACAAGACGTGAGCGAGACCAATATTCAAAACATCCTGTCTCGCATCGAGGAAATCGAATTCACCGAGCGCCTGAAAGTGGCCTGATCGGATAAGGAGCAAACAGTCAACACGAACCGGTCAGCGCCGGGCTGAGAGCGCCAGAAGGACGAGGGCCTGATGCGCGGTGTGACCATGGTGCCATCGTGCCGCCTCACGGGCTGGGTGGGTGAGGGAGGTTTCGAGAAGTCCCCGTGCGGGTGGGCGCGATGAAGGCAGAGGTGCGCCGCTGCAGCCTGCAAACGCAATTTTGCACGGCATCGGGCTATGCTACGTTTGAGCTCACCTGCGGGCGACAGACGGCGAAGCCGGCTGGCGAACGTCAGGTGGAGCGAAGGGTTAGGCCACGCTGACCTATGTGGGTGGATGCCCTAAGGATCGCATCAGTCTTCATCGGATCACTGACCGGGCGAGGTTGTGCCAGAACGCCCGCCCGTCGGATTGTGAGTTTCTGGCATTCAACTCTTGGAGGATGCGGCTCCTCCCCTGTCTAAAGACAGGGGTTTCCGCCGCGTGAATTTTTATGAGCATGGATATTTTGGTTCTGGGCGCTGGCAACGTCGTGCGCACCGACAACGGGTTTCCGGCGTTTCTCAACGAGACCGACAACGGCATGATGCTGCTGGAGCACATCGTCGAGCGGCTGCGCATCATTCCTTCGGCGCGACTGTACTTTGCCTTCCTCGCCGAAGACGCACGCCGCTATCACCTCGACAGCGTCGCGCAGCGGCTCAGCGATGGCGCTCAGATCGTGCGCGTGCCAAGTCACACCAAGGGGGCGGCCTGCACCGCGCTGCTGGCGGTTGACCACATCGAGCCTGAGCACGAGCTGCTGCTGGTCAGCGCCAACGAGATCATCGATGCCGATCTGGCGCGCATCACTGAGACGTTTCGCGCGCGAGACTGGGACGCCGCAACCCTCACCTTCCGCTCGCTGCACCCGCGCTACTCCTATGTCGCGCTGGACAACGATGGCTTGGTGGCCCAGGCCAGCCAATGCAACCCGATCAGCAACCACGCAACGACAGGGCTCTTCTGGTTCCGCAAAGCCCTCGACTTCATCGAGGCCGCCAAAAACGCGATCCGCAAAGACGCCTCGCACGATGGCAACTACTACGTTGCCCCCCTCTTTAACGAACTGCTTTTGATGGGCAAGAAAGTGGGCCACATGCCCATCGACCCCAAGGCCTACAAGCCCCTGAAATCTGCCAAACAAATGGCCAGCTTCGAGACGGCCCATCATCTGCATGCCGTAGCCGCCTGACCATGAAAACTTACGCGCTCAATGATATGGTCAAGGGGTGGTTCGTTGGAAACTTCGAGCCATCCGTATTAAAATCCACAGACGCAGAAGTTGCCGTCAAAACCTATCGCGCCGGCGACTACGAAGAAGAGCACTACCACAAGATTGCAACCGAAATCACGGTGGTTGTTCAAGGAACGGTGAAGATGCGCGGGCAAGAGTTTGGCCCGGGCAGCATCATTGTTCTGGAGCCCGGCGAAGAGACGGACTTCTTGGCGCTGACCGATGCGGTCAATGTCGTGGTCAAAATGCCGGGCGCATCCAACGACAAATATTTGGGCCGACCCAACAAGGAGGAAATGACAGCATGAACCGATGGTTGCCCGCTGCCGTCGTGGGCGCAGCGCTTGCTGCGGGCTGCTCCACGCAAAGCCAGTTCTTGCCACACTCGGGCCCCGCCCTGGGCTCGATGGAGGCGACAGCCGCATCCTCCGGCGTTGCGGTGCGGCTCCTCACCCTGCAAGAAGCCCAAGCCCTGGCCAAGAGCCAAGCCGCCAGCCCCGATCTGAACAAGCTGCCCGCCCCGCAGCGCTTCGATGACCGCATTGCAGCTGGCGACAAGATCGATGTCACTCTCATCGAGGCTGCACCGGCCATGCTGCTGGGGGGATCAGCCCTGGAGTCGCAAGGCTCTCGAAGCCTCAGCATCGGCGCGCAAGTCGTGGGGCCCGATGGGACTATCCAAATTCCCTTTGTGGGCAATATCCAGGCCGCAGGGCGACGCACAACCGAGATCCAAGCCGAGATCGTCAAGGCCCTCAAGGGCCGCGCCAATCAGCCCCAGGCAGTCGTTCGCCAAGTGGACTCGAGCAGCCAAGAGGTGGCGGTGGTGGGCGAAGTGCGCCAGCCCCGCAAAATCGTGCTTGGGGCCAAAGAGCAGCGCGTGTTGGACGCCATTGCGCTGGCAGGCGGGACTTCCGCCCCCGTCGAAAAGACCGTGGTCTCCATCACGCGTCAAGGCCAGACTGCGCGCGCGCCACTGCAGAGCGTGCTGCGCGATCCTGCGCAAAACGTCATCCTCTCCTCCGGCGACATCGTGGCGGTCTATCACAAGCCGCAGCACTTCGTGGCGCTGGGCGCCGTAACGACCCAGGGCGAAGTGCCGATGGAGGCCACCGGCGTGACGCTGGCTCAAGCCCTGGCGCGAGTGGGCGGCATGCAAGACGGGCGAGCCGCCGCGCACGGCGTCTACGTGGCCCGCGCAAGCGGCGAGCGCCCCCTCGTCTGGCGCGTGGACTTGAGCCGGCCCGAGGGCCTCTTCGTGATGCGCAACTTCTCCATGCAAGACGGCGACATCGTCTACGTGGCCAACGCCAACGCAGCGGACTTGCAGAAATTCCTGAACCTGGTTGGCGCGGCCCTTGCCCCAGCCGCGACCCTGGCCAACATCACCAACTGAGAAGATGGCAGCCTGGAGCATCGGATTTAGCCCCCGAAAGCGCCGCTGGCTTGCCCTTTTTGCCGGCGAGCGCGCGCGCCCCTGGCGCGAGGGCTGCCTCGTGTGCCAAGACGACACGATTTACGTCTGGGGCGACACCTTCGTGCCGTCGCAGCTACAGCATGCACGCATCGTCCGCGTCGAAGACGGCTTCGTGCGATCCGTGGGACTGGGCGCGGCGTTTGCGCCCCCCGCCTCCTGGGTCTTTGACAGCCAGGGCCTGCACCACTGGGGGCACAGCCGCACCGACTTGGAAGACCTGCTCAACACCTACGAGTGCAGCGAGTCCGACTTGCGCCTGGGCGCGCAACTGCTGCACCTTTGGAGAGCGCTGCGGCTGAGCAAGTACAACCTCTCTGACGAGGACAACGCCCCGTTTCAGTTTGACTCCAAAGCAAAAAGAAGCGGCAAACGCATCCTGGCTATCGGACAGGTGGCCAGCGACGCCGCACTGCGCGGCATCGCCCCAGGCGGCGTTCGCTCAAACATGGGACTTTTGGCCAACATCCGGCGCAAAGAGCCCGATGCGCACATCGTCTACAAGCGCCATCCCGACGTCGTGTCCCGGCTGAGGCCGGGCGATGACGCCGACGCGCTGCTCCTTGCCGATCAAGTCGTCGAGAGTCAAGGGCTGCGAACACTGGCCCTCCTCTTTGACGAAATCCACGTCATCAACTCTTTGGCCGGGTTTGAAGCGCTGATGCTGGGGGCCAAGGTCGTCTGTCACGCCACGCCCTTCTACGCGGGCTGGGGGCTGACGCAGGACTTGGCCGCTTGCCCGCGGCGCACAAAGCGGCGCACGCTGCAAGAGGTGGTGGCCATCGCCCTGGGGCTGTATCCGCGCTACATCTGCCCCAAAACACGTCGGCCAGCCAGCGCGCAAGAGGTCTTCCAAGCACTGCACGACTTGCGCGAGCAACAACAGTTGTCGGGGTGGAAGAGCGCAGTCTCGCTGTGGCTGGCGCGCCAAGCCCAAGGCCTTTTGCGGCTACGGGGAGGGCGTTAATGCATCCACTGTTCCAGCAGCACTGGAGCGGGCGCAGGGTGCTGCTCCTGCAGGGACCTCTGGGGGGGTTTTTCTCGCGCCTGGGCAAGTGGCTGCGCGCGCAAGGGGCGCACACCCAGCGCATCGCATTCAACGGCGGTGACTGGCTCTTTGAGCCGTCGGCCAAGCTCTTTCGTGGCAGCCTATTGCAGTGGCGCGCCGCCCTGCGGCAAGAAATCCTCGAGCGGGGCTACACCGACATCATGCTCTTTGGCGACTGCCGCCCCGTGCACCGAGTGGCGCTTGCGCTCGCCCGCCGCCTCGGTGTTCGCGCCTGGGTGTTCGAGGAAGGATACTTGCGCCCCAACTGGATCACATGCGAAGAAGGCGGAGTCAACGCCCACTCGCCTCTGATGGCAGGCTGGCCGCAAGAGCACGGATATGCCGCGCGCGCCGAGCCAGCGAGCAAGCCCAATCGGCGCTGGACTTATCAAGCGATGGTGCTCCAAGCGAGCGCCTATTGGCTCGCGGCAAGCTTGCTGCGTTGGTTTTTTCGGGCGCCCCACCACCGCTCGCTCAACGCGCTGTCTGAGTCATTGTGCTGGCTGCGCGGCTATGCCCGCAAGCTCTGGCATGCGTGGGCAGAGCGAGACCTCATGAAGACGCTGCAAAGCGAGCGCCCGCCCTTCGTGCTGCTGGCCCTGCAAGTCCACAACGACACTCAAATTCGCCACCACAGCGACTACTCGGACGTGTGGGACTTCATTGAGGAGTCTCTGCGCTCGTTTGCCGAACATGCGCCGCCTTCGATGCACTTGGTGGCCAAGCACCACCCGATGGATCGAGCATATCGGGACTACAGCCGACGCATCCGCGCCCTGAGCAAAACGCTTGGCGTTGAGCATCGCGTTCATGTCGCCCACGATCAGCACTTGCCCACGCTGCTCAACATGGCCAAGGGGTGCTTGACCGTCAACTCTACCGTGGGGCTGCAGGCGCTGCACCACCGCGTCCCGGTCAAGACAATGGGGCGCGCCTTCTACGATCGAGAAGAGCTCACACACCAAGGCGATCTGTCAGAGTTTTGGGCCTGGTGTGAGCGCACAGAGCCCCCTGTGGCTGCTTACTTGAGACTGGAGCGCCATCTCAAGTCATTCGTGCTCATCAACGAGAACTTCTATTGGCCGCTTGGCACTTTTTCTGTAAAGAAAAAGAATGCCAAGAACCCTGTAGACGAAACTCACTTGCTTGCGCCAAGCAAGCGATGATATAATTGCCTTGTTGCGCTAATTAGCTATCTGAGATGTTTGTTTATCTGCGACACGACCGCAAGGTCTACCCCAACCCATCGAAAACCGAAGGCCATCTTGCGAGCGCCTTCGAGGCCGACCCTAAGACGGTTGTATTGAGTTTTCGGGCAGGCAAGCAAGATCGCATTGGTCACGAGGTGCGCGGCATTGATGCCACACGCCGCTTTTTGGATCTTGTGGTGCCTGAGCCCGCCAAGTACGTGTTTTTGGGCGTGGTGTCGGATACGCCGCTGAGCCCCATCATTCTTTGGGATATGGCGCACGCGGCCTGCGTGGGCAGCCGTTTCGGGTTTACAGGAGACGCCGATGCGGACCCGCTGCTCACGCGCGAGTACTTCCAGGCGGCGTTTGCGTCTTTGGGCAAAGACGATCAAGGCATTCGCTGGTTCGAGAAAATCGCGCAACTGGATGCGGAGATCGAATCGGGTCTGAACGAGTGGACGTTTGGCATCCCGACTGGAGGCGGCGACGCGACGATCCTCAACAAATGTGTTGAGCGCATTCTTGAGATCGACGTGCCAAAAAAAGAGATCCTCTTGTGCGGCCGCCCCGGCAACAATTTCAAGTACTGGAACCACGTGCGCATCGTCGGCGAAGACATCAAGCACCCGCCGCTGCGCATCGGGGCGAAGAAAAACCGCATCGCACAAGAAGCTCGCTACGCCAACCTGTGCATCATCCACGATCGCGTCTTTTTGCCGCGCAACTTCTACGAAGTCGTCAAGTCTTTCGGGGACTTCTACCCGCTGACGACCTTGCAGAGTCTGTGGTTTGATGACAAGCACAATTTTGCTGCTGCGCGCTACTCTGACGCCGGCATCACGCACACCCTCAAGGGCTCGCCTATCTCGGGGCTTGGGCGGGATCTGAAACTTGAGACGGCGGGGGTTTTTTCTCCGGCGACGTTTTCCATCGTTGAGCAAAGCGGCTTCTTTGCCGCCAACGCGCGGCGCTACAGCCACGCGATGTACCCAACAGGCAGTCTGTACCTGTGCAAGCGCTCGGTGTGGCGGCGCTGCCCGCAAAGCGAGCTGCTGCACTGGATCGAGTTCGAAGATGTCGAGCACGCTTATCGGGCCTTCGA
>OGCI01002588.1_pt1 | contig 11673 bp, 10 predicted proteins | sample 1570021 | NCBI WGS metagenome assembly OGCI01 (sample SAMN06264664, study PRJEB24512) | hot springs metagenome | isolation source: Hot spring water | place: South Africa: Tshipise | collected 2015-06-21
CTCGGCCTGCCCTCTCATATTGGCCACCAGCTCGGGACCTTGGATGCCTTCCGGGAAACCTGGGAAGTTCTCCACCAGGGTGGTCAAGGAAAGCTGGCCTCCGGGTTCATGACCGGTCACCACCAGCGGCTTCAGGTTCGCGCGGGCCGCGTAGAGGGCTGCCGTGTTTCCCGCGCAGCCGGAACCGACAATGATCAGGTTACGCATAACGCACTGGGCTTCTACTCATCCTAGCAGCCAAGCCCAATCGCAACCGGCCTGCTGGCCGGTTCACAGCAGAGCGCCTGCCAGACGGTAGGCCACGAACGCTCCGACGTAGGCCAGCGTGCTCATGTAGAGAAACTGGAGTACCGGCCATTTCCACCCGCCGGTTTCGCGGCGCACCACCGCGGTCGTCGAGATGCACTGCATGGCAAAAGCGAAGAAGACCAGCAAGGCCACCGCGGCCGCGGGCGTCAGATCTCGACGTACCGCCTGATGAAGAGCGGAGGAGCCGGCGTGATCCTCCAGGCCGTAGATCGTGCCCAGCGTGGCGACGATCACTTCCCGCGCCGCCAGCGAGGTGATCAGCCCGATGCCGATCTTCCAGTTGAAGCCCAACGGTTCCAGCAATGGCTCGACGGCGCGACCCAAAGCAGCCGCGTAGCTTTGCTCGATGGGCGGCGGACCCCCGCCTTGAAGCGGCAGATTGGCCAGTGCCCAGAGCACGACCGTCACCCCGAGAATGATCGTGCCCGCGCGTCGCAGGAAGATCTTCGAGCGGTCCAGCAGCCGAAGCCCCAGCGAGTGCAGCGTGGGGCGGCGATACGGCGGCATCTCCATCACGAAGGGCGCGCGCTCGCTTCTCAAAATCGAGGATTTCAGCAGCCGCGCCGTGCCCACCGCGGCCACAAGACCTAGCGCGTACAAGCCCAGCAGGGCTGCGGCGCGCGTGCCCAGCAGCGGGCCGAGCAAGGGCCTCTCGGGCAGCAACGCCCCGATGATCAGGGTGTAAACCGGCAGGCGTGCCGAGCATGTCATCAGGGGCGCGATCAGGATCGTGGCGATGCGGTCGCGTCGGTTTTCAATCGTCCGCGTGGCCAAAACGGCGGGCACGGCACAAGCGTAAGCCGAAATCAGGGGAAGGAACGACTTGCCTTGCAGCCCCACGCGTGCCATGGTGCGGTCTGCAATTAAAGCCGCGCGCGCCAGATATCCGGAGTCTTCCAGGATGCCGATGAACAGGAACAACAGCAGGATTTGCGGTAAGAAGACGATTACCGAACCGACGCCGTCCCAGACCCCCTCGAGCAGCAACGAACGCCACAGACCCTGAGGCACCGCCGCGGCGATCCACTCGCCGGAAGCATCCAGAAGCCTTTGCACCCCGTCCATCAGAGGCCGGGCTCCGGTGAACATGGCTTGGAAGACGCCGGCCACTACGGCCAGGAAGATCAGAGGACCGATGACCGGATGCAGGAACACGCCGTCCAGGCGGCGTGTCCATCGTGGCGGTTCGGGCGGCGCCCAGGTCCGTCCCCCGACGTGCAAAGCCCACTGGCGGCACCGCGGGATGTCGCTGAGCAGAGCCCGGTCAATGGGCGGCGTGGTTGACGGCAGCCGCCCGTCCAGGAAGTCCTCGACGATCTCCAGGCCTTCGCCGCGGGTCGCACTGATCAGGGCCACAGGAGCCCCCAAGTGCTCCGAAAGGGCCTCGACATCCACCCGCCCGCCTCTCTCGCGCAGCTCATCGGCCATGTTCAACAGGACCAGCGCAGGAAGCCCCAAAGCCAGCACCGGCGCCGCGGCCATTAAATGGCGACTCAGAAGCCCGGCGTCCAACACCACGATCACCGCCTCAGGTCGCGGCATCCCGGGCATCTGCCCGGTGAGCACCGCGTGGGCCACCCGCTCGTCTTCCGAGCACGGCGTCAGGCTGTAGATGCCGGGCAGATCCACCAGGGTGACTTCCTGCCCGCTGGACAGGCACACTTTACCCAGCCGCTGCTCCACCGTGACGCCTGGGTAGTTGGCCACCTTCTGGCGCAAGCCCGTCAGCCGGTTGAACAACGTGGATTTGCCGGAGTTGGGTGGGCCCACGATCGCGAAAACCTTCGGTTTGCGACCCGAAACCTTTGTTTCCAGGGTCGCGGCGGCGCAGGAGTGGCAGTCGGGGCACTCACTCATTGCGAGCCGTTGGATTCCGCTCTCGGACGCAAAATCAGGTGGGCCGCGGTTTCACACCGCAAAGCGATTTCGCCTCCGTCCACTTGGTAGACCCGCGGGTCACCCCCGGGGGCGCAGCGGACCAGGCTGACACGGCTGCCGGGCAACAAGCCCAACGCCATAAGGCGAACAGCGATCTCTTCGGGCAGCTCCAGCCGCTCGATCATCCCGGACTCGCCCTCCCGCAGATCCAGCAGAGTCTTCTCCTTGCGGGAGGCGTGCGTAAGGGCACGAGAGCGAGCCGCCTTGTTGAAAATCGCTTGCAGCAAGCATCTAGTATGGCCCCTGCACATAGCCTGCGTCAAGCGCTGATCCGACATCGGAACGACGGAGCGAACCTCTCGGGATGCAACCCAGTTGCACCAGCCCCCTCGCCGCCCGGCAACCCGATTCTCGGCCTCCGCGGGCGGTTCGACCTTCCTCACGGCGCCGGCCTCACAAGCCGCCTGAGTCGCCCTCGGCGATCAGCGAAGCCCAGGGACCTGAGGCATGGTACAATCGCTCTCTCCAAGTGGGCGCAATGGCGGTTCTCGGTCCGGACAGCACGTATTCCCGGCGCCAGGTGCGCCGCTTGCTCGGCCTTTCCGAAGCTCAGTTGCGCGCCTGGGAGCGCCAGCAGCTTGTGCCCGTTCAAAACAGCTATCGCATGGCAGACCTGGTGGCTCTGCGCACCCTTCAGAAGTTGAGTCGCAGCCACCTCTCGGCGGCGCGCATCCGAGCCATCCTGAGCGCCGTCCGCAGGAAGGTGGGCCACCTGGAGGAACCGCTGAAGCAGCTCCGCATCCTGCGCGAAGGCAGGCGAATCCTCGTCGTCGTCGGCGGCCAGAAAATGGAACCGCTCTCTGGCCAGCTCCTGTTGGATTTCGACCATGAGGAGCTGGCTCGTCTGGTCAGCTTTCCGGCTTCGCAAACCAGCGGGCTGGCACCCCAGCCCCGCGAGGCACAACTCTGGTTTGACAAGGGCGTCGAGTTAGAGCGAAACGGTGCGCCTCTGGAGTTGATCGTGCAGGCCTACGAGCGCGCGGTGGCTCTGGATCCGCGCTCGACGGGCGCGATGGTCAATCTTGGAACCCTGTATTTTCATCGCCGCAAGTGGTCGCAGGCCGAGCGCTGGTACCGGCGCGCCCTGGAGGCCGATCCCACTTATGCTCTGGCGCATTTCAACCTCGGCAATCTCTACGACGAGATGGACAACCGCGCCGCCGCCATTGCTCACTACAAGGAGGCCATTCGTCTGGACCCGCAATATGCGGATGCGCACTACAACCTGGCCTTGCTTTACCAACTTGGGGGCGAAAACATCAAGGCGGTGCGCCACTGGCGCGTCTACCTGCGCCTGGACCCTTGCAGCCCGTGGTCTTCCATCGCCCGCCGCGAGTTGGAAAAGTTGCTCGCAGTCACCGTGGTTCCTGGAGGTCAGGACCCGGCGGCTGGGGGTTCCGGCTAACAGCTTTGTTGCAGGCGTGACAACACCTGCCCGGCCGTGCCCACTCTCAGGCGGCGAGTGGTCGCGGCCGGGCACACGGTGCCGCCGCTACACAGAGGGCGTCCCCCAGCGTTGCGCGGTCCCGGCGCGATTTGTGCCCAGGCCCACTGTCACGGCGAGCGGCTCTGAGGCGGCCAGCGCACCTCTCGCTGGCCGGCGCGGTCCGTCCTCTGCCCCTGCGTAGCGGTGCCCACACTCAGCAGCCGGCTTGTCAACAGCTCCAGTCCACCAGCCAGTTGGCCGCTCTGTTGCGGCAACGCGCCGATCCCTTTCAAGCAGTCCCGCAGCGGAGTCCACTTCCCGATTGCGTTGGCAGCTTTGTGTCGTAGCGCCCTGCCCGGCCTTTCTCCTCCTCGCATCCGAACTTCCGCCGCGGTGCACTTGGCGCCACCTTGCGTTGCAGCCGATCCTTCCACGCCGCGCATGACAACCACCGCCATCACCGACTGGACACCAACTTGCTCGACAGCCCGCTTAGCCACCCGTTGTGCGCCCGAGCTTCCGCCACCACCTGGCGGAGATCCGATATCTGATCGGCCTCCAGCGCTCAGCCAGCGGTCGCGCGTCCGAGCTTCCGCCACGGGGCACCCGGCGCTGAGCCGGAGCGCCCCGGTGCCGCTTTCTGACCTCCCTCATCCTGTCAACTCGCAGGCGCCGCCTGTCGGCTCAAGAGGATGCCTGCCAGTCTCCGTTGCTCCTCATCGGAACAGCTCGCGATCGCGTAGACACTGGCGGACGCTGGCCACTGGCGAAAGTCAGCCTTTCACCGGTCATCCAAACAACTCGCAGATGGCGTCGAACTCGGCGTGGAAGCGCTCGAGCAACCGCGGCAGGACGGGGCTCACCCCGAGGGCGTCAAGGACTAGCGATGCGGACTCAAAAGGTTCAACGCCCGGAGGCAGCATGGAGTGGCCCAGATCGGCGGCCAGCAGGTTGGCGGCTTGCACCACGTGCGCCAGATCCAGCCGGCCTTCGCCGGCTCGTTCCGGAGCGTGATGATAGCGCACGGCGCGCTGGATGGGAAGCGGCAGGTTCCACCGCTGCAGAACGTCGCCGGAGAGTTCCGCGTGGTCGGTGCCGACGATTTCCTGTTCACACAGAATGGGATTGCGGTCCCCGGCCGCCGTCAGACGGGCCACCATGCTGTACTCGTGCGGCAACGCCACAGCCATCAGCAGCTTCCCCACATCGTGCAGAAGCCCGCCGACGAACGCTCCCTCCGGGTAGGGAGCGGGGACAAACTCCACCAGCAGGTCGGCCAGCACGGCCGTGGCCACCGAGTGAACGTTGAAGGCCGCCGCAGACCACCCGGGCGGCGTTTTGACGCCGCGCCACAACCGAGCGATCGAAAGCCCCAGCAGCAGATTGCGCAGCTTGACCACCCCCAGGATGGCGACAGCATGACGGACGGAGTTGACGGTCCCTCTTAAGCCGTAGAGCGGGGAGTTGACCAGCCGGAGCACGTTGCCGGCCAGCACCGTGTCTTTTTCGATGAGCTCTGCCAGTTGGGCGAAGGAGACTTCCTCGTCCGCCAGACTGGCCAGCAGACGGTTCAGCACCACCGAGAGGGGAGGGAGCCGATCCAGGCTCTTCAGAGTCAGTGCTCGGTAGTCTACACCGCTGCGCAACACCAAGCTCACCCCCTTCTTTATCGGAAGCAGAGGCTGCAAACTTCATGGCAACTGGTCCTCTTCCCGCCCCGCCCTCAGGCTTCATTCACGGCAGGGCCTCAAAGTACGATAGAGAGGAACAGAAGCTATGGCCGCGCCGCCGGTTTCCGAACTCCAACCCGCCATTGAGGTCCGCGGTCTGCGCAAGCATTACGGCGACAAGGCTGCCGTGGACGGCCTGGATCTGACGGTGCCGCGTGGTTGCTTCTTTGGCTTTCTCGGTCCCAACGGCGCCGGCAAGACCACCACGATTCGCATGCTGATCGGCTTGATCCCGCCGACCTCGGGTTCGATCCGCCTGCTGGGCCTGCCCATGCCTCAGAAGGCCTTGGAAATCAAGAGGCGCATCGGTCTGGTGCCCGATGAATCCCTGCTGTTTGAGCGACTGACCGGCGGCGAGTTCCTGGAGTTCGTCGGCCGCATGTACGGACTGGAACGCTCCACCGCCACGAGCCGGGCCGGCGAATTGCTCGCGCTGTTCGAGCTGGACGGGCGCCCCCGTCAGCTCATCGCTGAGTACTCCAGAGGCATGCGCAAGCGCTTGATGATGGCCGCAGCGCTGATTCACCGTCCCGAACTGTTTCTGCTGGACGAGCCTTTCGAGGGCGTGGACGCCGTGGGCGCACGCATGATGAAGGATCTGCTTCTCGATCAGGTTCGCCAGGGCGCCACCATCTTTCTGACCTCCCACGTACTGGAAGTCGTCGAGCGACTTTGCGATCGCGTGGCCATTCTGAACCAGGGCCGCCTCGTCTTGGAGGCCCCGATGAGCGATCTGCGACACGGCGCTGAGACTCTGGAGGACGCCTTCGTCCGCCTGGTGGGTGCCGAACGCAGCTTTGAGAAACTGGAGTGGCTCTAGCCGTGCCCTCGCCGGTGCAGGCTGTCTTATGGGCGCAGTGGCGCAGCCTGCTGAACCTGCGGGCGGGCGAAGGTCGTCTCGGGCGGCTGGTGACAGCCTCCCTGGCGCTGCTGTGGTACTCGCTCTGGAGTCTTCTGGCCCTGGCTGCCGCCCTGATCCTGAATCGCCCTGGTAGTGCTGAGCTGGCCACTTTGATTCCCTGGGCGCTGATGCTGGTCATGCTGTACTGGCAGATGGCGCCCATCGTGACCGCCAGCTTGGGCGCTTCTTTGGATCTTAGAAAGCTTCTGCTCTACCCTGTGCCGGAGAGTCGGCTGTTTTTGGCGGAAGTGCTGCTGCGACTGACGATCGGCCTGGAAATGTGCCTGGTGTTGTCGGGGGTTGCCGTCGGCCTGCTGCGCAACCCCGCCGTACCCTATTGGGCGCCGTTGCTGGCCCTGCCGCTTTACGCCCTCTTCAATCTCCTGGTGGCGGCCGGGCTGCGCAGCTTGCTGGAGCGGCTGTTCGCGCGCCGACGGCTGCGTGAGGCTGCGGTCTTCCTCCTGGTGCTGGGCGCCGCGGCGCCCCAGGTGCTGCTATTGACGAGCCTGCCGGTGTCCCTCCGCGAACTACCCTTGCGCGCGCCTCCGGTTTACTGGCCCTGGGTTAGCTTTGGGCGCCTGGCCACGGGCCGGTTTGGTCCTCAGGACTGGGTGCTGGCCGCCTTATGGTGCACGGCCGCCTACCTGTTCGGACGATGGCAGTTCCATCGCAGCCTGCGCTTCGACCGCGCCGCCGCCGATGTCTCCGGCAACCTCCAGACGCGCACCCCGCTTTTGAGTCGGAGCTGCTTCGGCCTGCTGACGCGGCTGGTGCCTGATCCCTTGGCGGCGATCATAGAAAAAGAACTCCGATCGCTGGCGCGCTCGCCCCGCTTCCGGCTGGTTTTCCTGATGGGCTTTTCCTTCGGCTTCTTGATTTGGGCGCCCCTGATGTATCGCGAAGGTCAGGGCTTCTCGGAGAACTACCCGGTGCTGGTGAGCATTTATGCCCTGGTGCTGCTCTCGGAAGTGATCTTCTGGAACATGTTCGGCTTCGACCGTGCGGCGTTTCAGATCTGGCTGGCGGCACCCACGCCCTTTCGCGCGGTCTTTGTGGGAAAGAATCTGGCCGGTGCCATCCTGGCGACTGTCGAGGCTTCCGTAGTTCTGTTGGTGTGCGCGGCGCTCGGCGTACGGCTGAGCGGCCTGAAGATCCTGGAAGTCTACGCCGTGACGCTCACCTTGTGTCTATATCTGCTGGCCGCAGGCAATCCGACTTCGCTCTATTTTCCGCGCCCGGTTAATCCGGAGCAGTCCTGGGGACGGGCTTCGGCCGGACGCTTTCAGATGTTGTTGCTGCTTCTCTATCCGGTGCTGGGCGCGCCCGTCGGGCTGGCTTATTTGGGGCGCTATGCCTTCGACAGTCAGGCTGCCTTTTTTGCCCTCCTGGCGCTGGCTGCGCTGGTGGCCACGGTCTTTTACCGGGTCTCACTGGACTCTGCCCTGGAAATGATCGAGCGCCATCGCGAGCGTATGGTGGAAGCGCTGACCCGTGGGGGCGGCCCCATCCTCACGCAATGAAGATCCACCTCTACTACGTCGGCAGGGTGCGGGATCTGCGGATCGCCTCGGCCGCCGCCGAGTACCTGCAACGTGCCTCACGCTGGTGCCGCGCCGAACTGCACCAGTTGGATCCGCGCCGCGCCGACTTGTGGAGCCGCCACGCTGCGGCCCGCAAAATCCTGCTCGACGCCGGGGGACGAGCCCTGGATTCTGGCGAGTTCACCGAGCTGGTCCGCCAAGCCGAGCTCCGCGGACAAGATTTGGTCTTCGTGGTGGGTGGTGCCGAGGGCCTGCCCGAAGGCTGGCGGGAACGCGCCGACCTCTTGTTGTCCCTCTCGCCTCTGACCATGGCGCACGAGCTGGCCCGCCTGGTGCTGGCCGAGCAGATTTACCGTGCCTTGGCCACCCTGCGCGGCCACCCCTACCCGAAGTAGCGACTAACCCCCATCCGTGGTTCGGCTTCCTCGCTCGGCCGGTCCGACTTTCCCTCAGGGTCGAGGGATCGGCACCTGCGTGCTCGCGTCAGCGGACAGAGTGCGCCGTCCCCAACCGCCCTCAGCCCACGCGTTTCTTTCCCGGTCGCGGCGCGCCGGAGTCCGCGCTGCCTGGCGCGAGCGACTGGCTTGCCAGTGCCGATGCGCGCGCCCGGTGCTCTAGCCACAAGTGCAGAGTGCACAGCAGCAGCGCGACCAATGCGGGTGCCCGCATGCCATGAGCCATCGCAAGCAGTCCAAAGAACACCAACACGCTCAGCCCTACCAGCCTTGCGCAGTCCCTCTGAGCTGCACACGCGTTCCCGACACCAGCAGGAGCGCACTGACAATCAGCCATCCGGCGAAATTCGACAGGGGTACGCCCATATAGTGACCGTCCGCATGCCAGCGCCAATACCCCAAGGCTGTTGTGGCCACCGGATCGATAATCAAATCCATCGAGGTCACCCAAAGTGCGCCCACCGGAACCTGGCCCCATCCCAGCCTGTCGAACCTCGTGAACCAGGCCTTCACGTAGCCCAACACAATCAGCCACGCGCATGCCATCACCAGCGGCACTCCCAACATTTGCGGCTGTAACGCAGCGGTGTAGGAGTATGGGCCGAAGGGCACACCGGCCCGGCTCCCCAGAACCTCGGCCAGAAAACCGGCCACGCCCCCGCTGCCAGCCAGCCCTTGCCGCCCCCGGCGCCTGCGAGCACCAGCGCTCCGCCACAGGCCAGAAATACCGGAGCCGCCCAATCGCTGCCGTCCGGAGTTCGGCGCCATAGCCAATGCGACAGGACGCCCCCGCACCACAACACCAGGTAGAAGGCCCATAGAATCCAGCGGGTGAGCCGAAGCAGCATCTATGGCTTTGAGTCCTCAAGCATCTGTCGAACCGCAATTTCCGCCGAAAGCAAAACCATCGGCACTCCACCACCTGGATGGAAGCTTCCTCCGGCGCAATACAGTCCGCGGTAGCCTGGATGACGGTTGGGCGGCCGAAGAAAGGCACGCCTCCAGCCGTGCGAATTCCACCCGTAGATCGAACCGCCCGGGCTCAGATAACGCTGCTCGAAGCGTACTGGACTCCAGGTGTCGAAGACCTCGGTATCCTGTTCGAAGTTCCCCAGACCGGCTCCCTCCACCCGCTTGAGAACCCGGCGACGGGCCTCGTCGGCATGCGTCTCGAACCAGCTGGCCTCACCTGCGCCCGGGGCGTTCGCCATCAAATACACCGCCTGCCCGCCTCCGGGCGGCCCCGCATCCGGAGGAGCGTTGACATAAACCGTGGGTTCAGAGGGGAAGAAGCGGTGTTCGAACAGCTCACGGAATTCTTGCTCATAATCGCTCGAAAACAGGACCGTGTGGTGATACAAAGCTGCCGGGCTTCTCCTCAATCCGTAGAGAAGGACGACGCCCGACAGTGACCGACCCACCGGGTCGAATGGTTCCTTCTCACCCAGCAATTCACTCAAGCTGGCCGCGTCCCCGTTGAACACAACCGCATCGGCCTCGATCCTCCCGCCGCTGTCCGCCCGCACCCCTTCTACGCGGCCCCCTCGATGCAGGATGGCGGTGATGCGGGTCTGCGTCAGGATCTCCACGCCGCGCCGCGCGGCGAGTTCGCCAAGGCTTTCGGTGATGCGATACATCCCTCCGATCGGGTACCAGGCTCCGAACGTATGTTCAATATAGGGGATCACCAACAAAGTGGCCGGCGTCTGAAAAGGAGAAGAACCGACGTAAGTCGGGTAACGGTTGTAAATCTGACGTAAGTGCGGACTCTTCAGAAAGCGTGCGACCGTATTGGCATAGTTTCCCCACGCATGCCGGATAGGTAACAGCCGGAGCGCAGCCGCCGGCGGAGCTCTCAACGGGATCAACGGATCTCGGAGAAAGAACGTGATCTCCGATAAACGGTAAATCCTCTCACCCACGGCGTGAAGCTGCCGCACGCCTTCGACATCTTCCGGTGCAATGCGACGGACGGTCTCGAGCCACGCTTCGAACTTTGCCGGAACCTCGATGCGACGGCCATCCGGATAAAGGTACACAGCATGCGGATCCAGCGCCTCCAACTGAAGGTGATCTTCCAGGCGCTCGCCAATGTCCTGGTATAGACGTCGCAAAATCTGCGGCATGGTCAACAAAGTGGGGCCTGTGTCGAAGCGGTATCCCCTGGCGCACCAGCGGCTCATCTTCCCGCCCAAATCTCTCGCGTTGTCGCAGAGCACGACCTGCCAGCCCGCCTGTCGCAATCGCAGCGCCGCCAAGCCTGCCAACCCGGCTCCGACGATCACAGCCCTCACGGCGCCTGATACCTCCGGCCTTTCCACTCCACACCGCTGCCGTGGCGGAAGCGCCACCAGGAACTGACGCCCAGCGCCAACAGGAACGCCTCCGCTGCCGGGTGCAACAGCACGCTCCACAAAGGGTGTTTGAACCGGATGCTCAACAGGAGCCTCATCAGCAGCACGCACCCCGCTGCCGCGGGGTTCAACACCAGGAACGAACCGAGAAAGACCACGCCGTGAAGCGTCAAGAATGCCCAAAAGCTCAAAGGCCTGGGGAAGGCGGGATAGAAGTTCTTTTGGAACCCGTGCCAGATTTCTCGCAGGCTGCGATACATGCGCGTGCGAACAACCTGTTGCCCATCCAGGCACAGCGAGACTTCACCACGCTCACGCCAGGCTCTGGCCAGTGCGGTGTCCTCGAACAGTTCTCCCTTGACAACGGCGTGGCCGCCCACCCTCCTGTAGGCGTCCCTGTGCGCCAGCATCAGCGCCCCGTGCGCCAGCCCCAAAGAAGCGTCGTTGCGACGCAGAGCCAGCGGCACCGGGTACAGCGTCAGCACCACGAAGTTCAAGAGCGGCATCAGTACCCTTTCCCAGAAGCCGTGCATGTCCAGGCCCGGCCAGCAGGACAGTAGTGTCACCCGGCGTTCTTCCGCCTCTTGCAGAACGGCGCCCAGCGAGCCCGGCGTCACGCGTACGTCCGCATCCAGGAACAGGAGCCAGTCCCCGGTGGCCTCTTCGGCCAGCCTTTGGCAGGCGAAGGGTTTCCCGCACCAGTCCCGGGGCAGGGGCGAAGGCGATATCAGCCTGACCCTCGCATCACGTCTCGCATATCGGGCCGCCACTGCCGCGGTGCCGTCCACGGAATGGTCGTCGTAAACCAGAACCTCCGCCACGCCGTCTTGCGCCAGCACCGCTTCCAGGCAACTCGGCAGCGTCTGCTCCTCATTACGAGCGGGAATCAACACGGACAGTCTGGCTCGGGAATTGCTTCTCCTCAGCCCCACCTTAGGCCACAGCAGAACGTTGGCTGTCACCACCGCCAACACAACGCCCGCCATCAAGGTCAGAATCATGCTTCACCGCCAGCCGTT
>OGCI01002590.1_pt1 | contig 11657 bp, 8 predicted proteins | sample 1570021 | NCBI WGS metagenome assembly OGCI01 (sample SAMN06264664, study PRJEB24512) | hot springs metagenome | isolation source: Hot spring water | place: South Africa: Tshipise | collected 2015-06-21
GTTTGTACCCCCGGTCAATCATGGCGGGAATCAGCACTCCTCCTACGGCCGCCGTATCCGCCATCGAGGTGCCCGAGACGCCAGCGAAGAACATGCTGGTTACCACGTTCACCATCGCGAGGCCCCCTTTCAAGTGCCCTACCAAAGCCATGCAGAAATCAATGATCTTCTGGGAAAGGTTCGTGTAGTTCATCAACACGCCCACGAAGATGAAGAGGGGTACTCCCAAGAGAGTGAAGGAATCCACCCCTAGAAACAGTCTCTGTACCACCACGATCAGGGGCACATTGGTGGCGATCTTGAGAAAAGCGAGAGAGGTAACCCCTAGAGCAAAGGCCACAGGTAGATTCAACGCGATGAATAGGGCTAATAAAGAAAAGACTAGTATGACCAACATGTTAAGAACCCTCCCTAAATCGACCGAATCGACTTCCATTGATCCCAGAGGGACAGGAAGGTTTGCAGGATCATCAAGGCTCCACTAACAGGAAACACACTGTAGTAAAGCCATCCAATGGGAAGGTTCGTGTAGGGCATCCCCACGTTGAGGAACTCTCTACTGAAGGCGATCCCTTCCCAGAACACTACAAACAGGAACACCAATATCAGAAGATTCCCAATGAGGGCTACCCAAGCTTTTCCTTTGGAGGAAAACTTGGATACCAGAAGGTCAAAACCGATGTGCTTGTTTTCCCGCATCGCCATGTAGGCGCCCACAAAGGATAGCCACACGATCATCAGTCTAGTAATCTCTTCTGACCAGGATAGAGGGTGGTTTAGAACGTAGCGATAAAACACGGAGATGGAAACCACCACTGTCATTCCAATGATGAGAAAGGCTAAAAAGGCGTCAATGCAACGATCGATCCAGCGTTTCATGGGAGGACTCCTTTCGAAAAGCGTGGGGCAGGGAATCCTGCCCCTTATAAGAATTTTTTCTATTTCCCTGGACCAATTTTAAAGATGATCAGTTACCTAATGCAGCGATCTTTTCCAAAAGTTCCGCCGCGTCCTTGAACTTATTGGTGTCGGTGATCTGTTTCCAGATCGGTTTCGAAAGGGCCACAAAGGATTTCACGTCCGCTTGGTTGATCTGGATTCCGCTTTTCTGGTGCATCAGGTCTGCCAGTTTCTTGTCCGCTTCATCTCCAAGTTTCCGAGTGTACTGGGCGGTTTCCTTGCCGGCGTCAATTAGGATTTTTTGTAGATCCGCAGGTAGGGAATCAAACAGTTTTTTATTCATCAGGAGATGCACAGCTGAATACACGTGCCCTGTGAAAGACAGGTACTTCTGGACCTCATGGAGAGAAGCCTGATAGATCGTGGCAAGGGGGTTTTCCTGCCCATCGATGATTCCTTGTTGTAGTGCACCGAATACCTCGGTAAAGGGCATTGCCACGGGATTTGCGCCAAAGGCCTTGAACGTATTCATCCGTACAGCGCTTTCCGGGATCCGGAGTTTGATTCCCGCTAGGTCTTCCGGTTTATAGATAGGTCGCTTGTTGTTGGTGATGTGGCGGAACCCGTTCTCCCAATACCCCAAGTGTTTGATTCCCACATCCTCCAATGGTTTGGCCATCTTTGCCCCAATTTCTCCATCCAGCACTTTGGACATATGGTCTCGGCTGACGAATAGGTAGGGAGCATCGAGGAGTTTATAATAGTCGTTCAAGGATACCACGGGGGATGAACTTAACCCCGTTTCGATGGTGCCTAGCTTTACCCCTTCTTGGATGTCTTTATCCGCTCCCAATTGTCCGTTGGGATAATGCTCTACCTTGATCCTGCCATTGCTTCGGGATTCCACCAATTCCTTGAACTTCACCGATCCTTTGTAGTACAGACCTTCCTCCGTGTGGGTATGTGCGATACGGAGTACTACAGGTTTAGAAGGTTCCTTTGAAGTCGCGCCCTCTTTCGATCCACCTGCCCAGAGTGCAGTACCGAGCATAGCAACTGCTAGGAAGGATACAAAAATTCTCTTCATACGTGTCTCCTTTACGAAGATTGAGTTTATAGTGAGAAAGCAAAGAGTATGCCAAACATAAAATTATTACCTAACTTGTTATTTTATTGAAAGTTATCTAGATAATTCCTCTCCGGAGCTATTGAATCAACTGTTTCAAATCTAAACAAATGTTGCTATACTGCAAACATGATTTCTATAACCTATGTGATCCCTTACGAGGAACTTCGCCAGATGGTCATAGGGTACCTCCAACAGGTGAACCGAGACCATATCGATTTTCACACCACCCATCTGGTGGGGGTTGAGGAAGTCCGTCGGTTCTCCTTTCATTCCGACATCGTAGTTGCCAGAGGAATAACCTACACGGCCGTGAAGAATTTGTATCCTTCCATCACTGCCATTGAAATCCCAGTGACGGGTTACGACGTGATCCGGGCATTGGTGGAATGTCGAAGAACTTTTCGACCTAAAAAAGTCGCCATCATTGCCTCGGGGAATATGCTGTACGGGGCTCCGTCTTTGGGAGAAATCTTAGAGATGGACATCGAAGTGTATTCCGTAGGTACGGAGGAGGAGGCGAAAGAGTACCTATCGGAAGTAAAACGACGGGGCGTGGACGCAGTGATCGGTGGGCTAATGACCTATCGATTCGCACGGCAGGAGGGGATTCCCTGCATCTGGATTAAATCTGGGCCGGATGCCATCAAACAATCTATCGATGAGGCGGTTCGTACGGCAGAGATTAAAATCCGGGAACAGGAGAAGGCAGAGTTCTTCAAGATCGTGATGGATTATACCCACGAAGGGATTCTCTCGGTAGACCGAAGGGGGAACATCACTGCCTATAACCGCTCTGCCAGGGCCATACTAAAACAAGACCAAATCCCGCTAGGCGTACACTACGCTCAAGTCGCACCTTCCCAGGCGATCGAAAAAGTATTGCTGGAAGGGCGGGAGGAACTAGGGGTGTTGGAGCAATGGGGCTCGGTTCCCATCGCTGCCAACGTCATCCCCATGCACGTGGGGAGTGAGATCGGGGGGGCGGTGGTGACCTTCCAGAATGTGAACCGGGTGCAGGAACTGGAAAGCCGGATTCGGCGGAAGATCTTTCTAAAAGGTCATACTTCAAAATATTCCTTTCGGGATATCCTTGGCTCGAGCCCTTCCTTGAAACAGGCGATTCGGATGGCAGAGAAGTACAGTCGGGTAGATGCCAATGTGCTGATCACGGGCGAAACAGGAACAGGGAAGGAACTGTTCGCCCATAGTATCCATGCGGAAAGTCTCAGGGCAGAGGGACCTTTCGTAGCCGTGAACTGTGCGGCTTTGCCCGAACCTCTTCTGGAGAGTGAGTTGTTTGGGTATGCGGAAGGGGCCTTCACAGGGGCCATGCGAGGGGGTAAGGTAGGCTTGTTTGAACTGGCCCACAAGGGAACGATCTTTCTCGATGAGATCGGAGAGTTACCTCTATCTTTCCAGTCAAAACTCCTCCGGGTTTTGCAGGAACGAGAGATTATGCGTGTGGGGGACGATCGGGTTATCCCCGTGGATGTGCGGGTGATCGCAGCGACGAACTTGAACCTACAGAAACTAGCGGAGGAAGGGAAGTTTCGAAGGGATCTCCTCTTTCGGTTGGACGTACTCCGGATCGATATCCCTCCCTTGCGAGACCGGAAAGAGGATATTCCCTTTCTCCTCAGGTACTACCTCGATGTGTTTGCCGAGAAGTTCGGAAAAAGGCGGATCCTGATAGATCCTTCAATTGATGAATACCTCTGTGGGTATTCCTGGCCGGGAAACGTTCGAGAGCTGGTAAACCTCTGTGAACGAATCGCTGCTCTGTTCGAGGGGAATACCATTACCCAAAAGGAGGTAGAAAGGTTGATGAAAATCCAACCGTATGGGTGCGCGGAGTTGGGGGACTCTGAGGAAAGGGAAATACCTGTGGAAACTCGCTCCAACGTAAGATATGGAGGGGTTCGGCAGGTAGGTCCTAGTACTTCGGGTGTTTCCCGGATAGAGGATTTAGAAAACTTTGGGATCCTCGAGGCTCTTCGAGCCGCAAAGTTCAACCAAAGCCAAGCCGCAAAGATTCTGGGAATAAGTCGGACAACCCTTTGGAGAAAGCTAAAAAGGATGGAAGACACGAATAAGTAACGGGAAAAAGCGCGATCTGAAAGCGGTGCCTCTACTTTTTTCCTCTCATAGGGTTGCCAGCATCAAGGCTTTGATCGTGTGTTTCCGGTTCTCCGCCTCATCCCATACCCGAGATTGAGGTCCTTCGATCACATCCACGGATACTTCGTTGCCCTTCACAGCGGGTAGGCAATGGAGAAAGATCGAGTCCTTTCGACCTGTCAAGGCCATTAGCTGGGAATCCACTTGGAAAGGACGCAAGAGCCGAATTCGTTCCGCCGACTTTTCCTCCTCTCCCATGGATACCCATACATCGGTGTACACGGCGTCCGCTCCGTTTAGTTCTTCCTTGGGAGAGGTGCCAATCCGGATCTGAGCGCCGGAAGACTTGGCGAAAGAAACGCACTGCCTGTGTAGGGCCTCATCCGGATGAAGTTCCTTAGGAGCCACGATAGTGTAGTGAACTCCCATCTTGGCGCATCCGATCATGAGAGCTCGGGCCATGTTGTTCCTGCCATCCCCCACGAACACGAGTTTTAGCCCTTTCAGTTTTCCAAACTCTTCTTCCAAGGTCAGGAGGTCTGCTAACACCTGAGTGGGATGATCGGTGTCGGTTAACCCATTGTACACGGGTACCCCTGCGTATTTGGCCAACAGTTCTACCGTCTCCTGTTTGAAGCCCCGATACTGGATGGCATCGAACATCCTCCCTAGTACGCGGGCCGTATCCTCGACGCTTTCTTTGGCTCCCAATTGAATATCCTGGGTGGAGAGGAACACGGGATGTCCCCCTTCCTCTCCAAAGGCAGTTTCGAAGGCGCACCGCGTGCGGGTAGACCGTTTCTCGAAGATCAAAGCCAGGGTCTTGCCGAGAAACCGCTGGAAGGTCTTTCCCTCTTTCTTTTCCTTTTTCACCTGATGGGAAAGGTCGAGAAGGTAACGAATTTCCTCGGGTGAGTAGTCTGCCAAGGTTAAAAGGGATCTCCCTTTGAGAGAAACGGCCATGGGATTCCTCCTTGTGTTTACGATGGTTCCTGGAACAGTTCCGAAGGAAACAGGGCCCGTAACGCTTCCAGGATCGTATCCACGAAAATGAACTCAAGAGAAGATACAACTTCTTTGGGAATTTCATCAATATCTTTGCGATTCTCCTCGGGTAGAAGGACTTTGGGAATTCGATTCCGGTGAGCGGCCAGAACCTTTTCCTTTACGCCACCGATGGGGAGGAGTTTTCCCGTCAGGGTGATCTCTCCCGTCATGGCGATGCCAGGATTCACGCATTGACCAGAAAAGGCGGACAGGAGGGCCGTTGTGATGGTAATACCCGCCGAAGGGCCGTCCTTTGGAATGGCTCCTTCGGGAATGTGAATGTGCACATCCTTATCCTTGTAGAATTGGGGAGACAGCTTGAAGTGGGTTGCGGTGGATTTTAAGAAGGAAAAAGCGGTGAGGGCGCTTTCCTTCATCACATCCCCTAGGCTCCCGGTAAGAAGGAGTTCTCCTTTCCCATCGAACACAACCGCTTCTACAGGCAGAATCGTTCCTCCTAGCTCGGTCCACGCTAACCCATAGGCGAGCCCCGGTCGGGTCCCCTTGTAAAGGATGTCCCTCCTATGCTTGGGATTCCCTAAGTAGCGGCGAATGTTCTTTGCGGTGAGAACCACGCGAAAAGGAGGCCGAGTCGGTTCGATCGATGATTCGTCTTGGTTGGATGTTGGCTGGTTTCCCCACACAGCTTCCTGAGGGGCAGGTTCTCCCTGAGAGGAGGGATTCCCTTGCGTATCTTGTTCCTGCTTGAGGGGAGCGGGGGTTTTCCGAGCATATCCTTTCCGCACCGCCTCTCGGGCAAGTTTTCTGACGATCTGGGCGATTTCCCGTTCTAAGTTCCTCACTCCTGATTCCATCGTGTAGTTCTGGATAATGTGGAGGATTCCATCCCTCCGGAACTTGATGTCTGCCCAGGAAAGGCCATTCTCTTCAATCTGCTTGGGAATGATGAATCCCTCGGCGATTTTCAGTTTTTCGTACTCGGTGTATCCGGGGATTTCGATTACCTCCATCCGATCCCGGAGGGGGTAGGGGATATTATGGAGGGAGTTGGCGGTGGTGATGAACATCACGTTGGATAGGTCATAGGGGACTTCAAGATAGTGGTCCAAGAAGGTGGAGTTTTGTTCCGGGTCCAGCACTTCCAAGAGGGCTGCTGCGGGGTCGCCCCGAAAATCGCTGCTCATTTTGTCTACTTCATCCAAGAGAAAAACAGGGTTTCGGGTACCCGCCTTTCGCATGGACTGGATGATTTTGCCAGGTAAGGCTCCCACGTAGGTTTTTCGATGCCCTCGGATTTCTGCTTCGTCCTTTACCCCACCCAAGGAGATGCGGACGAAATTCCTGCCCAAACAACGGGCTACCGATTTGCCCAGAGAGGTCTTTCCGGTTCCGGGAGGGCCTACAAAGCATAGGATCGGTCCTTTTACCTTTTCCTTCAGTTGATGAACAGCAATGAAATCTAGGATCCGTTCCTTCGGCTTCTTTAGATCGTAGTGATCTTCATCTAGAATTCGTTCCGCCGCTTCAATGTCTTTGTTCTCTTCCGTGCGTTCGTTCCAGGGGAGGTCCACGATCCATTCGATATAGGTGCGTATGATTCCCGCTTCGGGAGAGAAAGTCTGGAGTTTCTCTAGCCGTTTGAGCTCTCTTTGAACCTTGGCCAAAACCTCCTCGGGTAACCCTTTTTTGTTGACCTTTTCCTCCAATTCCTTAACGCCGGTAGGATCATCCACATCCCTTCCAAGCTCCCGGCTGATTTCTTTCATCTGTTCCTGAAGGAAGTACTCTCGTTGTCCTTTCTCGATCCGTTTTTTTACCCGATTGGTTATCTTCTGCTGTAGGTCGAGGATTTCACACTCTAGTTCGAGGGTAGAGGACAGTTCCCGAAGTCTGGCCTCGGTGGATTCGATGCCCAGTAGTTCAATCTTCTTATCGATTTTGAAACTGGCGTGGGCACACACCAAATCCACCAGTTTATGCGGCACATCGGTACGCTCGACCGTGGAGGCAATTTCGACGGGTATCTTTTTATTTAACGCCGCGTAGGTTTTGAAGGATTCCTGGATCGATCGAATGAGGGAAAGGATAACCTTATCCACTTCGTTCCTGTCGAAAATCAGACGAACTTCGCCTTTGAAATGGGGCTCCTTTTGGGAAAGGGAAAGGAGGGTTCCCCGTTGTTCTCCTTCCACCAATGCCCGGATGGTACCGTCGGGTAGTTTCATGTGCTGCAGTACGGTTCCAATGGTCCCTACTGTGTAAAGGTCCTCTGGTTTGGGATCAAGGGAAGGGTTCTTCTGACATACCAACAAGACCTTCCGGTCTACCTTCAATGCTTCTTCGATAGCGTCCACTAGGAGACGCTTCGCTCCAAAAACAGGAACTACCATTCCGGGAAACACCACCAGATCCCGAAGGGGAACTACAGGTACGGTTAGGGTAGATCGTTGGCTGCGTTCGAAGAGTTTCATGCAGACTTTTTGATTAGGATGATCTCCGGCCTCTCCATCTTTTCTATGACATCTCGAGTGATGACTACTTTTTTCCTTCCTTCAATGGAAGGCAGTTCAAACATGACGTCCATCATGATGGATTCCACGATGGCTCGGATTCCTCGGGCACCCGTCTTTCGCCGAATGGCTTGTTCGGCCACCGCTTTCACGGCTTCCTGCTCAAACACAAGCTCTACTCCGTCCATCCGTAACGAAACCTGGTACTGCTTAATGATGGAGTTCTTGGGCTCCGTAATGATCCGTTCCAGGTCTTCCTGGGAAAGATCGTGGAGAGGAACTTGAATCGGAAGACGGCCAACGAACTCGGGAATCATACCGAACTTGATGAGATCGTCTGGATGCATCTGTTTATAGAGATCCATCAGATTCTTTTCCGTTCTACTCCGCACGTCCGCTCCGAACCCCATGGGATGCTGGGCTACCCTCGATTCGATGATCTTTTCCAGTCCTACGAAAGCCCCCCCGCAGATGAATAGAATGTTCCGGGTATCGATACGGAGCATCTCCTGGTTGGGATGCTTCCGCCCGCCCTGGGGAGGAACGTTAGCAATGGTCCCTTCGATAATCTTCAACAGGGCTTGTTGCACACCTTCTCCGGAAACGTCGCGGGTAATGGATATGTTTTCTCCTTTCTTCGCGATCTTGTCGATTTCGTCGATGTAAACGATTCCCCGTTCGGCCGCGGCAATATTGTTCCCCGCGTTCTGGATCAGCTTCAGCAGGATATTTTCCACATCCTCTCCCACGTATCCCGCTTCGGTGAGAGTGGTGGCGTCGGCAATGGCAAAGGGAACCTTCAGTTTCTTGGCTAGTGTACGGGCAAGGAGAGTTTTCCCGGTTCCGGTAGGTCCAATGAGGAGGACGTTGGATTTTTCCAGTTCCACATCGTCGTCTATTTTCTGCCGATAGGAGATCCGTTTGTAATGGTTATACACGGCCACGGACAGAACCCGTTTCGCGTACTCTTGCCCTACCACGTACTGATCGAGAAACTCTTTGATTTCCTTTGGACTAGGGATATCCTCCATGAACTCGGTGGTAAGAATATCTTCCTCTTCGTCGAGGATCTTTTTACAGACGTTGACACATTCGTCGCAGATGTACACCCCCGGACCGGCAATGAGTCTACGGGCGTAGTCCGCGCTTTTCCCACAGAAAGAACAGACTTTTACGGCCTCATTTCTTAGCTTGCTCATGGGGCCCCCTTGTAAGAATTTTGTCTGCCAATCCATACTGTACGGCTTCTTCCGCCGACATGTAGAAATCCCGCTCCAGATCCCGGGCGATTTGTTCCGAGGTTTTTCCCGTGTGGAGGGCGAAGTAGTCGATGGTGAGTTTTTTGAGACGGAGGATCTCCCGGGCTTGGACTTTTATATCGGAAACCTGCCCTTGCACCCCTCCCCATGGTTGATGGATCAGCACTCTGGAGGAGGGGAGCACGAAGCGTTTACCCTTGGTTCCACAGGCGAGGATAAGGGCAGCCATGGAGGAGGCTTGACCTAAACAAATGGTCTGCACGTTCGGTTTGATGTACTGAATGGTATCGTAGATGGCTAGTCCGGCGGTAACGGAGCCGCCTGGAGAGTTGATGTAGAGGCTAATGTCTCGTTCCGGATCCTGGGATTCGAGGAACAGAAGCTGGGCTACCACAAGGTCCGCCGTAAGATCGAAGATTTCCCCATCGATGAATACGATGCGATCCTTCAACAGGCGAGAATAGATGTCGTAGGCACGTTCTCCGGCGCCGCTTTGCTCGATTACAATAGGAACAAGACTATGCATTTTTTCTTTCATGTTTCTAAAAATTAACGATTTCCTTTAAAAATGTCCACAAATTTAACTTCCGCCCCTCGAACGATCTTAGTATCGGCTAGAAGGGCGTCGAACAGTTTCTTTTCTTTTATATCATGCTTGATGGATTCGAGATAGCCATTCTTTTCGTAGTACGCCCGGAGTTCTTCTGGTTGCATCGAGACGTTTGCTGCTTGTTCCTTGATCAGAGCATCGATCTCTTCCTCGGAAGCTTCGACTTGTTCTTTTTTAATCATCTCTTCGATGAGGAGGCGTACTTTCAGACTCTTCTCTGCTTGGGGCTGCCATTCTTTAAAGAGATCTTCCTTGGTTTTCCCCTGGGCCTGGAGGATTCGTAGGACTATGTTCTCATCCATTCGATTTTGCTCCAGGAAATGCTGCCAGGTATGTTCCAATTCCGCCTGAAGCATCGATTGAGGCACCACTAACGAGGATTGCTCTAACACCTTTTCCATCAATCGTTCGATCGTGATGGTCCTGACCTTATTCTGCGCTGTTTCCTCTAGACGTTTTCGGATATCCTGCTTCAAATCGTCGAGGGTTTTGTACTTTTCACTGATATCTTGGGCTAGCTCATCATTCAATTCAGGACGTTTCTTTTCTTTGAGGGTTACCAATTCCACCGAAATCCGTTTCGTGGTTCCTGCTAGTTCCGAGATCTTATAGTCGGAAGGGAAGGTTTTGGAGAACGTGCGGGTCTCTCCCTTTTTCATTCCAAGGATATCGGAATCGAAGTCGTAAAGAGTCTGTCCTTTCCCGATGGTGAAGGTATAGTCGCTCCTTCTGGATTGGGGGATTTCTTTCCCTTCCTCGTTCACTTCCCAGTAGTTCACCGTGGCGATGTCCCCTTCGGCAGCTTCTCCATCCTTTTCAACGATGAAAGAGTTCTGCTCTACTAGGGCTTCCAGTTCCCGCTTTTCGTCTTCTTCGGTAATCTGCACTACCGGTTGTTCCACTTCTAAACCCCTGTAGGCTCCGAGCTGGATCTTCGGATACACATCGTAGGTAACGGTAAACTGGAAGTCTCGTTCGAAACTTGGTTTTACATCCGAACCTTCTTCCAGTTTAGGGATGTCGGTCGCGATGGGTTTTTCTTCTATTTCTTCAAATACTTCCTTCAGGGCTGCTTCCATAATATTCTGGGCAGCTTCTACCTTGATGTCTTCCCCAAACTTCCGTTCCAGCACGGCAGGGGGGACTTTCCCCTTCCGGAACCCATCGATACGCGCGGTTTTTGCATAGTTCTTTAGTAACTTGTCGTACTCTGCTTTTACGTCCTCTTTCTTGACTGTTATTCGAAGCTTTACCTGGGACGTCTCGGGTACATGTTGAATTTCTTTTTCGTGGACCACCTCTAGCCCTCCTCCATGGATTCTAAAAAAAAAGGCGACCCGGGTTGCCGGACCGCCTGCGATGTATTAGCGGGAAACGGGACTTGAACCCGCGACATCCACCTTGGCAAGGTGGAGCTCTACCAACTGAGCTATTCCCGCGCGTGCTGCACCCTTCCCAATGGCGTTTAAATTCGCAATGCGGCATACAGTGCCTAACCATTGCGAGAGAAGGGACTTGAACCCTTACGCCATAAGGCACCAGATCCTAAGTCTGGCGTGTCTGCCAGTTTCACCACTCTCGCAGATGATATCTAGGAACCGAAGGATCTGTCAATTCCCCCGTTTCCTCTGAGCCGTGAAGGGATCGAACCTTCGACCCGCAGATTAAGAGTCTGCTGCTCTACCAGCTGAGCTAACGGCCCCAGTTATACGCCCGGCAGGATTCGAACCTGCGACCGACGGATTCGAAGTCCGGCACTCTATCCAGCTGAGCTACGGGCGCTTACCCTTCTCCCTTGCCGGATGAATCCGCAAGCGGAGCACCACGATACTCGGTGGTGAGGGTGGATGACGGGACTTGAACCCGCAACAACCAGATCCACAGTCTGGGACTCCACCATTGAGCTACATCCACCTCGTCTGTGCTGTAAAAAGTTGCACAAATTTCGCCCTTTTGTCAAGGACTCTAGGTTCCATGTTGCCTCATCCAAAAATCTAACCCTGAGTTTTGGAATGCCTCATCATAAATTCTAACCCTAGCGTACAGACATACTAGTAGTGTTTTCTTTCTCTTTTTGCTTCTTTTTCTCTTTCTTTGTGAATCCTGTGGATTTGTGGATATCC
>OGCI01002591.1_pt1 | contig 11657 bp, 7 predicted proteins | sample 1570021 | NCBI WGS metagenome assembly OGCI01 (sample SAMN06264664, study PRJEB24512) | hot springs metagenome | isolation source: Hot spring water | place: South Africa: Tshipise | collected 2015-06-21
GCTAGCGAAGATTATGAAGGTTTAAATCAGACCATTCTCACCGTTATGCTGGCTTATGGGCTGATCGGCATGCTCTTTGTCAGTTTCTGTGTCATCTTTGCTGTACCGCTGGCTCAATTCACGTTTAATAACTCCGCTTACTTGTCCTATATCATCATCGTCAGCCTGACGGCTTTTGCATGGCTGCACTATCAAGAAATGCTGATCATTTTTCGCGGCCTGATGCAATGGCGCGAGGCCTCCCTTGTCGCCATCGTTGGTAACAGTATCAACTTGATGATCATGTTGATTTGTGTTTTACTGTGGGAGGTTTGGGGGGCAGTGCTCTCCTTGCTGCTCTCGCAATTGGTCAGCTTCTTTCTTTCCTTTTGGCTGCTGGTGCGCTCCACCGCCAAGCGCCATCAGATCCGCTTTTGGAATGCCAAGCCCCGTTGGCACATTCTCAGGTCGCTGATCGATTTTGCTGCGCCTTTGACGGTCATGAATTTGCTCGGCACCTTGCTCTATCTGACCATCCGCAGTCAAATCATCCGTCAGCTCGGTGCTGAAGCCAACGGCCTTTATCAAGCGGCCTACTCGGTTTCATACGCCTATATGGGTTTCGTCAATACCGCTGTGTGGGGCTATGGCATCCCCAAACTCTCCTCCCTAAGAGAAAACGTCAACGACGTCGTCCATATCCAGAATAACAGCCTGCGTCTAGGCTGGCTGACGATGGTGCCCTTCACCATCGCCTTATTGGCAGGGCGAGAAATCTGGATTCCGTTGTTGTTCAGTGGGGAATTCCTTTCGGTAGCTCCCTTATTTATCTGGCAACTGATGGGCGATGTGATCTTCTTTGTGCGCATGAATGTTTTGATCTCGATGGTGCCGCTCGAAAAGATGAGCAATTACTTTTTCGAGGGAGTGACATATTGGATCTTGTGGACGGCTTTCTCGGTTTTGTTTCTCAGCCGCTGGGGGATTGCGTCGGTAATCTTCGGTTATTTTCTGATCAACCTTATCTTTCTAGCCTTTGACCTAACCATCCAAAGTCGGGTCAATGGCTTCCGCCTGCGACAGGACAACTTGCACATGTTTGCCAAGAGCATCCCATTGACCATGGTGGGTTATCTGTTTGCCCAGTTCATCCCCAACCTTTTTGTGCGCCTGACGCTGTGCGCGCTGGTTATCCTTCTCCTGCTGATCTGGCTGCCGACTGATCAGGAAAAACGCAACGGGATGCTCTACTTACGGCAGTTGCTGGTTAAGTATCTCTCTCCCCTTCAAAGGAAATTGTAAAATCTCCCCAAGTGCTAAGATGAAGGCGGTGGATCGCTGTGTCCCGCCGCTCAAGGACAGCTCCGTCCTTCACGAAGGTGCTTTCCCCCTTCAGGCGATCTGCTCGAACTCCTCCAGCGATTCTAGAAACGCCCAGACAACTTTGGGGTCAAACTGCCTGCCCGCCTGTGCCTGTAGATGCTCTATCGCCCGCTCTCTGCTCCAGGCAGGCCGATAGGGGCGATCAGAGCGCAGGGCATCCCACACATCTACCACAGCAAAGATACGCGCTTCTACGGGGATTTGCTCTGCCCGCAGTTGGCGCGGATAACCGTTCCCATCCCAATGTTCGTGGTGGCAGTACGGAATCGCCGCAGCTTGCTGTAAGGAAGGAATGGCGGAGAGCATCTCATAGGCGTATTCGGGATGGCGGCGGACAATTTTCCACTCCTCTTCGGTAAGCGGGCCGGGTTTCTGCAAAATCGACTCGGGGATAGCCAGATTGCCAATGTCGTGTAAGAGGGCACCATGGCGAATATGGGTCAGGTTTTGCTCGCTGAAGCCAAATTGGCGCGCTAAGCGGACGGTTATTTCCGCCACGCGCTTGCTGTGACCGTGAGTGTCTGGGTCTCTCAATTCCAACGCCCGCGCAAACCCCTCGATGATCCCTTCGTATGCCAGCGAGAGAGAGGTTTGATTGCGCTGTAACGTTTCGAACATCTCAGCGTTGTCGATCGCTATCGCAGCTTGCTCAGCGAGAGCCTCTAGGAAGCGCCGCCACTCATCCGAAGGGACAAGCGGGCGCAGTTTGAAGACTTCCATCACGCCCCTAACCTGGCCCTTTGAAATCAAGGGGGCCGCCGCATAGCCCGCATATCCCTGTCCGGCGCTGCGTTCCCAAAAGCTACGCTCGCCCGTGTACGATCGTAAGTTCTCGACCAGCACGATTTTCCTTTCCAAAATAGCTTCACGGGGCGGGTCGTTCTGCAATTGATAAATGCCGGGGATCAGCTTTTTGGGGTACTGATAGGTTGCCAGAGCCGACAACATCTGACTCGTCTCGTTAAATTTCAGAAGAACCGCAGCATCAACCTCTAACTGCTGTACCGCTTGCGCTAACAAGATATTGGCGGTGAAGTTGAGATCCATGCTGGCATTGATAGTTCGATCAACAATGTGCAAGGCATTGAGTTGTTTTAGGCGTTGGATGGTTTGTTCGTAAAAAGCAGCCCGTTGAAGTGCAGAGGCGGTGATGTCCATGACCGCATGGAGGATGTGTTGTTCGTGTGGCGAAAGCGGTGTTTGGCGAGCCAAACAAAGCCAACCGACATCCGCCAGTGAGGTCTTAATGGGACACCATTCAATCCACTCATTGCTGAGGTCAATTTCGATTAGCTCTGCAAACCATCTCAGCTCACTTTCCTCTGCCTCAGCCTTATAAAACGAGCGGATTTCGCCCTGCCGCAGCCACATTGGGAGTGAGACAATTTTGCCTTCCGCAGGGCTCCAATCTCCGGTGGCAATGGCAATAGTGCCCGCCGTTTGGTCCTCTGAAAATAAACCGATCATCAGGCGATTGACTTCAAACAGCAAAGCACATTGTTCAGCAAGGACGGAGAGCATCTGGGGGCGATCGAAAGCCTGGCGCATCGCCGCCGAGACTTGGACAATTGCTTCCAGCTCCCGTTCGCGTTGTTTGCGCTCGGTAATGTCGCGGGTGATCGAAAGAATACAGGTTTCGCCACCGATCTCAATCAGGCGGGCAGACATTAAGCCGGTTCGGGTGCGCCCATCTTTCATGCGGAACAGCGCTTCGAGATTATCCACATAGCCCTTATCCAGCAGACCTTGCACTAGGCGCGACCGATCTGCAGGGTTCGCCCAAATGCCCAGTTCGAGGGAAGATTTGCCAATGACATCTTGGCGGGTATAACCGGTAAGGCGGGTAAAGCCCTCGTTGATATCCAGATAGACTCCGTCAGTCAAGCGGTTGAGATTGATCGAATCGGGGCTGGTCAGAAAAGCTTTGGCGAACTTTTCTTCCGACTGTTTGAGGCGTATTTCGGTTTCTTTTTGTGCAGTAATATCCATCAGGATACCACGCCAACGCAAGGGACGACCGTCCGTGTCGTACTCCAAGATGGCCTCATCGCGAACCCAAATGACCTTGCCATCTTTTCTGACAATGCGATAGTCCATTTTGAATGGCTCCCCGGTTAGATTGGTGCGTTGGTTTTCTGCCAAAACAGCCGCTCGGTCTTCTGGATAGAGCATCCTCACCCATAAGTTCGCGTCCTGCAAAAACTCCTCTGGCGTATAGCCGGTGAGAGGAAGGATCTGTGGGCTGGTGTACAAACTTGAACTCACCTCGTCGGTTCGATCGACATAAATAACCGCCGGCACCTGCTCAACCAAGGTTCGATAGGTTGCCTCCGCAACGCCCAGGCGCTCCTCCATTCGCTTGCGCGCCGTGATGTCTAAAGCAGTAAAGGTAACGCCCTTTTTCCTATCCGAGGGGTCAATGGGAGAGGAACTGAGCAAAACATCGATGATCTGGCCATCTCTTCGCAGCCAGCGGGTTTCGATGCTGCCCACGCCGCTCACATCGATCTGAGCGTATTTTTCCTTGCCCACCTTCTCGAATTCGGCATCATCTGGGTAGATCAGGCGCGCCGATTTGCCGATGAGTTCTTCTGGTTGATAACCGAGCATCTCTGCGAGATGCTGATTTACTTGAACGAAGACGCGATCAACGACCACCCCAATGCCTAAGGGAGCCGCTCGAAAGATGGATTGCAGAAAAGTCTCTGAACTCGTTTTGCTCTCCTCAAACGCGCTTGATTTTTTCGACATATTTATTCCCCTTCGTTACTTCTTTCAAGTGTTCTCTCCCTTTGCCCTCTTCTTCCTGCGGCGTTTGCGGGCCTTGTGTTGGTACATTTTTTGGTCGGCAAGGCTAAAAAGTTGGGCAAGCGGCATGGGTTGGGTAGTCGTGGCAATGCCATAGGAGAGGTGAACCGGCGAGTAGGGATGAGATAGGTTATACCGTCTGAGGTTCGAGGCGACCCGCCGGGAGAGTTGCTCGGCAATTTGCTCATCCGCTGCGGGCAACAAGACAGCAAATTCATCGCCTCCAATGCGGGCAACCACATCTGCCGCCCGAAAGGATGCCCGCAGTATCTCGGCTGCACTGCGCAATAGGTTGTCGCCGGCGCTGTGTCCTTGTTCATCGTTCACCCGTTTCAAACCATCCACATCGGCTACTAAAATACTTAAGGGCGAGCAATTCTCTTGCTCTAGTTGAGTGAGCCTGTCTTCAAAATAGGAGCGATTGTATAACCCGGTTAGCACATCATGGCTGCTCAAATATTCCAACTTTTGTTCCTTTTGTTTGCGATCACTCAGATCAACGTACATGGCATAGCCGCCGACAATTTCATTTTCCAGTTGGATTGGTGCCGCATATACTTGGACAGGCACAGTGCTTTGATCTTTGCGCATTCGAATCGTTTCTTTGTCAATTGTGCTTCCCGAAAAGACAGCCAAGGATAATCCACTGGCTTCCTCGATTCGATCTGCGGGAATGATCAAGTCATTAATCGGCCTCCCGGCCGCGTCAGCGTTGGTATACCCAAATAGATTCTCGAACGCCCGATTAACCCGCACGAAACGATCGTGGGTGTCCAACATGGCAATGGCAACGGGGGTGTTTTCGAACAATTGTTGAAAATAAACGCGTTGCTTCTCCATTTCGCGTTCTATCTGTTTGCGGGCGGTGATATCTATCAGGCTAACCAGCACACTGCGAAAGGCCTCTTTGTCTTCTGGCGGGGGAAAGGAGATGGTGACGATCACGTCAAGACGTTTGCCTTGCAGGGTGTGATTCACCGTTTCGCCAGCATAGAAGGTTTTTCCCTCCGCAATGGCGAGAATTTCTTCGCGCAAAATGCTAAGCGCATCAGACGGGATGATTCTGGTCAGGTTTCCCAACAATTCTTCTTTGTTTTGGGCGCCGAACATCTTGAGCGTGGTGGTGTTCACGTCCCGAACGCGGATGTTTTGGGCGGCAAGTTGGATAAATTGGGGATGTTCATCCAGATAGCGTTGGAAGTCGCTCACCCCCTGCTCGCGCAGTTCTTCAATGGCTGCCTTGATGGCGGAGAAATCCTCCTCCCAAATCGAAACAGCAGCGGTCTCAAAGATGTTGCGGTAGCGAGCTTCGCTGGCACGTAAAGCCATTTCGATCTCTTCCCGTTTGCGCACATCTCGATAAATCCCCACTGTCGCAATAACCTTTCCCTCTACCCGGCGATTGCTGATTGAACCTTCTAAATCGATCCGATTGCCGTTCTTCGTCAAGAAGGTGACCGTTACGAGCTCCGTTTTTTCGCCTTGCAAAATCCGTTGAAAGAGATCAAGACAATGATTGCGACATTCTGGGGCAAGGATGTCAACCAAGTTTAGCTGTTGCACCTCATCCGCCGTGTATCCCATTTTCTCTTGCCAGGCGCGATTCACATATAGAAAACGCCCATCGGGAGCAACCGATTGAATTAAGTCGCTTGCATTTTCGAACAGCTCTCTAAAATGGGCTTCGCTCTCTCGTAAGGTACATTCCGCCAGTTTTTGAGTTGTGATATCGCGGGCGATGCCGCACAAGCCAATTATTCTGCCCTTTTGATCACGCAAGGGAGTTTTGATAACGCTAAAGTAGTAAAAATGACCGTCGATCTCAAAGTGGTCCTCGCCGCTGAAGGGCTCGCCTTGTAAAACTCGGCGATCGGCTTGCCAGATTTGGTGCGCTGCTTCTTGCCCGAACAATTCTTCGTCCGTTTTGCCGATAATCAACGCCTTTGGCAAATCCAATAGGCGTTCCATCGCCGGGTTGACCAACGTGTAGCGGAGAGAAGCATCCTTGATGAAGATGGCATCTTGAGCGCTTTCAAAAATGGCGTTGAAAAATGAGCTTATCTCTATCGAAAACCTCCGTTTCTCGATCGGGTCACAAAACCGGGTGCATGAGGCGTGTTCTTATCAAGCAGCATCATTTGTGCGCGTCAACTCCTCACCAAAGAGGGCTGCCGATTGACTTCAATGCTCAGGGTGAGGAGGTTGAAAAGTTTTTTCTTAGTATACAATAAAAGTGTCGCTTTATTGTCTTTACAAATTGGTAAGGCAGCGGTTGAAAGGGCAATGTAACAGAAGACCTGGCTGAGCGGTTGGCGGAGGGGAAGACGAGGTATACTACAGCTTGTGATTTGGATTACACCTCAGCTTTCGATTGACGAAGAAGAGCTGGAATGGGACTTTGTGCGCGCAGGAGGCGCGGGCGGGCAGAATGTCAACAAAGTTTCGAGCGCAGTTCAATTGCGCTTTAACCTCTTGCAAAACCGAAGTTTGCCCCCCGAGGTAAAAGAGCGGCTGCTGCGCTCGATAGGCAAACGGTTGAATGCGAATGGAGAGTTGATCATCCACGCTCAGCGTCACCGCACGCAGGAGCAAAACCGCCGCGAGGCTCTTGAGCGCTTCATCGGGATTCTCCAAAAGGCAACCCAAAAGCCAAAACCGCGCCACCCCACGCGACCTAGCTTGGCAGCCCGCCACGCGCGTTTGAAGGCAAAGCGCCACCGCAGTCAGATCAAAGCCCTACGCCAGAAAAAAGATTGGGATGGCGAGAATAGCTTCTAAGGATACGCAAAAGGTCAGGCTAAAGAATTTAGCCAATGGTATAACCGTTGGGGAGGTAGTTTTTGAGTTCATCCTCTTCTAACCCACCCTGTTTGATTGCTAAAATGCTACCTAATTAGCGCCAATTAAAGCCCAACACATAGGCGATGGTAATCACCAAGAAGAGCAGAGGGAACGCCTTGAAGAGTCTCTCTTGGCTCAGGATTGGCGACCCGAGGCGCAAAAAGGAAAGCAGCAATCCCATTAGACCGATCAACGCTCCTCCCACGCTGACCAATAAGAAACCCTGCGCCGCCCGCTGAGCCGCCACCATCCCTACCGGCAGCAGAAAGATAGTTATACCGGCAGTTCCATGCACGATCGCCAACGTTAACGTGGAGATCGCAGGCGGTGCCTTGGCGAAACGGGTCACCCCGATTGCTACAAAGCCGATGAACATTCCACACAAATAGAAACTGCGCCAGGCGGGTAGATATTCCCACACCATGCCGCAGGCTAGGCTCAAGGGGATGATGGTTGCCACGAGGACGACGATCGGACTTTGTAAGACCTCAAAGCCTAAGATGAGAATGAGCAATCCCGCTACCAACAAAACGCCAAAACCGATGGTGTAAGCAAGGGTGGGGACGCCCCCTAGCCCCTCAATTCCGATGGCAATTTGGTAGGAGGCAAGCACGCCTGTCATCAAGAAAAACAAGCGGTCAAGGGGGGAAACTTTGATCATCAGCGAACACCGGCCACGTTGCTTCCACAAAGCAAGTAATGGTTCTAACCAAATTCCCCAGCGCGTTTGTTGTCTATCACCTCGGAAATCTCAATGAGAAACTCGCCTCTCATTGGATAGAGAGCAAAATCATCGAGGCGAGCATGTAGAGAGAAGCGTATTTGAACAAGCCAAAGTTCACCCGCTCGTTGGGGCGGATCAAGCTGCCGAGTGCCAGAAGGAATAAGCCACTCGATAGAACAGCCAGCAGGCGCAGGAAACCCCACTGCACACCGATCAAAATGCCGGCTGTGCCAATGGCTAAAGCCGCAAGCACACTGGACGCAGCAATCGTTGCCCGCGTAACCGGGAATCCGTAGCAGGATGGAAATGTTGGCACACCTGCATTTTGGTAATCGGCATAAAAGCGCATGGCAAAGGTGAGAATGTGGGTTGGGATCCAGAACAAGACCGAAAGGGTGAGCAAAATGCCGACCAAGTCAATCGAGCCCACCCCTAACACCCGACCGGCTAAAATCGGCATTCCTCCCGCTATGCCACCCCAGATAATACTCCAACAAGTGCGCCGTTTGAGCCAGATGGTATAAACAACGACATCGAAAAACCAGCCAGCAAAGACGACCAAGGCATAGAGCGGAGACAGAAGGGCTGACCAAGCGAGACCACCTACTGAGAGGATCAGCCCTAAGCGGAGCGTCTCTTGCGTTGAGATCTCGCCGCTGGGCAACGGCCGCTTCTGTGTCCGTCCCATTCTGGCGTCGATATCTCGATCCCACCACATGTTCAAGACAGTTGAGCCGCTGATGGCGAGGAAGAGACTGCCTGCTAAACCGAGCAGGGTGGGAAAGTGAAAGATGGGACAGCGAGCGCTCATATAACCAGCGAGGCCGGTTGCCAATAAGAGAAACGTCTGCAAGCCCTTTATCAGCGGCAAATAATCGCGGAGTTTGCGTAACAAGTTTTGCAACCACACTGGGCGGCCGCTCATCGCTTCTTCTCCTTGAACGGTGGTGTGCAGTTTCTCCATATCTTACCTTCCCGAAAGCACCTGAATTATACAATATTCCCGCCGACCTGCGCAGTCAGAATTGGATTGATTCTATCTTGTTACTTGGTGAAGCATAGGCACAGTGCAATCCAACACTCCTTGTCTCCTGCCCCTGTCTGCTGGCGTAGCAGGGTGCGAGAGACGCTAGCTGGGACAGCCGCTTAGAAGGGCAGAGGCTTTGAATCAAGCTTGACCCGCTAAGCGGCAGGACCTTCGCTGCGATATTCAAAGATATACAGGCTAAAATCCCACTCCGCCTGATAGCCCGCATTAGCCAAGGCTTGCAAGATCGGTGCTTGCAGGGGAGCAATCCAAGCGGCTTCTGGATAGCCTTCTTTTGCGCTAAGCTGGGCAAAGTCTTCCAAGAGATTGTTCAACGCTTGCGGCTGGCAAGCTGCCCAACGGAGCATCAGTCTCTTGCCCTGCTCCTCTTCGTCCTTTGCGATGCCCAGAATGCCCTCTTTCTCCCGCCACCAATAGACTTGGCGCGCAGCAATCATTTGTTGGAGGTAGCTTGGGCGCGGGTTCGCCCATTGCCAACCGAGGTCGATGAGGTTGTAGCAGAGCGGTAGTAGCGGACTGCTCAGCAGGGTGGCAAACGCTGCTTCCATCTCATCGCCTTGAATTAAAGTGAAGGGTGGTGTTTCCTCTGCAGGTGAAGTAGGCTTTGCATAAGCGCTGAACTCCGCAATTTTATAAAAGCCCAATTTGTGGCAGATGCGATGAACCGCGAGGCGCTTGGAGGCTGTCGCCAAGCGGATAACCCCTTTATCTCTCTCTTGCCAGCGCTCCATCAGGTAACGGTGGATGTGGGTGGCGAATCCGCGACCCTCAAAGGCGGGATGAACCCGTAATCCTTCTAACCACCACTCCCCCTGATCCAAACGGGTCAGCTTCCCCATACCGACGATATGCTGTCCATATTCCGCTACGGTTAGGAAACCCTCGCTATCCGCCAGCCAATCCTGCCAGACAAAAGGGATATAATCGTGACCATTCCAGATTTGGCGGGTGAGTTCAAGGATCGCAGAGGTGTCCTGGGGCAAAGCGGGACGGCACACCAACTGAGCTAGAGAAGGCGCTGAGGCAAACGGGCGGTGAGTCCTCATTCGGGAAAGACCTGATTAAGGACTTCGGGGGCGTAGGTAGCGACCATTGCGGAAGAAAGGCCGTTCTCGCTACAGATTTCGGCATACAAATTGGCGCTGGGACGGCGGATACGCTGTTGGGTCTTCTCATCCAAAGCCCACAGTCCAAAGCGTTGCGTCCAGCCCCGCTCCCATTCGAAATTATCCACCAATGACCAGTGGAAATAACCTTTGATGGGGATGTTGAAGTTAACCGCCTTCCAGAGCTGGTGGATATGGGTAACTAGATAACGCGGCCGCAAACGGTCTTGGGAGTCGTTGACTCCGTTCTCGGTAATGATGATGGGTAGATTCGCCTTTTGCGCCCACGTGATGGCGCGATAAAAGCCTAGGGGTTCATTGGCGATGAATGCCCCCTCGCTGACGTCAGCTCCTTCGGGAAAGAAGCGGCGGGCGAAGAGTTCAGCGGCTTTGGTCAGGTCAAAGGCTATCCTTGAACGGGTGTAGTAGTTCAGGCCGAAAAAATCCTGGGTGCCTTTGGCTTCTGGCACAGTCCGGCGAAAGACCAACACACTTAATCTGCCGCTCATCAGCGGTTGGGTGATCATCTCATTGAGCGCTTTGTGCAGAGATTGGGTTGCCCAACGATCGAGGGGCGACCAGGTCTTAGCAGGTAGTAAATCCTGAACATGATGCGCCATGCCAACCCGCGCCTGCGGCTGGATGGCGTGGATGGCGCGATAAGCGCTAGCGTGAGCGCGCAGCAGGTTTACTGCGCTTTGGACTGCCGCCTCAAAACTTTTTTTGCCCGGCGGCCAAGTACCTTGAACATAGCCAAAGATCAGGTATAAATTGGGCTCATTGAAGGTCACCCACAGGTTGACATATTCCTTCAACGCTTCGACCACCTTGCGGGTGTATTTTGTAAACCACTCGACCGCTTGATCGTTCTCCCAAGCGCCTGCTTCCAAGAACCACATAGGCTCTGAGAAGTGGTGCAAGGTGACCAACGGTGTCATCCCCCGGTCAGCTAAGCCGCGCATCATCTCGCGATAATATTCCACCGCCTCTTCATCCCATTTGTCGGGTGTGGGCTGGATGCGGCTCCATTCGATAGATAGGCGATGGGCATTTTGATTGCCTTCAGCGGCGCGATCGAAATCTTCCCGCCAACGTCCCCCCCACCAATCACAAGCCAGGCCGCACTGATGCCCGGCAATGATATGTCCTTGTTGCTCCCACCAATGCCATGAGTTGAGAAGGTTGTTGCCTTCCACCTGATGGGACGAGGTAGCGGTTCCCCATAAGAAACCCCGTGGAAATTGATAAATTGCTTCTGGCATTTCTCCCTCGAATTTCACAGTTTGCGTTTATTTTAACCGATATGGGCGGCTCAGCCTGCCTGTCTTCTTGCTAGAGCTATGCTGGCTTTTTCAAGGTCGTCCAATCGGCTCAGTCAAGTAAGGCAGAGGCAGCGGCGAAATCGACTCTGTCCTCGCGGGTTCTATTGTGCGCTATCCCGTGTCATGTCGAACGAGATGAACCCCCGAATGTCATTTCGAACGCAGTCTCCTTGCGTGTCATGTCGAGATGAGAACATGACGCTGGTGCGTCACTTGATGAGGCAATAACATGAATACCACTCAGCTTCCAACCAAGACGAGTTCGTCTTGGTTGGGCTTTTCCCTTTCTCCAACAGACCCACCCTATTCTGTAATGAGGATCTAGCGGGAAGAGCACTCGCTGACTCGACCTGTATCCTCACCCCCGCCCCCTCTCCCACGAAAGGGGGGCAAGCCCCCTTCCCCCATAGGGGGAAGGGCAGGGGATGAGGGCTGTGATGAGGGAA
>OGCI01002592.1_pt1 | contig 11657 bp, 11 predicted proteins | sample 1570021 | NCBI WGS metagenome assembly OGCI01 (sample SAMN06264664, study PRJEB24512) | hot springs metagenome | isolation source: Hot spring water | place: South Africa: Tshipise | collected 2015-06-21
GTGGAGTGCGAGGAGATCTTCAGCACGCTGATGGGCGAGGACGTGGAGTCGCGGCGGAAGTTCATCGAGGAGAACGCGCTCGACGTTCGCAACCTAGACGTCTAACAGCCAAAACGGCAAACAGATCACGGCGCGCCAGCATGGCATCTCGCTACGCTCGCGCGCCGAATTTTTCGCGCTAGAGACTTCGCCGCCGCGTTCAGGGCGAGAAACGATGTCACCGCTTGAAAGTGAGATTTGAGTCCATCGAGCTGTTTGTTGGTTCGTATTTCTCGAAGCACTCCTCAACATATTGCTTCACAGTGGAGATTCGGGTCCATCGAGCTGTTTGTTGATCCAGCGAGAAGCACACGCGCGCGTTTCGCCGCTTGAAAGGTCAATCAGCGGGCCAGAAGAATCGCCGGAGAAGCGTCGGTTTGAGATCGACGTAGCCTTGATCGCCGGCGATCAACTCGCGCAAGGTGCGCCGCACTCCGCGGTGCGCGCGCGCCAGTTCGATCATGCGCTCGGAGAAGGGCGCGCCCAAAAAGCTTCCGTAGAAGCGACGCCGCATTTGCGCTGCGCGTCGCAGTTCTCGTCCGAAATCTTCGCGCCAGCGCTGCTCGTAAGAAGCGGCGTCTTGCGTCAGACTTTGGGCCAACAACTCCGCCGAGCGTAGCGCGTAGTAGATCCCTTCGCCCGTCACCGGATCGGCGAAACCGGCGGCGTCGCCGAGCAAGGCCCATCCATTGCCGGCGGTCTGCCGCCGATCCAGCGTCTCAGCGCTCAATCCCGGAATGCGCGCAGCGTAGCGCACCAGAGGCGTTCGCTCTTCCACGGACCCTTTCGCTGCCGCGCGCGAGCCGTAATAAGCGGCGATGAAGCGGCGCAGGTGGTCATCAAGCGCGCCGTGATCAAAACACTCTTGACTCGTCGCGATGCCGAAGCAGATGTGGTCCAGTCGCGGAAAGGCCCAAGCATACCCGGTCCATCCCGGCAGAAAAGCGATCACCGTTTCGGGTTCGCGCGTCAATGGACCGCGATAACCGAAGGCGACTTCCATGTCGGCATTGGCGATGCGCCCGGCAAGACGTCTAGCGAACGAACTGTTTGCGCCATCGGCCGCCACTAGAAACTCCGCCCGAACGGCCGCTCCGGATTTGGCGCGGACGGTCCACGCCTTGCCGTCGCGTGTGAAATCGCTGGCCCGCAACTGGAACGTTTCAGCTCCAGCTCTTTCGGCTCGAAGGCGAAGGTAGTCGTCGAGCGCGCGTCGCGAGTAGATGGCGAAAGGCTCTTGCAAGCGAAGCGATAATCTTTTGCCGCTCGGCGAGATCATCTCGACGCGCGTGACGGTGCGCGCCGGAGCGTTTAGTAGATGCGGCCACGCGCGCAGCGCCTTGGAAGTGACGCCGCCGCCGCACGGCTTCGGCTCTCCATGCGGACGGCCATCGAAGAGGGCGACGCGCGCCCCGGCGCGTGCAAGTAGTTCGGCAGCGAATGACCCAGCCGGACCGGCCCCCACGATCGCAATGTCGAACAGAGCGCCCATCGGTTTCAACGCTTGCTATTCCGCCAGCAGCGCACAAGTGCGCCGCGTCGCGATGTCGAACAGAGGCTCCATCGGTTTCGACAGAAAATTTGTCGTTTCACCTCTCAAGAGCAATGCACGTCGCTTTCGGTTTTCTACCGCGAAACTCAACAGCGAAGATGCTTGCTTTTGCCACGCGAGCTGCGTCCAAACTTTGGCAGGCGCGTTTAGCCCGTCTTCGACGTGCCAGTTTGGCGCCGACTCGAGCGGCATCCGTCGGCGAGTTTCGCACTTTTTGCAGCACCCGAGCAAATCCTCTCGGGCGCACGATGATAAGTTTCGCCCGAGCGGACCATCTGGGCCGAGGCCTCTCCACCGATGCCTTCTGGCGCGGCCTTTGGTAGAATCTTTGGCGAAGCGAAAATCGGGATTTTCGAGGTGGAGGGAGATGGCGACGAGCAGTCTGGTCTTTGTCGGCGTCGCTCCGCATCCGCCGATCATGGTGCCGGAAGTCGGGCGCGAACAGGTCGCTCGGGTGGAGGGCTCCATCGCGGCGATGCGCGAATTCACGCGCCGCATCATCGCCAACCGCGCGGAGACGGTGGTGATCGTCTCGCCGCACGCGCCGCTTCAACCCGATTCGTTCGTCGTCTATGCCGATCAACAGATTCAGGGCGACTTCGCCGCTTTTCGCGCGCCGCAAACTGAAGTGCGTGCGCCCACCGATCGCACCTTGCTCCGCACGATTCAAGAGGTCGCTGCCGAGCGCGGGTATCGCATCGTGCCGCTGCGCGGTTACAAAATCGACCATGGCACTGCTGTGCCACTTTACTTTTTACAAAGAAACGGCTGGCGCGGGCGCGTCGTCGCCTTCGGTTACACCTTCCTCTCCAACGACGATCATCTGAAGTTCGGCGAGTGCATACGGCTGGCAGCGGAAAAGGCGCGCCGCCGCGTCGCGTTGGTGGCGAGCGGCGATCTCAGCCATCGTCTCAAGCCGGACGCGCCGGCAGGGTACCATCCGCAGGCGTGCCTCTTCGATGAGGAGGTCGTCGCCAGCATTCGGGCGTGCGCGCTTGAGAAGATCCCGGACATGGATCCGAACCTACGTCGCATCGCTGGCGAGTGCGGCTATCGTTCCATGCTCGTGTCGATCGGCGCGAGCCGCGACCTTCCGCGAAGGTGCGAGCTGCTCCATTACGAAGCGCCGTTCGGCGTCGGATACATGGTCGCGCAGATTTGCTCGGCCTCGTCGAGCGATGGCGAGATCCGAGGCGAAAAATGACAGTCGTCAGTGTAGATCGGGGGCTGGTCTCTTTGGCGCGTTGTGCCGTCGAAGAGTATCTTCTGCGCGGGCACGTCATCAAACCCTCGGTGACAGAGCCTTCGGCGCAGGCCGCGTGTTTCGTCTGCATCAAGACGCGCGACGGAAAGCTGCGCGGTTGCATGGGGACCACCGAACCATCCAAACCGAGTCTCGCCGAAGAGGTCATCGCCAACGCCATCAACGCCGCCACGCGCGACCCGCGCTTTGTGCCTGTCTCCGCGGAAGAACTTCCATCACTGCGCTTCTCGGTCGACGTCTTGTCGAGACTCGAACCGACCACACCGGATAAGTTGGATCCGCGAACCTACGGCGTTCTGGTGGAAGACGAACGACGAACCAAACGAGGGTTGCTCCTGCCAGCCATCGAGGGTATCGAAACGGTGGAACAACAGCTCGCCATCGCCATGTACAAGGCCGGCTTGCGAGCCGACGAATCCTTCAAGATCTACCGCTTCACCGTCCAACGATTTCGCGAAGAGGAGTGAAACGTAGGTCCTCGGTCGATCCACCCGCCAACCCGACGGCCGCTGGCGCGAAAGCGGCTGAAACAAAAAATCCGCTGCATACGCGAGAAGCATGCAGCGGGCAAGATCCACAGGAGGAAAGGGATTTTATTTTGCAATAAAGCGGCCCGTGTGTCAAATCGCGCCACAGTCCTTTCATCTGTCGAGGATTGGGTGCGCAAAAAGAGTTGAGCCAGTCGCTGTCGGCAAAGAGACCAAAGCCTTTACTCGTTGGTAGATCGCGCCGATTGCCCGGGCACCCGCTTTCGGCGAAGAGACGGAAGCCTTTACACCGCTCGGTGGCTCGTGCTACAAACTCGCCTGAAGCGAACCGATCTCGAAGCAAGCCGGACCACCGACTCGATTTTCCGGTCCGCTCTTCGGGAAGAATTTGTTGTGACAAATTTCAGCTGGAGGCAAGCATGGCAGTCAAGGTTCAGGTCATCTTTTACAGTATGTACGGTCACATCTACAAAATGGCCGAAGCCGTGGCGGCAGGGGCCCGAGAAGTCGAGGGTGCGGAGGTTTCGCTCTATCAGGTGCCGGAACTCGTACCCGACGAAATTTTGGAGAAGACCGGTGCTAAAGCAGCGAAAGAGGCTTTCGCTCATGTGCCCACGGCGCGGCCCGAGCAACTAGCTGACGCCGATGCGATCATCTTCGGCACGCCGACACGCTTCGGCAACATGTGCGCGCAGATGCGCAACTTTCTCGACCAGACCGGCAATCTGTGGGCCAAGGGCGCGCTCGTCGGCAAGGTCGGAAGCGTCTTTACCTCCACCGCTACGCAGCACGGTGGGCAGGAGACCACCATCACGAGCTTCCATCTGACGTTGCTTCATCACGGCATGATCATCGTTGGCGTACCTTATTCGGAGCAGCGATTGCTCACAATGGACGAGATCACGGGCAGCAGCCCGTATGGCGCCGCGACCATTACGGGCGGCGATGGCTCGCGTCAACCAAGCGAGAACGAACTGGCCATCGCTCGGTTTCAAGGACGGCATGTCGCCGAGATCGCGCGCAAACTGGTCCGGTGATCAAGCGCTGGCAAAGGCAAAGTTCAATGATCACTTACCTTTCCCGAAACACTTTCGAGGAGGAGGCGAAAGATGAAGCGTTTCATCGCCTGTATGCTTTTCGTGGCGTTGCTTTGTGTGTTGGTCGTCTCTGCGCAGCAGAACGGACCGCTCAAACAGAAGCCGAGCAGACCTTCCGAAGTCGAGCGCATCACGGTGGAAGAACTCAAAGAGAAGATCGCCAAGGGCGAACCAGTGGTGGTGCTCGACGTGCGCTCCGGGGCGTCATATGATTCAAGCGATCAGACGATCAAGGGCGCGCGGCGCATTGCTCCTGACGAGATCGAGAAACATTTGCAGGAGCTTCCCAAGGATCGCGAGATCGTCACTTTCTGCACTTGACCGAGCGAGGGAACGAGCGCCCGTGTGGCGCTGATGCTCATCAACAACGGGTTCACTCGCGTGCGCGCTCTCAAGGGTGGATGGGAGGCGTGGGTTGCTGCCGGTGGACCAGTCGAACCGAAGAAAAAAGAAGCGCCCTGAACGAGAAATCTTCCGATCTCGCTGCCGCATCGAACCGCGTGAATAAGGGGCTACGCAGGGTTCGATGCGGCGTCGAGGAATGGCGCTGAAGAACAGCAGCGCCGGAAGCCGCGCGCCTCGCCATCTTCCCGCTGCCTCACGACTGCACAGCCATTCTATGGTCCTCTCGTTTTAAACTCTCTCCGCAAGCTTGACTCTGGAGTTCGGTCGAGGGTGTAAACTCTCCTGTGGATGAAGAGGAGGTTCCCTGCATCAGAACTACTGATCGGGGAGGTGGCCGCACGCGCCGGTGTGAGCGTGGATACGATTCGCTACTACGAGCGCCGTCGGCTGCTCCCTCCTGCTCCGCGCACGACCGGTGGCTTTCGCCTCTTCAAGAGCGAGGCGATCGCGCGCGTGCGCTTCATCAAACAAGCGCAGAGCGTTGGCTTCTCGCTCGAAGAGATCGCTGCGCTGCTCTCTTCCAGAGACAGCGTCTCGGAATGTCAAAAGATGCACGATCTTCTGCAGATCAAGATCAAAGAGATCGACGAACGCATCGCCGAACTGCGTCGGATGCGGCGCATGTTGCATCGCTATCTGAGCGAATGCGAGCGCGAATTGCGGCGCCACGGAAAGGTCGCCGAGTGTCCGGTCGTTGATGAAATCGGCCACTCGAAGGAGGGAGAAGAATGAAACGAGAGGATTTGGCCATTGGCGGAGCCATCATCGCTGCCTTGGCGGCAAGTCTTTGTTGCGTCGGACCGTTGCTCTTCGTCCTGCTGGGCGTGGGCGCTTTCGGCGCGGCGATCGCGTTTGAGACGGCGCGCCCTTTTCTGCTCGCCGCCGCCGCCTTGCTGCTGGCCGTTGGTTTTTACCGCGCCTACGTTCGGCCGCGAAGAGCCTGTTCGTCCGATGAATCTTGCGTCGCGCATTCGCCCGGCAAGAAGCGACGCCTCGGTTTATGGTTAGCGACCATCGCGGTGATCGCTTTCGCGCTCCTGCCGCGTTACGCTGGCCAGTTCATCGGGCGCTGGCAGCAAACGACCTTGCCAACTTCCGCCTCCGAGCGGAGCGCAACGCTGAAGATCGGCGGCATGAGTTGCGCAAGCTGCGCGACAACCGTCAAGCTTGCGCTCGAACGCGTGGCGGGTGTGCATCATGTCGAAGTCAGTTTCGAGCGTCGAGAGGCGGTCGTCAATTACGATCCGCGTCTTACGCGACCGGAAGATTTGGTCACAGCTGTGCGCAACAGTGGCTATTCGGCCGACGCAGTCGGCGCTGCCGATCAGACTTCGGTGGACCAGCGAGCGACGGATGCTTGTTGTGCGACCGACTGGAACGGTCGGAAAGCAGATCAAATGAACCAGTCCGCAACCGGGAAATCCCAAAGATAAGGAAGCCAAAAGAAATGAGTCGGAAAGCAGATCAAATGAACCAGTCCGCAACCGGAGTTCAGCACTTGAAAGATTTCGCCGACCTGCGCGCCGCGTTCAATCAGGAGAGGGGGAAAGTCAGGATCATCACTCTCCTTTCGCCAACTTGTCCGGGTTGTGCCGTGCGCGGGGCCAGCGAGCTACGCGACAAAGTCCTCGCGAGGATCAGCGGCGACGATCTTCGGCTCTACGTCGTGTGGGTGCCAGCCCTTCCGACCGATGACGAGAGCAAGGTGCCAACTGCTGCGGCGCGACTAGCCGACGAGCGCGTCCGCCACTACTGGGATGCGCGCGGCGAGACGAGGACCATCTACCAACGCTTGATGAACATACGCGAACCGGCATGGGATGTTTACTACGTTTACGACCGCGATGCCGAGTGGAGCGCGGAGCCGCCGAAGCCGAACTACTACATGCATCAGCTTTGTTCTCTGCCACCGGAGTTCATGCTCGACGGAGACAAACTCGCTTCGGAGGTGAGCAAACTGATCGCGGCGAAAGCGCGAGGTTAGAGGACGCAAAACTCCGCCATTCGACCGAAACAGTCACGAAAGATGAAGGAGGTTTCCACCGATGAGATCCATGAAGACCATTTCGACCGTTCTACTGGCGCTGCTTCTCAGCGGAGCAGCCATCGCGCAAAGCGGCGGGGAGTTGATCGTCAAAGTGAAACGCGATCAAGCGACGCTTAACTCGACCCGTTTTCGTTGTTCTTCCTGTGCGGCGCGCGTGGTTGAAGCGCTCAAAGCCGAGCGCGGCGTCGCCGACGTTCGTGTCGAGGACGAAAAGGCGCCGATCAACGTTGTGGTCCGGTTCGACCCGCAAAAGACGAACGCGCGGCGCATTGGGCGCGCGGCCAAGCGCGCGCTCGAAGCCGATCCGCACAATCGCGCCTCCGTTAAGTTGCGTTACGAAGAGGAGGGCCGATGAGCGAGGCGAGAAGTTTCGATCTGGTGATCTTAGGATCGGGTTCGACCGCTTTCGCTGCGGCGCTTCGCGCGCAAGAGCTCGGCAAAACCGCCGTCATGACCGAAGAGCGGATCATCGGCGGCACGTGCGTCAACCGCGGTTGCTTGCCGTCGAAGAATCTGATCGAAGCGGCGCGCATCATCCACGATGCGCGACACCCGCGTTATCCCGGTCTTGAGCCCGTCGAAATGAGGTTCGACTTCGGCCAGCTCGTCGCACAAAAGGATGAGATCATTCGCGATTACCGAAAGAAGAAGTATGAGAGTTTGGTCGGCGGGCGAATCTTTGTCGAGATGGGCCACGCGCAGTTCGTCGATGAACACACAGTTTCGGTCGACGGCAAACTGCTCCGCGGCGAACGCATTCTTATCGCTACGGGATCGCACCCTGTCGTGCCGCAGATCCAAGGGCTCGATCGAACGCCGTACATGACGAGCGATCTTCTCACGAGCGGCGAGCCTGTGGAGCTTCGCGAACTCCCGCGCTCTTTGGTCATCATCGGCGGCGGTTACATCGCACTGGAATTGGGCCAGATGTTCAACCGCTTCGGCACGCGCGTCACCATCATCGAACGGAGCGCGCAACTGCTGCCGCGAGGCTACGAGCCGGAAGTTGGGCCAGCGATTCAGCAGATCTTCGCCGCAGAAGGCATCGCTGTCGTCACAGGGGCGCGCGCCCTGTCGGTCGAGCAGATCGAGGGCGAGGTGCGTGTCTCTGCGCGTGTCGGCAGCGAAGGACATGAGTTTCGCGCTGAAAAGCTGCTGGTTGCGACCGGCCGGCGCCCGAACACCGATCGCCTTGCGCTCGAACGCGCTGGCGTCGCTGTGGACGAACGCGGTCAGATCATCGTCAACGAGCACTTGCAAACCAACGTGCCGCACATTTACGCTGCCGGTGACGTCGTCGGCACGCAGCAGGGGAGCCAGATGGCCACTCCCGTCGGCAGTCACGATGGCCGAATCGCTGCGCACAATGCGCTCTCCGGCCCGCCGCGAAAAGCGGATCATCGCATCGTGCCGCGCACGATCTTCACCGATCCGCAAGTGGCCACCGTCGGCTTGACGGAAAGCGAGGCGATCGACGCCGGACATCGTTGCTGGTGTCGGCTCGTGCCGATGGCACTCGTGCCGCGCGCGGGCGCCATTCGTGACACGCGCGGCTTCATCAAAATGGTCGCCGATGCGCAGACCGGCGAAGTCTTGGGCGTGACGATGGTGGGCCACAGCGCGGGCGAAGTGATCCACGAAGCGGCGATGGCGCTCCGTTTTCGCGCGAAGATCGAGGATTTCATCGATCTTCTGCACGTTTATCCGACCATGGCTGAAGCGTTGAAGATCGTCGCCATCTCGCGCTACAAGGATCCGGCGAAGCTCTCCTGTTGCGCTGAATGAGAGAGGCGCAAGCGGTTCGTCGCGCGATCCTTTCAACGGACCGCGTCGATTGAAGGGTCATGATCGGACCAGCAGAGGACCGCACCCGCGCTTCGGCCGTCGAATCTGGAAAAGCTGCTCACCCTGCCGTTTGAAGCGAGCGGCGACTGGGCTGTCGCGCGCCCTCCCTGACCCGCTTTTCGGCGGAAAACGTCGCGCGTGTCCTCGGCGCCAGCGTTCTCCACGAAAGATTTGACCCTCGGCGAAAAACGCAATAATCTTCTCTGTCAACCCTGACGAGGCGGGCTGAAGTCCCAAACACCGCAAGTCACGATGGAAACGCACCAAGAGAGCAGAGAACGGACCGCGCTCGGCTCACTGCCGAAAGCTTGGCGAGCACCTCAATCTCTGCGAGCGATGGAACAAGACCGCAGGGTTTCGAGCCGTGCGCTCGACCGCCTCTTCGCGTGCTCCTTCCGGTGCGAGAGCTTCGCTTCCTTGGCAACGCGGGCGTAACTTCTTATTCACCGAAAAAGCCTAGACTTTGTGCCATGTCCTTCAAAAGCAGTTCGATGACCAGCAAGCAACGTTCTTCCCATGAGAAAAGCGCCGCCGAGGCCGTGGATCGAACGACGACGCGCGCGATGCTCAAGCTCGTGCGCGCGGCGCAACCCATCTCGCGCGCGGAACTGGCGCGGCGTCTCGGTTGCAACAGGAGCACGATCACTGGCGCCACGCGTCCGTTGCTTGACGCGGGCGTACTCACCGAAGGGGCTTCGTTGTCGCCGCGCACCGTGGGTCGCCCGCCAATCGGGTTGCGGCTTCGGACTGAGGGCACGGTGCTCGTCGGCGTCAACATCGGAGTGCGTCAGACGCAGGTCGGCATGGCACGCGTCGATGGTTCGATCCTGCAAGAAGAGGTGTTCGACACACCGGGCGATGCCGAGCGGGAGCTTGCCGTCATCAAAGAGGCTATCGGGCGACTCCATGCTCGCTTCGCTCACGACCGCATCGAAGCCATCGGCGTCAGCGTTCCCGGGCCGGTCGATGTCGAACGCCGGACGCTGCTCTATGCGCCGCATCTCGGTTGGCAGAACGTGTCCATTGCTGAAACTTTGCAGCCTTCAGCGGCGACGGTGATCGTCGAAAACGATGCGACCGCTGCCGCGATGTTCGAGGCTTCGCGCCGTTTGAAGGATGACCGATCAGGCGTCTGGCGAGACTTCATCCTCGTGCGCGCCGGAACGGGCATCGGCATCGGCGTGGTGCGCGATGGCGAGATCTACCGCGGAGCGGGCGCGAGCGGAAATCTCGCCGGCGAGTTCGGACACATGACCATCGTCGCCGGCGGCAAACTCTGCGTCTGCGGCAACCGCGGCTGCTGGGAGCGCTATGCTTCGGCCACCAGCGCCGTCATGCTCTATCTCGGCGACCGCGCTCCGACGAGCGGCGCGCCGCCCATCCGTTACGCCGAACTCGTGCGGCGCGCCGAAGCTGGAGAACTGCGCGCACAAGCGGCGCTTCGGCAAACGGGCGAGTATCTCGGCATCGGCATCGCCAACGTCATCAGTGGTCTCGGCATAGATCGCGTCGTCGTGTCGGGGCGCATCGTGCTGGGCTGGCAGTTCATCCGCGAGCCGTTGCAGATGGCCGTGCAGCGCGCTTTGGCCGGAAGATTGGTCGAGCCCGTCATCGAAGCCGGGTTAGTGACGGGATCAGGGTTGGGCGGCGCGCTCGAAGTGGCCGTGGATCACTTCCTGACGGAAGCCGCCGAGCGGACGAGAGTCGTCGATCGTTGAAAAGCATGGGCATCTTCCGGAACTCCGGACGCCAAGCTGCGGCGGGCGCGCCCTGAGTTGCCGATCCGTTGAAAGGCCATCGGCATCCTCTCTTTTCGGATGATCCGTGTTAGCCTATGCGGTCACTTGACGCGACTCCTCTTGCGCTTCAAAAAATCTATCAGGACGAACTGCGAGAGGTTGCCGGGCGTCGCAAAGTAGGCCTTGCCGTTGGTCATCGCCGTCATCTGTTTGACGAACTCAACCAAGTAGTAATCGCTCGCCAACATGAAAGTGTTGATCATGATGCCGGCTTTGCGGCAGGCCTGCACTTCTTTGAAGGTTTCGGCCATCACGACTGGATCGAAACCCATGGAATTTTTGTAAAGCCTGCGCCCAGAAGAGGCGGCGCGTTCGCGCCCTGCTGCCGAAAGGCTCGACGCGTCAAGATAGCAGGCGGTCGGTTTGCCGTCGGTGATCATGACGATCTGGCGCATCTCTTTGCGTTGCGCGAGAAGCAAACGGCGCGCAAGGCGCAGCCCTTCCGCTGTGTTCGTGTGATACGGACCGACCTGCGTCGTCGCGAGCTTGGCGAGCGGCAACTCTTCAGCGGAATCGTGAAAGAGAACGATCTTCAGCGAATCGCCCGGATACTGCGTGCGGATCAGATGCGCGAGCGCGAGCGCGACCTTTTTCGCTGGCGTGAAACGATCTTCGCCGTAGAGGATCATCGAGTGCGAGCAATCGAGCATGACGGCTGTGGCGCACGAAGATTGGTAGTCGCACTGATGAACGTAGAGGTCGCCATATTCGAGGTCGAGCGGAACTTTCAGTCCTTGGCGTTTGATCGCCGAAAGCAGCGTCGCGTTGACGTCGAGGTTGATCGTGTCGCCGAATTCGTACTGCTTGGAGCGTTGCGCCGCTTCCACGCCGGTCGCAAGATGTTCCGTGTCATGCCGTCCAATGGACGAGCGGCCTAGGCTGCCAAGCAGCTTCTGCAGCGTCTTGTAGCCGAGGAAATCGAGCCCCTTTTCGGTCACCTCGAACTTGATGTTGCGCGGGAGCGGTTCCTCGAAGCGGCCCTGCCCACGTTGATTTCGCTGTCGCGCTTGTTGTGCCGGTGTCGGTGGCTCCTCGCGCAGCGTCAAGTATCCCTCTTCGACAAGCCTTTCGATCAACTGATTGATCAGTTCTTCGAGTTGCGACCCGCGGAACTGGCCGTT